>ENA-OQNN01001507-OQNN01001507.1-human-gut-metagenome-genome-assembly--contig:-NODE-1507-length-15257-cov-3.556973_pt1 | contig 15257 bp, 13 predicted proteins | sample MGYA00242624_ERZ504870 | MGnify/ENA primary metagenome ERZ504870 (study PRJEB26092, sample SAMD00036379) | human gut metagenome | host: Homo sapiens | study: EMG produced TPA metagenomics assembly of... | reverse complement strand
TTTGCCCCCGAAGCACGATGCGGGTACCGCAACCCGACATTATCGAGCATTTTGGCAACGCAGATGCCGTGCCGCAGCCGCCGGAGCGGTGCTTAAGCCGTAAGGCGGGAATTGTGCGGTGTTGCCCTAAAAATAAATTGGAGTAGCAAAGCTTATGCGAACCATTGCCATCCCGCAGCTGTACTGCGGGGCATCCGGCAAAAAAGGAGCCTATAACCGGCAGGAGGTTGGCCTTGCACGGGCGTTTGCCGCCCTGGGCTGCCGGGCTGTTGTACTGTACCCGGACCCGGACGCCGCCCCCGAAGCTGTGACCAGCGAGGACCTGGAGCCCAATGTGCGCATCTATTATGTGCCGGCCCGCAAAGCCGGGGTCAGTGCCTTTTACCGCACCTGGCAGCCGCTGCTGAACGAGCATGTGGACGCCGTGCATGTGATGGGGGATAACGCCCTCGGCGTGCCGGGGCTGTACCGCTTTTGCCGGGATCACGATATCTTTTTCTACAGCCAGCTGGGGGCCATCAAAAGTACGTCCGAAAACCCGGTTATGCGGGCTGTGATGGACCTTTTGTGCCGCCGCAACCTGGCTATCTACCGCAAAACCCCCACCTATGCCAAAACCCCCGCCGTGGCCGCCCAGCTGGAACAGCTGCATGTGCCATGCGCCGGGGTAATGCCCGTTGGGCTGGATACCGCCATCATCCCCAATGCAAATGGGGAAAAACATGAACTGCGGGAATTTTTGAAGCTGGACCCCAAAGCCAACTATCTTGTTTTTGTGGGGCGGCTGGATTCCTACAAGCGCCCGCTGGACCTGGTGCCGGTACTGGAAGCACTGCCCCGCAGCTGGAACGCGGTGGTCATCGGGCAGGGGAGCCTGACCGGGGAACTGCAGGATGCCCTGCGCACCCACAAGCTGGAAAACCGCTGTACCTGCATTCCCCAGCTGCCCAACGCAACCGTGCAGGCCTATTACCATGCCTGCGATGTGTTTGTGAACTTTAATGACGGCGAAATTTTTGGCATGAGCCTGCTGGAAGCCATGTATGCGGGCTGCCCGCCGGTTGCCCGCCATGCGCCGGGGCCGGATTTGATCATAGAGCCCGGCACCAGCGGCTATTTTGCCGATACCCCTGCCCAGTTTGCTGAGGCCATCCAGAAAGCAGCGGCGGACCCGGCCTGCGGCCACGCTGCCCAGCGCCGCGTGAATGAACATTTCCTGTGGGCAAACAGCGCCGAAACCGCCCTGGCCATGCTGGACAAACAAGGAGGAAACCGCCGTGGATAATGATGGAGCCTTGCTGGAGGTACTGCGCAATACCTATAAAGGGCTGCGCTTCCGGTGGAAATACCGCGGCCTGATCATTCTGCCCGCGGAACAGGGCAATGCGGCTGCTGCCGATGCCATCCGCGCCGGGCAGCCATTTCTGTTCGGCCGCTGCGGTGCAACCGAGATGCGCACCGTGGCCGAATATTTGACCGGGAAATATACCGAGAAAACCAGGGGTGAGATCAACACCCTGTCCGGTGTGTTTCCCACCGATGATAAAGCGCTGAACCGCTTCTGCAAGCTGTATACTTCCTGCGCTCAGGGGGCGGACCTGCTGGCGCTGTGGGATGTGGGGGCCGAGCGGCAGGTAATCGATGGCTGCCACGGCACCCGCTTTACCCAGCTGCGCGCGCTGGAACCATATTATTATGCCAACCCCTGGAGCGCCGCACTGGCCGGAAAGCATGTGCTGGTGGTACACCCCTTTGCGGATACCATCCGCGCCCAGTACCAAAAGCGCGGGGAGCTGTTCACCAACGCCCCCGGCGGGGTAAACACTCTGCCGGAACTGGCCTCCCTGACCGTCATCCCGGCAGTGCAGGGCCTTGCCGGGCAGAAAACCGGGTATGATACCTGGTTTGATGCCCTTGCCGCAATGGAAAAACAGATGGATGCCTGCGATTATGAGGTTGCCATCATTGGCGCAGGTGCTTACGGCCTGCCGCTGGCCGCCCATGCGCGGGACACCGGCCATGTTGCCATCCAGATGAGCGGCGCTACGCAGCTGCTGTTTGGCATCAAGGGCCGCCGGTGGGACACCCACCCCCAAATCAGCAAGCTGTATAACCCTGCATGGGTGCGCCCCGCCCCCGCCGAACAGCCCGCCAACAAGCAGGCGGTGGAGGGTGGCAGCTACTGGTAGAACCTGCGCCCCTAAAATTACGTTATAACAAACCGTCCGCCCGAATCCAGATGTGCAAAGGAGCCGTATCCATGAAGATCCTGATGATCAGCAACCACCTTGGCGTGCAAAGTGGGGTGCAGCGCTATGTGCAGAACCTTCTGCTCAATCTGGACCTTACCCGCTACCAGGTGGATCTGTTTGTCGGCCTTTGCCCGCCAGATCAAGCTTCGTGCGCGCCGGCACTGGAAGCAGCCGGGGTGCATATCATTGCGGTGCCGGACAATAAAAAAGCCCGTATCCGTGCACTGTACCAGCATCTGAAAACCCATAAGGATTACGATATCATCCATTACCATACTGCCAGCAAAATCGGCGCGCCCGTCTGCGGTATGATGCGGGTGCTCTGCCCCCATGCCAGGATCATTGTGCACAGCCATATCGTTTACCCGCCCATGACGCTGACCTGGCGCGCCGCCCATCTGGTGTACCAGCTGTTTGCAGATTACTTTCTGGGCTGCGGCGTGGCTGCGGGCCGGTTTGTGTTTGGTGATCATATCGACCGCAGGCCGAACTTTTCCGTTGCCTGCAATGCGGTGGACCAAACCCGCTTTTACCCCAACGCCGCGGCGCGCACGGCAATCCGCGCCCAGTACGGCATTACCGGAACCGAGCGTCTGGCCGGGTTTGTAGGGCGGCTCAACCACCAGAAAAACCCGCTCTACCTCATCCGGGTGTTTGCGGCTATGGTTCAGCAGGACCCCCGCTGGAAGCTGCTGTTGGTGGGCGGCGGCGAGCAGGAACAGCCCATGCGGGAACTTGCCGCCCAGCTTGGCGTGGCGGACCGGGTGCTGTTTGCCGGGGTGCAGAACAATGTGCCCGACTATATGAATGCCTTTGACCTGTTTTTGCTGCCCAGTAACTTTGAAGGCAGCCCCGTTACCCTGGTGGAAGCCCAGGGCTGCGGCGTGCCCTGCCTGGCCTCCACCAATGTGCCGGGGGATGGCTCGGTGACCGAGCTGGTGCATTTCCTGCCGCTCAGTGCCCCGTTTGAAGAGTGGGCCAAAACGGCGGATTCCATTGCTCCCGGCGGGCCGCACGCGGACTATTGGCCCACGCTGGCCGCTGCCGGTTATGAGCTGAAAACCGCTGCACACCGCATGGAGCAGGTGTATGATAAAGTGGCAGGGGAGGGCGCACGATGATTTACGCCGAACTTTCCGGCGGGCTGGGCAACCAGATGTTTGTGTATGCCTTTGCCCGCGCCATGGGCCTGTGCTGCCAGGAGCCTGTCACTTTGATTGACCGGCAGGACTGGAAAACCGGCTCCCCGGCCCACACGGCATTGGCATTGCAGGCACTGCATATCAGCTCAGAGGTGCAGTTCATCACAGATGCAGGCTTTGCCAAGCAGCATCTGCCGGTGCAGAACGCCGCCAAGGCCCTGATGATCCGCCACGAACAGCGTGTGGGCCTGATGGACCGGGACTGGCACCCCTTTGAAGCCCGCATGGCCCCTATGCTGAATGCCATCGGCCTGCATTTTGCGACGGAAGGCTTTACCCCTGCCAAGCGCGGTCACGCCAAAAACTTTCTGGCCTGGGGGTACTTCCAGGGGGCAGATTATTTTAAGGACCAGGCTGAAACTATCCGGGCGGAGCTGCTGCCCATTGAGAATCCGGAACACGGCTTTACCGCTGCGGCCGCCGCCTTTGCGCGGGAAATTGAGGCAAGCCCGTTCCCCGTCTGCCTGCATTGGCGCTGCGGGGACTATCTGCTGCCGCAGAACGCGGCCCTGCAGGTCTGTACGCCGGAGTATTACGCCGCCGCCTGCCGCACGGTGCGCCAAAGCCTGCCCCAGGCGGAACTGTTTGTCTTTTCAGACGACCCCGCCTATGTGCGGCAGCATCTGGACGCTGCGGGCCTGCCGGTGCATTACAGCACCGGGGCAAAAAGTGCCGCGGCGGACCTTGCCCTGATGCGCCGCTGCCGGGCGTTTGTGCTGAGCAACTCCACCTTCAGCTGGTGGGGGCAGTGGCTGGCCGGTGTGCCGGGCCGCTGTGTGATCGCGCCGGACCGCTGGTACGCCAACGGCAAAAAGACCGCCCTGTATGACCACGACTGGACATTGATCCCGACAAAGTAAAGGAAACAACTGCGATGGAACGCACAGGAAACATCACATTTTCGGTCATTGTGCCGGTGTATAATGTGCAGGCTTATCTTTCTGCCTGCGTCAAAAGCGTGGTGGAGCAGGCCGGCCCGGCGGACTGGGAGTGCATCCTGGTGGACGATGGCTCCACGGATGCCTGCCCCGCCATGTGTGATGCTTTTGCTCAGCTTTGCCCCGGCGTTACGGTCATCCACCGCTCTAACGGCGGGCTGGCCGCCGCGCGCAATACCGGCATCAAGGCCGCCAAGGGCAAGTGGCTGCTGTTTTTGGACAGCGACGATTACTGGCCGCCCCATATGCTGGAAAAGCTGCGCGCCGCCCTGGCCGCCGCGCCGGGCTACCGCTGGTACGTCTGCCGCTATCTGGAGCAGGACGAAAGCCAGGGGATGGATGCCAAGCCTTATCCCGGCCCGGTGGAGCGGTTCACCCCCGGCCCGGATGCCGACCCCGATTACGCCGCCCGCGTGGCGCGGCTGTATGCCGCGGGCCACTGGGCGGTCTGGCGCTTTTGTATTGACCGGGAATTTCTGGTTAAGTATAACCTGCTTTTCTGGAATGAGGTCCGCTGGGCGGAGGATTATCCCTTTGACCTGGTGCTGGCCGGTGCCTGCCCCAAGCTGTATTACCTGGATGTGGAGCTGGTGGTCTACCGCGCCAACCGGGCGGGCAGCCTGTTGAACGCGGGCCTTGCCAAACATTTTGCGGGCATCGCAGCGGTCATCCACCGGTTTGAAAAAATGTTCGCCGCGCCGGACTGCCCCTGGACCCCGGCGGAGCAAGCCGAGATCTGGCGGCGCACCGCCAATGTGTTCTGGCCGCAGGCCCGCGGCGCTGCCTGCCGTGATGCCGAGGTACGCGCCGCCTGTGCCCCCGGCCTGACCACCTGCAAAGCACTGTGGAAGCAGGGGGACGAGAACACCCGCCCGGACTGGAAGCTGTTTGCCTTCCTCCTCAACCACTTCGGCCCCCGCTTTGCCCTTTGGGCGGCCGGGCTGCTGAAACGGAAATAAAGCTCTGTACCCATTGTAGGGGGCGGCGTCCCCGATGCCCCATGAACCTCTGCCGTAAATGCCGGTTTCGGCTCCATGCCCCGTAGGGTGGAGGTCACCCGACCCCGCCGCCTTTCCGCGCCTTGACCCTATCAAAACACCTAGGAGAACACCTGATTGCGTACACAAAAAACAATTTTGAACCTGGTCTATGCGCTGGGGTCCAGTCTGCTGCTGATGTTGCTGGGCTTTGCCACGCGGCGGCTGCTGGTATTTAACTTTGGCAACGATATCACCGCCGCATCCCAGGTGGTGGATAAGCTGTTCAACTTTTTCTCCATCGCGGAATTCGGTGTTGGCAGCGTCATCAGCTACCGCCTGTATGAACAGATCGCTGCCAAGGATACCGAGAAGATCAGCAAATATATGTCCATGTATAAATGGGCATACCGCGCCGTGGGTGTGGTTATCTGCGTGCTGGCGGGCATCGGGGCGCTGGCCCTGCCGTGGATCATGCCCGGCGTGGCCAGCATCCAGACGGCCTATACCGTTTACCTGCTCAACACCATCTCCACGCTGTCGGGCTATTTCCTTGTCACCCGGCGGCTGATGTACACCTGCACCCAGCAGGGGTACCTGTGTACCCGCATCGACTTCTGCTTTAATGTTGCCAACTATCTGGCCCGCATTGCCATTGCGCTGTGGCTGCCAAACTATATTTTGTATTTCGGCGTCAGCATCCTGTTCAACACCGGTGCCAACCTGGTGGTGGCAGCGCGGTATAAAAAGGACTTCCCCGAACTGCACGAGGTCAAGGTTACTTTGCGGGATTTCAAGGATCTTGGCATCTTCCATGACCTCAAGTATTACCTGGTTCACCGCCTGTCCAACACCATTTACGGCTCGTCCGATACCATCGTCACCAGCCGTATGGCGGGCAGCGCTATGACGGCTAACCTTGGCAACTATACCACCGTGTCGGACAGCGCCACCAACATCGGCAATAAAATCATGGACAGCTTTGCCGCAGCCATCGGCAATATCGTGTACGATAAATCTGCCACGGCCAACGCCCATGATAAACAGGTGTTCTGGGGGCTGGATCTGTTCAGCTATTTTTTCGGCAGCTTTGTGGCAACGGCATATCTCTGCCTGTTCCAGCCGTTTATCAGCCTGTGGATGGGCAGTGACCGCCTGCTGCCGCTGGGCTTTGTTATTGTGTTCAGCCTGAACGAATATGTGGGCTGGAACCACCGGATGCTCGGCTCCTACCGCGCCGTGCTGGGCCACTTTGAGCAGGACCAGTGGTTCATGGTCGCCTCTGCCGCCACCAACCTGATTCTAAGCTTTGCACTCTTCCCGGCGTTTGGCATTACCGGCATTGTGGCGGCTACCATTGTGGCCCACTGCATCATGTGGGTGGGGCGCGGCATTGTGGTTTGCCGCCAGTATATGCGCGGCAGCGGCTGGCGCTACCTGCGGGTGCAGGCGGTGCATCTTGTTACCCTTGTGGTACTTATGGCAGGCAGCTACCGCGTGTGCGCCCTGCTGCCCGGCGGTATTCTGGGGCTGCTGGGGCGGGCTGTTGTGGTCTGCATCCTGCCCAACGTGCTGAACCTTGCGTTTTATATCTGGACCAGCGATGCCGCCTATCTGCGCACCCAGGCTGGCCGCCTTTGGCAAAAAATTACCCATCGTTAAGGGGGAAACACAACATGGCAACCATTGGCATGCTGTATATCTGCACCGGCAAATACACCGTGTTCTGGCCGGAATTTTATGAAACTTTCAGCCGGAACTTTTTACCCGGCTGCAAAAAAGAATATTTTGTCTTTACCGATGCACCGTCCATCGCTCACGAGGATGACCCCGCTGTGCACCGCATTGACCAGCCCGCCTATGACTGGCCGCTGAGCACCATGAAGCGCTTTGCGATTTTCCTAACCCAGGAAAAGGCGTTGGAACAGCTGGATTATCTCTTCTTTTTCAACGCCAACCTGACCTGCCGGGAGGTCATTACCCCGGAAGAATTTTTGCCCCGTCCGCAGCAGGGGGAACAGTTGCTGCTGGTCCAGCAGCCGGGGTTCTGGAACAAAAAGCCGATGTTTTACAGCTATGACCGCAACCCCAGATGTACGGCCTATATCCCGTACAACTGCGGGCGGGACTATGTTTCCGGCGGGCTGAACGGCGGTACCTCCGCGGCATTCCTGGCCATGTGCAAAGAGCTGGACCGCCGCACAGAGCAGGATATCCGCAACGGCGTGGTGCCCCTGTGGCATGACGAAAGCCAGCTGAACCGCTATGCCGCCGAACACCCCGGCAGCTACCGCCTGTTGCCCCCCACTTACTGGTACCCGGAAGGCTGGCAGATGCCCTTTGAGCAAAAAATCATTGTGCGCAATAAATCCCGCTACTTTGATGTGGCGGCGGTCAAACACCATTCTCAGCACACCCGCAGCTGGCTGCAATGCAAATGGGAAGCATATTGCGAAAACTACCTGCCGTATTTGCTGTGCGCAAGGGACAAACTGCTGCAAAAACACCTGTAACCTAATGAGCAATTAGAAATTAGAAATGAGCAATTAGAAATTGCAGAACTCCCGTAGGGGCGCACATTGTGCGCCCGTCGCTTTGCCTTACATGAAATCAAACAATAGAGGAGGGGCGGCCTATGCCGCAAAAAAATGCACAGGACCGCCTGTGGAAAATTTTAACCCCGGTGCTGCTGGTTCTGGCGGTTCTCGCCATGGCCAAAACGCTGTTTGTGGGGCTGGAAATTGATGAAGAATATGCGTTCTCCCTGGGCTTCCGCCTGGTAAAGGGGGACCGGCTGTTTTATACCATGTGGGAGCCGCACCAGCTTTCGGCCTTACCGGCAGCGCTGGTGCTGGCTCTGTATACCGCTATTGCAGGCACAACCACCGGGGCGCTGCTGTTTGTGCGTGCTGTGGTGCTGGTCTGCAAAGCGGCCATGAGCGCGGTATTTTACCGCGATTTCAAGCAGACCATTGGCCGCCATGGGGCGCTGCTGAGCGCGGTGGTACTGTTTGTCTACACCCCCAAGTGGTTCCTGGGGCCGGATTATATCAGCCAGCAGTTCCACTTCACCGTGGCGGCATTTTTGTGCTTTTACCATTATTACACCCATGTTTTCCGCCGCCCATGGCTGGTAGTGCTGGGGGCGGTGTGCGCCTGCTTCAGCTTTCTGGCGTTCCCGCAAAGTGCACTGGCGGCGGCGATGATTTTTATCGGCATGGTGTTGCTGGGCCGCCGCGGCAAGGAGCCGACGATCTGTAAGATCCCCCGCGGCGCGGTGCTGTTTGTGCTGGGCTGTATGGCCTGCGCGGCAGCGTTTCTGGCGTATGTGCTGCCCGGCATGGGGCTTACCGTGTTTTTGCAGCGCGTCAGCCTGATCCTGAACGACCCGCAGTATGATTTTACCACAAGCCAGCGGCTGGCCCTGTTGGCAAGCCAGGCACTGAACACCGCCAAATTCCTGGCAAAGCCGCTGGCCGCCAGCGTGGTGCTCTGTCTGCTGTGGTGGGCCAAAACCCGCCAAAAACGGGATTGGACCGGCCTTGCCCTGAACCTTTGGGCTATTCTGGCGGCTCTGCTCTGCACGGTGCGCGCTGTCGCGGACTCCAGCTCCGATGAGCGCTATTTTATGCCGGCGCTGGTGCTGGCGGCGGTCTGGGCGTTCCGCAAGGGGCGCGGCACAGCGCGGGAGCCGCTGTTCTGGCTGGGCTTTCTGCCGGGCATGGCGGCGTATGCGTTCATTCTGCGCTCTACGCTGCTGGGCTTTTCGGCTACCTTTATGTATCTGACCTGGCCCGCGCTCTGCGGCTGCTTTGCCATGTTGGCGTGCAGGCAGGAGAATCTGGAGCAGGGAAAACTGCCCCAGGGCCAGTGTGTGCTGGCGGCGCTGCTGGTATTTTTGCTGGTGTGCCGGTTCTGGTGCGTTCTGGTAACGGGTTGGAAGCCTGCCAATGTGGCAACAGCCAACCTGAAGCAGATCACCGCAGGCCCCGCCGCAGGGACCTGGGCGGACGAAAAAGCCGCCGATATGCAGATGGCCCTGTACGAAGCGCTGGAACCCTTTGCGGGCAAGCAGGTGCTGCAGGCTATTGGCGAGCAGCACGGCCTTGGCTTTATGATGGCGGGAGGAACCTTGACCATCGGTCAGGCGTCCGTCATCTCCGGTACCGACAGCGACCCGCGATTCATCCAGTATTATGAGGAACTGCCCGAGAAGCGTCCCGATGTGATTCTGTATGATGAAGCCGAAGTGCGCGATATGGCCGCGTTCCATGCCTGGATCGAAGAAAACTTTACCATCACCGCCCGCTACCCTGTCACCCACGGCACCGCCCACCTGCAAGTACTGGTAGTTGATTGAGCTTTCCACAAGCACAGGAAAAAATGTGGAAAACCTGCGGGTGTGTAGAACACATTTCCAACGGCTTTGTAGGGAACGGTCTCGACCGTTCCCCACAGCGCAAAACCGCAGGCCCGCCCTAATTTCTAATTCAATCTTCGCTCCTTCCAATTTGACCCACCGCCCCAAATATAGTATTCTATAATCAATCAAAATATCTTGTTCAGGAGGCTTGCCCTATGCCGGAACGCTTTCTTGTTTTTATCCCTGCCTATAACTGTGAAAAACAGGTGCCCCGTGTGCTGAACCAGCTGCTGGACTGTCAGGTGGCCGCTATGGTCACCGAGTGCATCGTGGTCAATAACCGCTCCACCGACGGCACCGAAGCCGCCGTGCAAAGCTGGATGCAGGCCCACCCGCAGGCCCCGGTCCGCCTGCTGCGCAACGACCAGAACTATGGCCTGGGCGGCAGCCATAAAGTGGCATTCCAGTACGCCGTTCAGCATAACTTCGACTACCTGATTGTGCTGCATGGTGACGACCAGGGCGATATCCGCGATGTGCTGCCCCTGGTACACAGCGGCCGCCACCGTAAGTATGATTGCTGCCTTGGCTCCCGTTTTATGCCGGAAAGCCGCATCAAGGGCTACAGCACTCTGCGTGTGGTGGGCAACTATGGCTTTAACTGGCTGTTCAGCCTGGTGGCCGGGCACAAGATCACCGACCTGGGCAGCGGCCTGAACCTGTACGCAGTGCCACCGCTGGCAAACGGTTATTATAAAAAATTTCCGGATACGTTGTATTTTAATGACTGCATGATCCTGGCCCTCTGCCACCTCAAGCAGAAAGTCCTTTTCTTCCCCATCAGCTGGCGGGAGGAAGACCAGGTATCCAACAACAAACTGACCAGCTTTGGCGTCAGCCTGCTCAAACTGTGCGGGCGCTACCTGAAAAACAAAAACGAGTTTGACCCGCGAATGGCGGGAAAAACCAATCGAAGAATATACAAGCACCATCATTGCTTCCAATCTGTAAAGGGGGATGTTGATTATGAAGGTTCTGGTAACGGGTGCTGCCGGGTTTATCGGCGGCCAGCTTATGCATGCATTGTGGAAAAACGGCCATACCGCCATTGGTGTGGATAACTACAGCTATGGCAGCGCCGATAACCTGCATTTTGACGACCATGATTTTTCCGCTGATGTCATCAAGATGGATATCCGCGATAAAGAGGGCATGAAAGCCCGGTTTGAGCAGGAAAGGTTTGATATCGTCTATAACATTGCGGGCATTGCCCCCCTGCCGGACTGCCAGAGCGACCCGGTGGAGGCCGTCAGCGTCAACACGCTGGGCCTTGTCAACGTGCTGGAAAACGCCCGCCGCACCGGCGTTAAGCATGTCATTCAGGCATCCACCAACGCGATGTACGAGAATGAAACCGAGTTCCCGACCGTGGAATCCAAGTTCAACCCGCCCACGCTGATCTATCCCAACACCAAATACTGCGGCGAGCGGTTCTGCCAGAGCTTTGCCGATACCTACGGCATGAACATCACCTGCCTGCGCTTTGCCAACGTTTACGGCCCGCACATTGACTGCCTGCGCAAGCAGCCGCCGTTTGTGGGCTATATGATCCGCGAGCTGTACTATGGCCGCGTGCCGGAGTTCCACTCTGACGGCAACCAGCGCCGCGATTATATCTATGTGGATGACCTTATCGACCTGGCCATGCGGGTGTGGGATCAGCCGGGCTTTGATGCCGTCAACGTTTCCAGCAACAAGAACTACTCCGTCCGCGAACTGTACGCCACGGCCTGCGAGCTGATGGGCAAGCAGATCGAAGCCAAATACTGCCCGTCCAGCCATTACTGGGCCAAGTACCCGGAGCTGTACGGCGGCGCTTACGGCATCAAGCCGGAAATTCTGGACCACGAGGTCAACAAGTATTCCCTGTGCGATAACACCCACGCCAAAGAGTGCTATGGCTGGGAACCGAAGATCGACATCCGCGAAGGCCTGCGCCGCGTGATCGAGAACGAGTGCGCCATGCTGGCTGCCCGCGATGCGAAAGGGGAATAACATGGCAAAGCTGCACCTTGTAATGCCGATGGCCGGGCGCGGCAGCCGCTTTTTTGAAAACGGCTTTGTGATGCCCAAGCCCCTGATCGAGATCAACGACCGCCCGTTTTTCTATTGGGCAACCCAGAGCATTGCCAAATTTGTGGACTGTGCCGATATCACCTTTGTGGTGCTGGAGGAGCATATCCGCGACCATGCCATTGACCGGGAAATCAAAACCTATTACCCCGATGCCAAAATCGTGGCCCTGCCCGAAGTGACGGAGGGCGCCGCCATCACCGCCCTGCGCGGGGCGGAAAGCCTGCCGGACGATGAGCCGCTGCTCTTTAATGACTGCGACCACCTGTTCCTCTGCAAGCCGTTCAATGAGTTTTGCAAGGCGGGCGATTTTGCCAACGGCCCGGACGGCGCACTGCTGACCTTTGCCAGCGACTCCCCGGCCTACAGCTACCTGCAATATGGGGCCGACGGCAGGGTGTGCCACACGGTGGAAAAGCAGGTCGTCAGCCATGATGCCATCTGCGGGGCGTATTACTTCAAAAATAAGCAGCTCTATGCTTCCGCCTGTTCAGAGTACCTGAACCACTGCGATTATAAAGAATTTTTTGTTTCCGGCATTTACAACGTGCTGGCGGACCGCGGGGCGGACCTGCGCGGATTTGCAACTGATCTGCACCTGCCCTTTGGCACCCCGGCGGAGTATGCCCAGGCGGAACAGGAAGCAAACAAGGCCGCGTTTGAAATGCTGATGTAAAATCCCCCCGATAAACTAACTGATTCAGGTGACCGCCGATGCAACCTTTCGGAACCATTTTATTATTGCTGCTTTCCTCCGCGGCATTGGTGCTGCTGGGGCATGTGTTCCGCCTGCTCCGGTGGGAACAGTTCATCCGCATTTATGAATACCCCCAGCGCCGCAGCCTGCTGCGCGCCATGGCCGGGGGCTACGCCGTCAACTTTCTGCTGCCATTCCATGTGGGCGATTTTCTGCGCGCCGCTCTGGCTGGCCGCAAAATGAAAACCGGAACAGGCTTTGCTTTTGCCACTGTTATCATGGATCGCTTTCTGGATGTGTGGGTGGTGGCGCTGCTGTTCGGCGGGTTCCGGCTGGCCGGGCTGGGCGGCGCTGCGGTTTTGGGCGCAGCGCGGTATTATCTGGTTTTTGCGCTGCTGCTGGCCGCCGCCCTGGTGCTGGTGGTGCTGCTGCGGGACCTGCTCAAGCGGTGTTGCCTGGCCGTGTGCAGCATTTTCAATGATACCATCAAGCTGGACGGCCTTGTGTTCTGCTGGAGTCTCATCAATACCTTCAAGGATCTGCGCCGCGTCAACCTGTGGCGGCTGCTGCTCAATACGGTTCTCATGTGGGGGGCCTACCTTGCTTCTTACGCGGTGCTGGGGCAGGCAATCATTGCCTGCGGCGGCGCTGGCGGCAGCTTTGGCTTGGTGGAAGTGTTCAACATGCTGTTCGGCGTCAAGAGCGTGGATGTGACCAGCCTTGGCGTGGCGGGCTCCCTCGGTTTGAGCGATGCCGCCCGTGGGCTGGTGATCGCCTGGTTCCTGCTGCCGCTGGCGGTTATGTTTGCGGCACCTCTTTTGCCGGAACATCTGCGCGCCGCCCTGAACGGTGCAGCGGAGCCGATCGCCAACCGGGAAGCCGGGCAGGAAAACTACCTGAACCTGCTGCCCCAGGTGGACCCGCGGGACCGCGGCGCATTCCTCAACCAGTATTTCAGCCTGCAGAACAAAGCCTATGTGGCCAAGTTCATTGAGATCAACCAGAACATTACCATTTTGCAGGATTATTCCGCCGGTTCCAACGCAACTACCATGCTGTGTACCGATGGTGCCGCGACCTTTTACCGCAAATACGCCTTTGGCGCGGACGGTGCCAAACTGGCCGAACAGCTGGCCTGGCTGCGCCGCAATGCCGCCCGCCTGCCGCTGTGCGAAATTCTGCGCGATGGCACCGGCGAAGGCTACTGCTGGTATGATATGACCTATTCCGGCAGCGCGGTGGGGCTGTTCCGCTATATCCATTCCAACCCGCCGGGAAAAAGCGCAGCCATCCTGCGCAGTGTGCTGCGGGCACTGGATGAACAGCTCTACCGCCCCACAGCCCGCCCGGCGGATCCCGAAAAAATAGAGGAATACCTGAACAAAAAGATGGATGCCAATCTGGAAAAGATCCGGGACGCCCGCATCCTGAAAGAACTGTGGAACTATGACCGCATCTGGATCAATGGCCGCAGCTACCGCAACCTGAAAGAGCTGGGCCGCCTGTTTGATCACAATGCGCTGCGTACCCTGTTTGCCGCAGACCCCGTGGCGGATATCCACGGCGATCTGACGGTGGAAAACATCATCTGCCGCACCGATGTGGAGAACCCCGACAAAGCGTGGTACATCATTGACCCCAACACCGGCAACCTGCACGACAGCCCCTACCTGGATTACGGCAAACTGCTGCAAAGCCTGCACGGCGGCTATGAGTTCATGATGATGACCCCGCGCTGCACTGTGCAGGAAAACCATATTGACTTCCAGCTGACCCGCTCCGCCGCCTATGATACGCTGTTTGAAGCGGTCTGCGATGACCTGCGTGCCCGCTGCGGCGCGGCAGGGCTGCACAGCATCCTGGCGCACGAGCTCATCCACTGGCTGCGCCTGATGCCCTACAAGCTCAACAAAGATAAAAAGCGTGCCCCCATGTTCTATGCTGGGCTTGTCATGGTGGCCAACGACCTAAACACATGGGAAAACGAGGGAAAGTTTGATGAAAAAGCAAGGACTGATCGCCGTTGATCTGGACGGCACATTGATTGATACGGTTGCCGTCAACGCTGAAAGCTACCGCCGTGCGCTGGAGTCGTTCGGCTTTACGGTGGATTATGATTACTATGCCGCTTACTGCAACGGCAGTCATTACCGCGCCTTTTTGCAGCCGCTGATGGGCGGCAGCCCCTCTGCCGAGGATGTGGAGCGGGTGCATGAGCTGAAAAAGAAGTACTACGCCGACAGTATGTGCAAAGCGCGCAAAAACGAGGCACTGTTTGTCATCTTGGAAGCCCTGCGCCCCACCCATTACCTGGCCGTGATTACCACCGGAAGCCGCCAGAACGCAACGGAAATGCTGGATCACTTTCACTGCACTGACTGGTTTGACCTGATCCTGACCCAGGAAGATGTGGTCAACAATAAGCCGGACCCGGAGGGCTACCTGAAAGCCATGGCCCACTTTGGCGTGGACGCCGCCCACACCATGATCTTTGAGGACAGCGCCCCCGGCCTTGCCGCCGCCCGCGCCACCGGAGCCAGCGTGTTTGTGTGCAATCAGTTCTGACCTAAGGCAACACCGCACAATTCCCGCCTTACGGCTTAAGCACCGCTCCGACGGCTGCGGCACGGCATCTGCGTTGCCAAAATGCTCGATAATGTCGGGTTGCGGTACCCGCATCGTGCTTCGGGGGCAA
>ENA-OQNN01001502-OQNN01001502.1-human-gut-metagenome-genome-assembly--contig:-NODE-1502-length-15295-cov-2.990045_pt1 | contig 15295 bp, 17 predicted proteins | sample MGYA00242624_ERZ504870 | MGnify/ENA primary metagenome ERZ504870 (study PRJEB26092, sample SAMD00036379) | human gut metagenome | host: Homo sapiens | study: EMG produced TPA metagenomics assembly of... | reverse complement strand
TGATAGGGGAGAAACTGCTTGCGACAGGACTCTACAAAGAGTATGGACTGAAGCTGGCATTTGAACCGAGGGCTACCGGTGAACATGGCAAACCATTCCTTACCTTGCAGCCGAAGATACATTATAATATTACACATTCCGGTAAATATGTAATGTGCATCATCGCAGATCAGGAAGTTGGAATCGATGTTCAGATCCATAAAAAAGTAAATTATGAGCGGATGCTGGAACGAATGGTTCCGGAAGAGATGATTCGGGAAATATTGGACAGTGATGAACCGGAAAAAGCCTTTTTTACGCAGTGGGTATTAAGGGAAGCCTATATTAAATGGACGGGAGAAGGCCTGTCCCGAGATCTTCGAACGATTTCCATGGATGATGGAACTTACCTGATGCTGGAACTCGGAGAAGACTATAGTGGCGCTGTGTGGTCGCGTAAACCATTGGAACTGCGATGGGAGCATGCGGAAGTACAGCTGCCATGAAATATTGTGGCTAAAATATTGGAGTGATACAGAATCCCGTGGCGAAAGCTGCGGGATTCTTTTTGTACTAAATCCGGACATTGGACATATATTAGTGTAAAAGAGATACAGTCGTTCGCAGTAGTAAAAGAGGTGAGGACGATCAGGGCGGGACAGATTCAGAGTCTTTTTGCCGGAAATATCCGGAAACTTCTGGAGGAATGTGTGATAGATTACGAAAAACTTTATGAAATCAGACTTCGGACAGGCCGACCGGTATTTCTGTGTTATGGAGACGGAGAAAAATTTCTCCGAACCGGAAATGGAATGCCTTATCGGGTAACGAGACAGGATCTGAAAGAAACACTGGAGTATATCAGTGGATATTCTCTTTATGCTTATGAAGATGAAATATGTCAGGGCTATCTGAGTGTACAGGGAGGGCATCGGGTAGGAATTACCGGAAAAGTCATTCTGGATGGGGAACATATCCGGGGGATGAAGTATATTTCCTGCATCAACGTGCGGCTTGCACATCAGGTACAGGGGTGCGCAGATGAAGTGTTGCCGTATATCCGAAATGGAGAGCAGGTATATCATACACTGATCATTGCACCGCCAAGATGCGGAAAAACCACCCTTCTCAGAGATATGATACGGCAGATCAGCAATGGGACAGATAGAATCCAGGGAAAGACAGTAGGAGTGGTGGACGAGAGAAGTGAACTTGCCGGATGCTATCAGGGAATACCACAGAATGATCTGGGGATGCGGACAGATGTGCTGGATGCCTGCCCAAAGGCAAAAGGAATGCAGATGTTGCTGCGTTCGATGTCACCGGATGTTGTGGCTGTAGATGAACTTGGGAAGAAAGAAGATTTTAAAGCGGTAGAGTCCGTGGTCCATTGTGGGTGTAAATTGTTTGCGACAGCTCACGGAAATTCACTGGAAGATATTTTAAGACAGCCCTTTTTTCAGAAACTGAGAGAACTGGAAGTCTTTGAACGCTATATCGTTCTTGGAAAAAAAGGACATGCAGGAAGTATAGAAGCAATATATGATGGGAAGGGAAAACCATGCTGAAACTGGTGGGAGCTGTCCTTATTATCTTCGCGTCCGCAGGACTGGGATACTTAAAAAGCAGAGAACTTATGCTGCATGAGAAAAATCTTGAAGAGTTTTTACAGGTTATTTTATGCCTGAAAGGAGAGATACGGTGCGGAAACAGCTCGCTTTCGGATGCGCTTCGCGATACGGCATGTCGATGTCGGGGAAGGTACGAGGAGTTTTTAGAAAGGGTGGCTGCATGCATAGAAGCTAACACAGAAGAGAAACTCAGCATAATTTTTCAAAATTGTACAGAAAATTACCTTACAGATTTAAAACTCGATGAGGATGAACGGAGAAAAATAAGTTTGCTGGGAGAGAAACTTGGCTATCTGGACCGGGAAATGCAGATTCGGCAGCTGGAATTATATGAAACAGATTTTCTTTATCTTTTGCAAAATCTGCGGAAAGATAAAGAGGAAAAGAAAAAAATATATCGAAGTCTTGGTGCTATGGGTGGCATCCTGCTTGCAATATTATTCTGGTAATTCCGGAGAAAGGAGAGAGAATGGAAGTTACGATCATATTTAAGATTGCGGCAGTTGGGATACTTGTTTCCATTCTTTCTCAGGTATTGAAACACAGTGGCAGGGATGAGCATGCTTTTATGGTAAGCCTTGCGGGTTTGTTGATCGTTCTGTTTTGGATCGTTCCGTATATTTATGAATTGTTTCAGAACATCCAGAAGTTATTTGTAATCTGAAAGGAGCAGAAAACGTGGATATTATCAGAATATCTCTGCTGGGAATCTGCGGTGTAGTGCTTGGCTTTTTTTTGAAAGGAACAAGAACGGAATATGTTTCGTTCATAACGATGGGGATAGGTATCATAATTCTGGGACTGGCTGTGGATAAACTGGATTATCTTTTCCGGATGATCGGAAAAATACAGCAGAGTCTGTCGGTGGATCCGGAGTATTTTCTTACGCTGATTAAAATGATAGGAATTACATATATTGGGCAGTTTTCTGCCGGGATCTGTAAAGATGCAGGATATCAGGCAACCGCGTCACAGATTGAACTTTTTTGTAAATTATCTGTCATGGTTCTGAGTATTCCCGTATTGATGGCATTGCTGGAAACGATTCAGGAGTTTCTGGGATGAAGCGCCGAAAACAGAGCAGAAGATGGCGTGGAAAAAAATATGCACCAGTTATGATAGGAATGCTCGTATTACTGATGAATCTGGCGGATCTGAAAATTTCAAATCTGATATCGGGAAGTATTATCTGTCAGGCAGCTGAAAGGCAATCAGAGAATACAGAGACTGAAAATAATTCAGGAGGGGCAGAGAAAGAAAAGATAACGCAGACGGAAGCCAGTACGGTATCGGATATCCTTGAAGAACTTGATCTTTCACGGGTGCAAAGGATGCTGGACCAGATGCTCGGAGAAGAAAGCTTTTCCATGAAGGACATGCTGGATGGTCTGATAAAAGGAGAAAAGGTATTATCTGAAGATACTGTGCAGGAGATGGTGCACAGTTTTTTATTTTCCGGTCTGGAAAAGGAAAAGAGTCTTCTGATAAAAATACTGCTTCTTATTTTACTATCTGCTGTACTGGCGAATTTTGCAGATGTTTTTGAGAGCGGACAGATTGGAGATATCTGTTTTTATATTGTCTATTTGTTGCTGTTTATTCTGCTGATGGATTCTTTTTCATCTGTTACCAGGTCCGTGCAGCAGACGATTACATGGATGGCGGAGTTTATGAGAGGACTTGCCCCGGCATATTTCCTGACTATATCGATAGCGGCAGGGAGTTCGACGGCAGCGGTCTTTTATGAGGGGGTTCTGATCCTTACTTGGCTGATCCAGGAAGTAATATTGAATCTTCTGTTTCCGGGAGCATGCCTGTATGTGCTGATCTCGCTGATCAACAATCTGTCAAAAGAGGAAATGCTTGGAAAAATGGCGGAACTTCTGGACACTGCAGTGAGTTGGGGATTGAAAACACTTCTTGGTATGGTAGTGGGACTGCAGGTTGTGAGAGGACTTATTGCTCCGGTAATGGATACTTTAAAGAGAAGTGCACTGGGAAAGGCAGCAGGTGCGCTGCCAGGAGTGGGGAATGCAGTGAATATGGTTACAGAGCTGGTACTGACAAGTGCGGTACTTGTGAGAAACTGCCTTGGAGTTGTTATACTGTTTGCTTTTGTGGCAGCAGGGGCCGGTCCAGTGATCCATTATGGAATTTTGTCCCTGCTCTATCGATTTCTGGCAGCAATAGCGCAGCCAGTCTCGGAAAAAAGGATCGTAGATTCACTTGCAACGATGGGAGAAGGCTGTGCGCTGCTCCTGCGTATTCTTTTTACGGCAGAGATTTTATGTATCCTTGATTTTGTTATTTTGATGACCGGGATTGGAGGAAGCGGATGAAAGAGGAAATTTATCGATGGGTAAAAACGATTGCTTTTTTCTATATTGTCTTTTCGGCAGTGCTCCATCTGGTGCCGGGTGTAAAATATGAACGTTATATTCGTTCTTTCATGGGAATCCTTCTGATCTATATTTTAAGCACACCTGTTTTTAACCTGTTTGGAAATGGGGAAAAACTGCTGCAGGAATTTCGATTAAATTATCAGGAAGAACTGACAGCACTGGAAGAAAAAAATACAGAAAATCTTCAGGCACTTTACCTGCAGGAGAATTACAGCAGGGAGCTGCAAAAAGAAATTTCGAAAAAATGTAAGGAAAATGGAATAGAAACAGAGGATATCGTCGTACATATAAATGGAGATCAGATTACGGCGGTGATCAGTACAGCGGGAAACATTACACAGGAGCAGGAAAGGGGAATTCGGGATGGACTTGCCAGGGACTTCGGAATCGAAGAGAAAAACTGTCAGCTTCTTATGGGGAAAGATGAACAGACAACATTGGCTAGTGATTCTGCTTCTGGGCCTTTTACTGATGGTAATCGCATTTCCCATATCGAAAACAGAGACTGAAACAGAAAATCAGAATTTTTCAACGACGACAGGTGAAAATATGGAAACCAAGACAGATCTTGAGATGAAACTGGAAGATCTTTTGAAAAATGTTGAAGGGGTAGGAAATGTGAAAGTAATGCTGATGACAGAGAGCGGACAGGGGCTGTATGGTTCTGGGGGAAATGAAGTTACCGGAGTGCTGATCGTTGCAGAAGGAGCAGATAATTCTGTGACAGTCCGGAAAATACAGGAGGCAGTAATGGCATTATTTCAGATAGATGCTCATAAAATTAGAATAATGAAAATGAAATGAGGAGTTAAGACGTGAAAAAAATATTCAAAAAAAATCAGGTGATCATCACATCTCTTGCAATTCTGATCGCCGTAGCCGGGTATTTGAACTTTGCAGATGTAGATTTGGGAATTGGTGATAAAGAGGCAAGCACGGACAATAGCAGTATCCTGGACCAGGTAGAGTATGATCTGAGTGATGAAACAGCGGTAGCAGATGAAAATGCAGAGACTGCTGCGGAGACTGCGGAAGTACCAGATGGAAGCAGTACGCCGGGAGAAGCGGTCCTTACAGGAGCATCGGATTTTGCAGCACAGGCAAAATTATCAAGAGAACAGGTTCGCTCTCAGAGTAAAGCGGATCTGCAGGAGATCCTGAACAATACAGAGGTTGGAGATGAGCAGAAACAGGAAGCAGTAAATACGATGGTGCAGATGACTGAAATATCCGAAAAGGAAGCTGCCGCAGAAATGCTTCTGGAGGCGAAAGGATTTGAAAATGCAATTGTCAATCTGACGGGTGAGACTGCAGATGTGGTTGTTCCGGAGGCTGAGCTGGAAGATGCACAGCGTGCACAGATTGAAGATATTGTAAAAAGAAAGACAGGAATCACACCGGAAAATATTGTGATCACGCCATTAAATGAAGGCAATGATGAAGCGGCAACAGATACGACCTCGGAAAGTGATGGCGAAGAGAAGACAGATGAGCAACAGACTGATACATACAAGGAGCAGGAAACTTCAGGAGAAGATATTGTTACGGAAGGAATCTATGATTAAAATGCGTCTGTATGGTTATTTGCAGACCGTATCCTGCAGGGTAACTGTCCGGACTTTTGAGCCGGGCAGTTCTTCCCTTTTTTTCTTGACATCAGGGTATTTGATATACTAGAATAAAAAGTTGTATAGAAATTGGATAATTGAGAAAACAGATAATAGACAGGAGGAAAAACGTGTCTAAGTATGCGAAAGAAATAGAAAAAAGAAGAACCTTTGCCATTATCTCCCACCCGGATGCAGGTAAGACAACTCTGACAGAGAAATTCCTGCTGTATGGAGGTGCCATTAATCTGGCAGGAAGTGTTAAGGGTAAAGCTACAGCCCGCCATGCAGTGTCTGACTGGATGGAAATAGAGAAAGAGAGAGGTATTTCTGTAACTTCATCTGTACTGCAGTTCCATTATGATGGCTATTGTATCAATATCCTGGATACTCCGGGACATCAGGATTTCTCTGAAGATACTTACCGTACACTGATGGCTGCTGATTCAGCTGTCATGGTTATTGATGGAAGCAAGGGTGTAGAGGCACAGACCAGAAAACTCTTCAAAGTCTGCGTTATGCGTCATATTCCTATTTTTACTTTTATCAACAAAATGGACAGAGATGCAAATGATACGTTTGATCTTCTGGATGAAATAGAAAAAGAACTCGGAATTGCAACATGTCCGATCAACTGGCCGATCGGTTCCGGTAAAAAATTCCGCGGAGTTTATGATCGTAATACACATAAAGTCCTGACTTTCTCTGATACACAGAAAGGAACCAAGGAGGGTGTGATCGAAGAAATTGACATTGATGATGCACGGTTGGATGATATTGTGGATCCGGATCAGAGAGAACAGCTGATGGAAGAAATCGAACTTCTGGATGGAGCGAGTGTGGATTTTGATCAGGAACAGGTAAGCAAAGGAAATATGACACCTGTCTTTTTTGGTTCTGCGCTGACAAACTTTGGTGTGGAAACATTTCTGGAACATTTCCTCAAGATGACAACATCGCCACTTCCGAGAGTATCCGATGAAGGCGAGATTGATCCGATGTCTGATGATTTCTCGGCATTTGTATTTAAGATTCAGGCAAATATGAATAAAGCACATCGAGACAGAATCGCATTTATGAGAATCTGTTCCGGTAAATTTGACGCTTCCCAGGAAGTATATCATGTGCAGGGTGATAAAAAGATGCGTCTGCTTCAGCCACAGCAGATGATGGCAGAATCCCGTCATGTGGTAGATGAGGCATATGCAGGAGATATTATCGGAGTATTTGATCCGGGCATTTTTTCTATCGGAGATACGATCTGCGCACCTGGAAAGAAATTTGCATTTGAAGGGATTCCGACTTTTGCACCGGAACATTTTGCAAGAGTTCGTCAGATCGATACCATGAAGCGTAAACAGTTTGTTAAGGGAATCAACCAGATCGCACAGGAAGGTGCAATCCAGATCTTTCAGGAGTTTAATACAGGTATGGAAGAGATTATTGTCGGTGTTGTTGGTGTCCTTCAGTTTGATGTACTGAAATATCGTCTCGAGAATGAATATAATGTAGAAATCCGTCTGGAAAACCTGCCATATGAGCATATCCGCTGGATTGCAAATAAAGAAGAAGTTGATGTTGCCAAGATTGTCGGAACTTCCGATATGAAGAAGGTTACAGACCTGAAGGGCAATCCACTGCTTTTGTTTGTAAACGCATGGAGCGTAGGCATGACAGAAGACCGTAATCCAGATCTGGTACTGACAGAATTCAGTAAATAAACGCTTTTATTTTGCAGTCAGATTTGATATACTAAGCCTATAAATAATTGACAGATTCGTTATTGTGAACGGAGTGAACAATAACAAAATTCGATTCGAAATCCGCAGGAGGAATTGGAATGGCAGAAAAAAGAACAACTTATAAATTACAGGATGTAGGTGGGATTGGTGAAGTTAAGATTGCTGATGAAGTAGTAACTGTTATCGCAGGACTTGCGGCCACAGAAGTTGAGGGTGTCGCTTCCATGGAAGGAAATATCACCAATGAACTGGTAAGCAAGCTTGGCGTCAAGAATCTTTCCAAGGGTGTTAAGATCACTGTACTGGAAGGTGTGGTTACCGTGGATCTTACTCTGAATATTGAATTTGGAAAGAATATTCTGGAAGTCAGTAAGAAAGTTCAGGACAAAGTTAAATCATCCATTGAGAATATGACAGGCCTGGAAGTAGCAGATGTAAACATCCGTATTGCAGGTGTTGATATGGAGAATGATAAGTAAAGGAAATTGGAAGAGAGAAAAAAGGAAAGTAAACCTTTCATTTTTTCTTTAGGAGGAAACATGCGAAGAAGCGAACAGAGAGAACATATTTTTAAACTGCTGTTTATGACACAGTTTAATTCTGAAAATGAAATGTCAGATCAGGTTTCCATGTATTTTGATACACTAGGAGAACTGGAAGAAAAAGATCAGGAAGCAATACAGAACAAATATCAGCATATTCTGGAACATCTGGATGAGATCGACCAGATCCTGAATGAATACAGCCGTGGATGGAAAACTACACGAATGAACCGTGTTGACCTGACTGCATTGCGTCTGGCTGTTTATGAAATGAAAATGGATGAAGAAGTACCGGTTGGAGTTGCTATCAACGAAGCAGTAGAACTGGCAAAACTTTTTGGTGGGGAAGACTCCGGCTCTTTTGTTAACGGTATTCTTGGAAAAATCGCCAGTGGTAAGAAGGACTCCGGTGAGGAACATAAGAAACCACGTCGTCAGACTCATTCTGCAAAGATTATCATTCGTTCATCCAAAAAGGATGGAAAAGCTTCCAAAGATCAGAAAAATCCTGAGAGAGCGTCTGAAGAAAGCACAGAATAATAAAAATGAAAAATATTTTTTCAGTGGGCCAGATCAATCGATATGTCAAGAATATGTTTACACAGGATTTTATTCTGCAGAAGATCTATGTAAAGGGAGAAGTTTCCAACTGCAAATATCATACCAGTGGACACATTTATTTTTCACTGAAAGATGAGACAGGAGTGCTTTCCTGTGTAATGTTTGCCGGACACAGAAGAGGACTGGCATTTCGAATGAAAGACGGTGACCGTGTCGTAGTAGGTGGTGCCGTGGATGTATATGAGAGGGATGGCAGATATCAGCTGTATGCAAAAGAAATTTCGCTTGAAGGAGCAGGTGCACTTTATGAGAGATTTCTGGCGTTGAAGACAGAGCTTGAAGAGATGGGAATGTTTGCACAGGAGTACAAACAGCCAATTCCGGCTTTTATCCACAGGCTGGGAGTCGTTACTGCGCCTACGGGAGCGGCCGTGCAGGATATAAGAAATATTTCACTGAGACGTGATCCTTATCTGCAGATTATTTTGTATCCGGCACTTGTACAGGGAGAAGGAGCAGCAGACAGTATTGTACGTGGAATCCATATGCTGGATCAGGCAGAGGTTGATGTGATTATTGTCGGACGAGGCGGTGGATCGATCGAAGACCTCTGGGCATTTAATGAAGAAAAAGTTGCCAGAGCTATTTTTGAGTGCAGGACGCCCATTATTTCGGCAGTAGGTCACGAAACTGATTTTACGATCGCAGATTTTGTGGCAGATCTTCGTGCCCCAACGCCTTCGGCAGCTGCAGAACTTGCAGTGGCGGATTTCAGACAGATACTGCAGAATATTGCTGGCCTCAGAGACCGTATACAGAAGGCAATGCAGCGCAGGGCAGAACTTGGCCGTGCACAGCTGATGCAGTATCAGATGCGTTTTCAGTATCTGAACCCGGAAGCAAAGCTCAGGGATAACAGACAGCGTCTGGCTGATCTTGATGAATTGCTTCGAAGAGCAATGAAAAACCGCATTGCAGAAGAAAGACATATGCTTGGAATCTATCTGGAACGATACAGAGGACTGTCTCCTTTGTATAAATTAAATCAGGGATATTCTTTTGTTTCGGACAGAGAGGGAAATGGAATTATATCCACAAAACAGGTACATTCCGGAGATCTGTTGGAGATTTCTGTGACAGATGGTGTGATCGAGGCAGAAGTGCGAAGCAGCAGGAAGGAAGACTGGAATAAATGACAGAACAGATTCAGAAAACAGATACACAGAACAGAGAAATAGAAGAAGTCTTTCAGGAACTGGACACCATTGCTGAAAAGCTGGAGAGTGGTGACACATCGCTGGAGGATTCTTTTCGTTTATACAAAAAAGGTATGGAGCTTTTGAAATACTGCAGTGACAGACTGGATACTGTAGAAAAGAAGATGCTTCAGATGGATGAGGATGGGACATTACGTGAATTTTAAAGAAGAATTACAGCAGAGAACAGATTATGCAGAAGAAGTGATCCGCAGATGGCTTCCGGATGAACGTGGATTTTCCAAAACGATGGCACAGGCGATGAACTACAGCATGTGTGCCGGCGGCAAGAGACTGAGGCCGATCCTTCTTCTGGAGACTCTTCGATTATTTGGAGGGGATGAGAAACTTGCTGAACCGTTTATGGCGGGAATCGAAATGATTCATACACATTCTCTGATACATGATGATCTGCCGGCAATTGATAATGATGATTATCGCCGTGGTCGTCTGACTACGCACAAAGTGTATGGTGAGGCAATGGGCGTATTAAGCGGTGTGACACTTTTGAATTATGCTTATGAGACCATGTTTCGTGCATTTGAACTGACAGATGACAAAGACAGGGTGATCCGGGCTGTGCGGATTATGGCAGAAAAAACAGGTATTTACGGTATGCTGGGCGGTCAGAGTGTTGATGTGGAAAATGATGGCAAACCATTGGAGAAGGACCTTCTCGATTACATTTATGAACACAAAACTTCTGCACTGATCGAAGCGTCCATGATGGCAGGAGCTGTTCTGGCAGGAGCGGACGAGGAACAGACCTCCATGATCGAACAGGCTGCATCGGATATTGGTCTGGCATTCCAGATACAGGATGATATTCTGGATGTGACAAGTACCAGTCAGGAATTGGGAAAGCCGGTACACAGTGATGAAAAAAACAACAAAGTTACTTATGTGACTCTTTTTGGGGTACAGAAAGCATCTGAGCAGGTCAGAGAACTTTCTGAAAAAGCTCTGGCAGTTCTGGACAGACTGTATAATAAAAATGAGTTCCTGACGGAGCTGGTCATGGAAATGGCAACCCGCAGGAAATGAAAGAGGGATACGAAGGATGTTGGAAAAGATCAATAAGCCTAATGATATACACAAGATAGCGTTGGCAGATTTTCCACAGCTTGCAGATGAGATCAGACAGTTGCTGATTGAGTCAGTCAGCCAGACAGGAGGCCATTTGGCATCGAATCTTGGGGTAGTGGAACTGACACTGGCTTTGCATAATGTGCTGGATCTTCCACAGGATAAGATCGTATGGGATGTGGGACATCAGGCATATACCCATAAGATTCTGACAGGAAGAAAAGAAGGATTCAAAAATCTTCGAAAAGAAGGCGGAATGAGTGGATTTCCGAAACGCTGTGAAAGTGACTGTGATACATTTGATGCAGGCCACAGTTCTAATTCAATCTCAGCGGGGCTGGGCTATGTAAGAGCCAGAGATCTGCTTGGACAGAATTATCGTGTCGTATCAGTGATCGGAGATGGTGCACTGACAGGTGGCATGGCATATGAAGCATTGAATAATGCAGCAGAATTGAAAACCAATTTTATTATCGTACTCAATGATAATAATATGTCTATTTCCAAAAATGTTGGTGGAATGTCTTCTTATCTCAGTGCATTGCGTACAGCGGAAGCTTACACGGGAATGAAACTGAATGTAACTAAGACGCTTAAGAAGGTACCGAAGGTAGGTACTGCGGTTGTAGATACCATGCGCAGGACCAAGAGCAGTATCAAACAGCTGATCATACCGGGAATGCTTTTTGAAAATATGGGACTGACGTATCTTGGACCGGTTGACGGACACAATATGCGGCAGATGATGAAACTTTTTAACGAAGCAAAACGTGTGGAAGGACCAGTGATCGTTCATGTCCTGACGCACAAAGGCAGAGGATATGAACCGGCAAGTCTGCATCCGGATCAGTTCCATGGAACTGGCCCGTTTGACATAAAAACTGGCAGACAGCTTTCCGTGAAGAAAGGACCGACGTATACAGATGTATTTTCACAGGTTATGGTGAAACTGGGAAAAGAAAATCCGAAGCTTGTCGGCATTACAGCGGCAATGAAGGAGGGAACCGGACTGAAGGCTTTTGAAAAAGTTTTTCCGGACAGATTATTTGACGTTGGAATTGCCGAAGAGCATGCAGTCAGTTTTGCAGCCGGCCTTGCCCTGGGTGGCGTGATACCAGTCGTAGCGATTTATTCTTCTTTCTTACAGAGGGCAGTAGACCAGATGCTTCATGATGTCTGCATGCAGAAGCTGCACGTGATCTTTGCGATTGACAGGGCAGGTCTTGTAGGAGCAGATGGAGAGACACATCAGGGAAATTTTGACTTGTCTTATCTGACAATGATGCCCAATATGACGGTCATGGCACCAAAAAATGGAAGAGAACTTGAAAAAATGCTGGAATTTGCAGTTCATGCGGCAGGACCATGTGCAATCCGTTATCCCAAAGGCACTGCATATCAGGGACTGGAGGAATTTGACAGCCCGATACGTTTTGGAAAAAGTGAAGTTCTTTACCGTGGAGAGAAAACAGCACTTCTGTCTGTTGGAAGCATGACGGAGGTCTGTGAACAGGTCTGCAAAGAACTGAAGAACAAAGGTGAAAATCCAACATTTGTAAATGCAAGATTTGTGAAGCCACTGGATACAGAGCTTCTTGATGAGCTTGCAAAAGATCATAAATTATTTGTAACAGTAGAAGAAAATGTCAGAAACGGTGGATTTGGTGAGCATGTGGCAGCTTATATGGAAGCATGTCATCCGGAAGTAAGAGTACTTCCGATCGCTATCTGGAATCGTTTTGTAGAGCATGGAGAAATTGCCAGTCTGAGAGCCAAAATCGGGCTTTCAGCACCGGATATTCTTGATGCGATTGAGGAATATGAGGAGCAGGAATGAAGAAAAGACTGGATCTTTTGATGGTAGAGCGTGCACTTGCACCTTCCAGAGAGAAAGCAAAAGCATATATTATGTCCGGAGATGTTTATGTGGACGGACAGAAAGAAGATAAAGCGGGAACAATGTTCAAGGAGACGGTGAAGATTGAAGTACGCGGAAATACACTTCCATATGTAAGCCGTGGAGGACTGAAACTGGAAAAAGCCATGAATAATTTTGGCGTTTCTCTGGATGGAAAGGTATGTATGGATGTTGGGGCATCCACTGGCGGATTTACAGACTGTATGCTCCAGAATGGTGCAGTGAAGGTCTATTCAATCGATGTCGGATATGGACAGCTTGACTGGAAACTTCGTAATGATCCGAGAGTGGTATGTATGGAAAAAACGAATATCCGTTATGTACTTCCGGAAGATCTGCAGGAGCCGGCACAGTTTTCATCAATAGATGTTTCTTTCATTTCTCTGACAAAAGTGCTTCTTCCAGTGAGAAACCTCCTTACAGATGATGGAGAGATCGTCTGTCTGATCAAACCGCAGTTTGAAGCCGGAAGAGAAAAAGTTGGGAAAAAAGGCGTTGTACGTGATCCGGCAGTGCACCTGGAAGTCATTGAAAAAGTGATCGCTTATGCGTCTACAATTGCAATGGAGCTGTGCCATCTTTCGTTTTCACCGATCAAGGGACCAGAGGGAAATATTGAATACTTGCTTCATTTGAAAAAGAGACCGGAAGGGGAAGTGATCCAGTCCTCTCTTGAAGTAACACCTGAGGCTGTAGTGCAGGAGGCACACAGTCAACTGGATTAAGGAAGGTCTAGGGGAGATGGATAAGTTTTATATCATCACAAACAGTGATAAAGATAAAGATTTTCAGATCACAAATGAAATTGTTTCTTATCTGAAAAAAAATGGAAAGAAATGTCAGGTTCAGCAGGCGGAACGTAAGTTGGAAGGGGCATACCATTATACAAATCCGGAACTGATTCCAGAGGGAACACAGTGTATTCTGGTTCTGGGCGGTGATGGTACACTCCTTCAGGCTGCCAGAGATGTTGTTTACAGAAAAATTCCAATGCTGGGAATCAATCTCGGGACGCTGGGGTTTCTGGCTGAAGTAGATAGACAGTCGATACATGCTGCACTGGATAAACTGATCGCAGATGACTATGAGATCGAAGAAAGAATGATGCTTACAGGAACAGTCTGGCATGGTGATAAGATCATTGGGCAGGACATTGCACTGAATGATATTGTAATAGGCAGAGAGGGCCCCCTTCGAGTTGTAAGATTTAAAAATTATGTGAATGATGTCTATCTTAATTCGTATAATGCAGATGGAATTATTATTGCCACACCGACAGGTTCTACCGGTTACAGCCTTTCATGTGGAGGACCTATTGTATCTCCAAATGCGGCGATGACGCTGATGACACCGATCGCTCCGCATACATTGAATACCCGCAGTATTATTTTTCCGGAGGAAGATGTTATTACAGTAGAGCTGGGAGAAGGCCGCAGGCAGGTTCAGGAACAGGGGCTTGCTTCTTTTGACGGAGATACAGAAATTCCGATCGTGACGGGAGACAGGATCGTGATTCAAAAAGCTTCAGCCAGTGTGAAAATCCTGAAATTAAATCATTTAAGCTTTGTAGAGGTATTACGGCAGAAGATGGAATAACAGTGACAATGTGATGGAGGTAATGCAGTGAAAAGTGCAAGACATGAAAAGATCATAGAACTGATCCAGGAATATGATATTGATACACAGGAGGAACTTGCTGCCAGACTGAATGAGGCAGGATTCAAAGTAACACAGGCTACAGTCTCCAGAGATATCCGGGCACTGAAGCTTATGAAAGTTGCAGGAAAGGATGGAAAATCCCGTTACGCGATTCTTACAGAACCGTCTGCGGAACTGGGAGACAAATACACAAGGATTCTCCAGGATACACTGACATCACTTGATGTAGGTCAGAATATGCTTGTGATCCGCACTGTGCCGGGAATGGCTATGGGGGTGGCGGCTGCGTTGGATGCCCTGAAATGGAAGGAGATTCTTGGAAGTATTGCCGGAGATGATACAGTCATGTGTGTGGCACGTGATGCAGAGCAGGCAGAAATTGTTGCTGAGAAGCTGAAAGGAATTCTGAAATTATGTTAGTTCATCTTCATGTGAAGAATCTGGCACTTATTGAAGATATTGAAGTAGAATTTGGGCCGGGACTGAATATTCTGACTGGTGAGACAGGAGCAGGTAAATCGATTCTGCTGGGTTCCATGCAGCTGATCCTGGGCAGCAGAATTGCAAAGGATATGATCCGCGAAGGTGCGTCATATGCAATGGTGGAGCTGTTGTTTCAGGTAGAAAATCCAAGAGCTGAAGAAGCACTGGGCAAACTGGGGATTGAGCTGGAAGAAGGACAGGTATTGCTGACACGTAAAATTCTGGATGGCAGGAGTATCAACAAGATTAATGGGGAGACCTGCACGGTTGGACAGATGAAAGCAGTAGCTTCCTGCCTTCTGGATATACACGGGCAGCATGAGCACCAGTCTCTGCTTTATCAGGATAAACAGCTGGAGATTCTGGATGCATATGGTAAAGATGAAATCTATCCGGTCAAAGAAAAAGTGAATCGTGCATATCGTACAT
>ENA-OQNN01001500-OQNN01001500.1-human-gut-metagenome-genome-assembly--contig:-NODE-1500-length-15308-cov-3.417627_pt1 | contig 15308 bp, 18 predicted proteins | sample MGYA00242624_ERZ504870 | MGnify/ENA primary metagenome ERZ504870 (study PRJEB26092, sample SAMD00036379) | human gut metagenome | host: Homo sapiens | study: EMG produced TPA metagenomics assembly of... | reverse complement strand
ATCAGAAAGAAGTGCGTATCATCGAACATGCCATGGAGTGCAGGATCAATGCAGAAAATCCGATGAAGAATTTCAGACCATCACCAGGCACGATCACAGATGTGCATTTCCCGGGAGGGGAAGGAATCCGTGTAGATACTGCGGTTTATACAGGTTATCAGGTACCGCCCTGTTATGATTCTATGCTGGCAAAGCTGATCGTTCATGGAGACAGCAGGGAAGAAGCAATCCATAAAATGAAAAGTGCATTAGGAGAAGTAATCATCAAAGGTGTTGAAACGAATATAGATTATCAGTATTCGATCTTAAATCACCCTGATTTTATTTCAGGAAATATTGATGTGGAATTTGTTACAGAGGCAAAAGGACTTTTGGCATAAAGAAGCAGGATTTTCGTGATGCAGGGATGGAAGAAGGGAGTAAAAATGAGACTTCAGAATATGTTTAAAAAGACAGGGGAAAGAGAGAATCCTGTACGAAAGGGGCGTTTAAGAAGAAGACCGGAAGCACCGGAAGGACTTTTGAAAAAATGCAATAAATGTGGTGCGGCAATCCTGTCGGAAGAAGTGATCAATGGAGCATATATTTGCCCGAAATGTCATGGGTATTTCAGAGTTCCTGCATACAAAAGGATTGAGATGATCGCAGATGAAGGAAGTTTTGAAGAGTGGGATATGGATCTGGATGGAATGGACGGTCCGCCTGACCCGCTGCAATTTAAAGGATATTCTGAAAAGATAAAGAAACTCAGGGAACAGACGGGATTAAAAGAAGCTGTTGTGACCGGGCGTGTAAAAATCAACGGAAAGCAGGCAGTGATCGGAGTCTGTGACGGGCGTTTTATGATGGCAAGCATGGGGTATGCAGTCGGCGAGAAGATCACCCGGGCGGTGGAACGTGCCACAAATGAAAACCTTCCTGTGATCTTATTTACCTGTTCCGGTGGAGCGAGAATGCAGGAAGGGATTATTTCGCTGATGCAGATGGAAAAGACTTCAGCGGCATTAAAACGTCATAGCGATGCAGGACTGTTATATGTGACGGTACTGACAGATCCGACGACAGGCGGCGTGACAGCCAGCTTTGCCATGTTGGGAGATATTATAATAGCAGAACCACAGGCATTGATTGGGTTTGCAGGCCCGCGGGTGATCGAGCAGACGATTGGGGAGAAACTGCCGGAAGGATTTCAACGGGCAGAATTTCTTTTGGAACATGGATTTGTAGATCAGATTGTAAAGCGGGAAAATATGAAGCCGGTTTTGGGAAGGATCCTGAAAATGCATGATCATGTCCACCCGGATTGCAGAAAGGGAAAAGAGATCAGAAAATCCGACAGAACAGAACCGGTCCAAAAGGCAGGAATGACAGAAAAAAAAGCAGGAAAGAAAGCAGCAGAACAGGAACCATGGTCTGAAAAATCTCTTACGGCATGGGAGCGGGTCTGCCGATCTCGTTCAAAAGAGCGTCCGGTCGGCAAGGATTATATTGACATTTTGTTTGAAGATTTTGTAGAATTACATGGAGATAGATATTACAGAGATGATCCGGCGATCATTGGAGGAATTGCATATTTTCAGGGAATCTGTGTGACGGTGATCGCACAGGCAAAAGGCAGGACGACAAAAGAAAATCTGGAACGGAATTTTGCCATGCCTTCCCCGGAAGGGTACAGAAAAGCACGGCGGCTGATGAAGCAGGCAGAAAAATTCCATCGTCCGGTCATCAATTTTGTAGATACTCCGGGTGCATTTTGCGGAATGGAGGCGGAAGAACGCGGGCAAGGAGAAGCAATCGCAAGAAATTTATTTGAATTGTCTGGATTGAAAGTGCCGGTACTTTCTGTTGTGATCGGTGAAGGCGGAAGTGGTGGTGCATTGGCACTGGCGGTGGCAGATGAAGTGTGGATGCTGGAGAACAGTGTCTATTCTGTCCTTTCGCCGGAAGGGTTTGCAAGCATTTTATGGAAGGACAGCAGCCGGTCGGCTGAAGCAGCAAAGATGATGAAACTGACAGCAGCCGATCTGAAGAAACTGGGGGTGATCGAGAGAGTATTCCCGGAACCACAAAACTTCAGTGTTTTGACGATGAAACCAACTGCAGAACTGCTGCGGGCAGGTCTGGCAGAGTTTCTGACAAAATACCAGAAGCTGGAAACGAAAGACTTGCTGGAAGGAAGATATGAGCGTTTCAGAAAGCTGTAGCGGACAGGATGGGGCGAGCGTTTCAGAAAACTGTAAATGACGGATAAATGCACTGGGATAATAAGGCGGAGGAGGAAAATCAGGAATGAATACCTATGAGACGATCAATGATATTCTGGTACATTTATTTAATGAAATATGGGAACTGGAAAAAAATGCGATCATAACGGAAGAGTTTAAGGATATTACGAACAATGATATGCATATTATCGAGGCAATCGGTCTGACCGGAAAGACGACAATGTCTGTGGTGGCAAATAAAATGAAGATCACAGCAGGCTCACTTACGACGGCAATGAATGCACTGGTCAATAAAAAGTACGTTTTGAGGGAACGTGGTGAGAAGGACAGGAGGGTGGTCTATATCTGGCTGACAGAAAAGGGGCAGCGGGCTTACAGGCATCATGCAAAGTTTCATGAACAGATGACGAATGCTGTGATCGAGGAACTGGACGAGACGGAAATTCCGGTACTGTTAAAGACTCTGAGAGGACTGGATACTTTTTTCAGGAGTTATTCTGACAATCAGGATCGGTCATGAGAGGAAGAAAAATAAAGGAAAAATTCTTGAATTTGACGTTTTGGGAAAAATGCGGTACAATCTGATAGAACTGTGAATTTATTCACAAGTACAAAGCAGGAAAAATCCATTGTACTTGGGTGTATAATTTAGGAGGGAAACGAGATTATGGTATCAAAGAAAGCAAATTCAACAGTAAAAGTAACAGCAGCCAAAGCAGAAGAGAAAGCAGCCGTTAAAGAAGCCGTTGAAGCAAAAGCAGTGAAAGCAGAAAGGAAAGCAGAAGAGAAAGCAGCAAAGACTCCGGTTGCAAAGCCGGAAGAAAAGGCCGATAAGAAAGAGACAGAAGCTGCAAAAGCGATTGAGACTAAGAAAGATTCTACAATGAAGCTCGAGACAAAGGCAGCAGTATTAGTGGATACACCGGAAGTGCAGACAGAAGAGACTGCAGCAAAAGAGACAGCGAAGAAAGCCGTAAAGAAAGTTGCGGAGACAGCGGAAAAAGCTGTAAAAGCTACTGCAAAGGCAGCAGATAAAGCAGTGAAAAAGACTGCAGCAAAGAAGACAGCAGCGAAGAAGTCAACAGCAAAAAAGGCAGAGCTTAAGACGGAGATGTTCCTTCAGTTTGCAGGTAAGGAATATACAGAAAAAGAGATCCTTCAGAAAGTGAAAGAGATCTGGACAAAGAATCTTAAGAGAAAAGTCGGAGAGATGAAGGATGTCAAGATTTATCTGAAACCGGAAGAGTCAGCAGCATATTATGTTGTCAATGGCGATACAACCGGAAGAGTAGATCTGTAAGATACATAAAATTATTTCCAGGAGATGCGGTACATGAAGTATGTACCGCATTTACTGTATGTGGTGAGGAAAGAAAAGATGTATGAAAAGGAAATAGCGGAACTTCAGAGGATTATAGATGAGAGTAGCAGGATCGTATTTTTCGGAGGAGCAGGAGTCTCAACTGAAAGCGGGATTCCGGATTTCAGAAGTGCAGACGGAATCTATCATCAGAAATACAAGTACTCTCCTGAGCAGGTTGTCAGTCATAGTTTCTTTATAAAATATCCGGAAGCATTTTATGAATTTTATAAAGAGAAGATGATGATGTTGGATGCAAAGCCGAACCCGGCACATCTGAAGCTGGCAGAGCTTGAGGCAGCAGGAAAGCTTCAGGCAGTTGTGACGCAGAATATTGATGGTCTTCATCAGGCGGCAGGCAGTAAAAAAGTATATGAACTTCATGGAAGTATCCATAGAAATTATTGTATGAAATGCGGAAAATTTTATGACGCAGAGTATGTAAAAAAATCGGAAGGTGTACCGCACTGTTCTTGTGGCGGCGAGATCAAGCCGGATGTGGTACTATATGAAGAAGGACTGGATGCAAAGACAATGGATGGTGCCGTCCGGGCAATCGGTTCAGCAGATACACTGATCATCGGAGGCACATCGCTGGTTGTATATCCGGCAGCAGGGTTTATTGATTATTTTCGGGGAAAGCACCTGGTTGTTATCAATAAATCCAGCACGGAGAAAGCAGTCCGGGCAGAACTGAACATTGCAGCACCTATTGGGGAGATTCTTGGGTCAATCCAGGTAAGATGAATCAGAAAGCCGGAAAAAAGAGAAGTAAAGAAAAGCAAAGGAAAAGCACCGGAAAGAAAACTCTTGGAAGAGATTCCTTATTCCGATGCTTTTTTCATATGATTTGCAATGTAAAAAGGCAACCAGTATCAGAAAAATCAACGGGATTCCCATCTGCCGGAAGCACCGCAGGGAAGAACCAGTCCTGAATTTGTAACAGGGAGTCCGATCTCCTGAGAATCAACATGACCGTTCCAGGATTTTAATTCGGTGGAGATCATGTAAGTCAGTACTGCAGGTGCAAGACCCGTTGTATAGGAGTTGACCAGGAAAAATAATGCATCTTCGGACAGAATTTTTGCACAGAGCCGGATCAACGGATGGATCATGTCTTCAATCTTCCAGATCTCACCTTTTGGTCCGCGTCCGTAAGAAGGCGGATCCATGATAATGGCATCGTAGGTGTTGCCACGGCGGATCTCACGTTCTACAAACTTCACACAATCATCTACAAGCCAGCGGATCGGAGCATCTTTCAACCCGGAAGATACAGCATTCTCCTTTGCCCAGGTGACCATTCCCTTGGAGGCATCAACATGAGTGACAGTTGCACCTGCAGCCGCGGCTGCGAGGGTAGCTCCTCCGGTATAGGCAAAGAGATTCAGTACTTTGACAGGTCGGCCGGCGTTGCGGATCTTTTCTGAAAACCAGTCCCAGTTGGTTGCCTGTTCAGGGAAAAGACCGGTATGCTTAAAACTGAACGGCTTGAGATTAAAAGTAAGCGAACCGTAATGGATCTGCCACTGCTGAGGAAGCTTAAAAAATTCCCATTCACCACCGCCTTTTTTGCTGCGATGGTAGTGACCGTTCATATTTTTCCAGCCACGGTCGGTCTTCGGGGTGTCCCAGATGACCTGGGGATCAGGACGGACGAGAAGATATTTGCCCCAGCGTTCCAGCTTCTCCCCCTTTGAACAGTCAATAATTTCATAGTCTTTCCAATTATCTGCAATCCACATAGATATAAAAGTCCTTTCTGATCTGTAAGCATTTCACGCAAAATAAAATGCTGCTATATATGACCTTATGATTATAGCACAGGAAAGAGCTGCCACTCAAGAGAAGAATCTTATGTAAATTCTGTACTTTAAGGTGAAAATATGCTATAATTCAACAGTTAAACTGCGGTTTGGCAAGGTAAAGCGGCGTTGATGTAAAATGACAGTTTTTGGGGAAGCTGACTTGGAGAAAGGATGCCGCAGTTTCAGATGAGAAAGGAATGAAAGAATGTTATCTACGATTGAATCAGTAAATAATGTTGTCAACAACTTTATATGGGGTGTGCCGGCAATGATCTGTATCATTGGAGTTGGTCTGCTGCTGAGCTTCAGAACGAGATTTTTACAGATCTGCAAATTCCCGTATGCGATGAAGGTGACGATTGGACGAATGCTCAGGAAGAGGGATGCATCGGACGGAGCGTTGACCCCGTTTCAGGCAGTATGTACGGCACTGGCAGCTACGGTAGGAACGGGAAATATAGCCGGTGTGGCCGGTGCGATCGCTATCGGAGGTCCGGGTGCGGTCTTCTGGATGTGGATCTCTGCAATCCTTGGAATGTGTACAAAGTTTTCCGAAGTAACGCTTGCGGTTCATTTCCGTGAAAAGAATGCAGATGGAGATCTTGTAGGCGGACCAATGTACTACATAAAAAATGGACTGAAGAAGAACTGGCACTGGCTGGCATATCTTTTTGCAGCGTTTGGTGTGCTGACTGTATTCGGAACAGGAAATGCAACTCAGGTCAATACGATCACGACAGCGATCGATTCAGCATTGATCAATTATGGAGTCATTGAAGCAGGAAAGTCAGGAACATTGAACCTGATCATCGGAATTGTTCTTGCCGCTTTGATCGCCCTGATCCTTTTAGGAGGGATTAAGAGGATCGGCCGGGTTACAGAGAAGCTGGTCCCGTTTATGGCAGTCGTTTATATTCTGCTGGCACTGGGCGTGATCCTGTTGAATATCAAGAATGTTCCGGGTGTATTTGCATCAATTTTTGAAGGTGCATTTTCTCCGGCTTCTGTTACAGGCGGTGCAGTGGGAAGTTTCTTTATGAGTATGAAAAAAGGTGTATCAAGAGGAATTTTTTCTAATGAAGCAGGTCTTGGTACAGGTTCGATCGCCCATGCATGTGCTGATACGCAGAAACCGGTCAAGCAGGGATTTTTTGGAATTTTTGAGGTGTTCGTAGATACGATCGTGATCTGCACAATGACAGCACTGGTTATTCTTTGCAGTGGCGTTTCCATTGGTTATGGTGAGGCTGCAGGTGCAGAGCTTACGATCAACGGGTTTACTTCTACTTATGGAAACTGGGTTTCTATTTTTACCGCAGTTGCCATGTGTTGTTTTGCATTTTCCACAATCCTTGGATGGGGCTTATATGGAACAAGATGTATTGAATTTTTGTTTGGTTCAAAAGTCAATAAACCATTTATGGTACTTTATTCGCTGGTAGCGATCGTCGGTGCTACGATGGATCTTGGCCTGATGTGGAGTATTGCGGAGACATTTAACGGACTGATGGCAATCCCGAACCTGCTTGCAGTGTTCCTGTTATCAGGGGTTGTTGTGAAGCTTGTAAAAGAATACTTTGAAAATGAAGGGAAAAAATAAGTTGCAGTTTTGGGTGCAATGAGAAGGGGCAGTGGTCTCATGCGAAAAAAGGAATTAAAAATTGTTGTAACCTTTCATACGACAGCAGATGCGATGGCAATGGAAAAGATCTGTAAAGAAAAGGGAATACCGGGACGGCTGATCCCGGTTCCCCGGATTCTGTCCGCAGGGTGTGGGCTGGCGTGGGCCGCACCGCCTGAGGACAAAGAGCTGATAGAAAAGATTTTGGCTGAAAGAGAAATTAACAGAGCGGGAGTGGATGAATGTATGGTTTAATCCTGAAAAGACGGGATTGCCATATATTTTTAATTGCGTTATACTCAAGGTGAATAAAATACATCATGAAAGAAAGGGCAGAGAAGATGAAGGTAACGGATGAAATTATTTATGTAGGCGTGAACGATCATGATATCGATTTATTTGAGGGGCAGTATATTGTTCCGAATGGAATGGCTTATAATTCTTATGTGATCCGGGATGAAAAGATCGCAGTTATGGATACAGTTGATGAGGCATTTGGAGAAGAATGGCTGGAGAATGTAAAGAATGCACTGGACGGAGCGAAACCGGAGTATCTGATCATCCAGCATATGGAACCGGATCATTCAGCCAATATTGAGAAGTTCATGGAAGTATACCCGGATACAAAGATTGTGGGCAATGCGAAGACCTTTACTATGATATCCAACTTTTTCCGCAACCTGGATTTAGAGGGAAAGAAAGTCGTAGTTAAGAACCAGGAGAAGTTGGAACTTGGAAAGCATATCCTTACGTTTGTCTTCGCCCCGATGGTACACTGGCCGGAAGTTATGGTGACTTATGACAGTACGGATAAGGTGTTGTTCTCAGCGGATGGATTTGGAAAGTTCGGTGCATTGGATGTAGAGGAAGACTGGGACTGTGAGGCACGCCGTTACTATTTTGGAATCGTTGGAAAGTATGGTGTCCAGGTTCAGAATCTTCTGAAGGCTGCATCTGCACTTGAAATCGAAAAGATCTGTCCTCTGCATGGACCGGTTTTAAGCGAAAATCTGGAGCATTATCTGGGACAGTATCAGACCTGGTCTTCTTACGGCGTTGAGTCAGAAGGTGTTATGATCGCTTATACTTCTGTTTATGGAAATACCAAAAAGGCTGCAGAGCTGTTGGGAGAAAAACTGAAGGAAAAAGGCTGCCCGAAAGTTGTGGTATGTGATCTTGCCCGCGAGGATATGGCAGAAGCGGTAGAGGATGCATTCCGTTATGGAAAGCTGGTGCTTGCCACAATCACTTATAATGGAGATATCTTCCCGTTTATGAGAACTTTCATCGAACATCTGAAAGAACGGAATTATCAGAACCGGACGATCGGTCTGATTGAAAATGGTTCCTGGGCATCTACTGCAGGAAAAGTGATTGCAGGAATGTTGGAGAAGAGCAAAAATATTACAATGCTGGAGAAACCAGTGAAGATTATGTCCTCTCTGAGTGAAGAGAATCTGAAAGAGTTGGATGAGATGGCAGAAGAACTCATGAAATAAAAGCGGAGATATAAAAGAAAAGCTACAATATAAAAGAGCGGATAAAAAATGCCGGCTATAGCGGATCTGAGCAGGATGCAGGATCTGTATAGCCGGTATTTCTTATGAGGAATTAAAGCGATTGAGGTCAATCAGTAAAAACTGTCTTTCCTGCACAGATGGTTCGCTTTACCTTTCCATATAATTCCCAACCGGTAAAGGGAGAGTTGGAAGATCTGGAATGATACTCTGTCGGAATCCATTTTTCATCGGGGTCAAAAAGTACCAGGTCAGCAGGAGCACCCGGTTTCAGTTTCCCTGAAGGAAGATGATACAGCTGAGCCGGATTAACTGTCATTTTCTCGAGTAACTGACTCAGAGTCAGATGACCCGGGCGTACAAGAGAAGTAATGCCGAGTGCAAGTGAAGTCTCCAGTCCGATGATCCCACTTGGAGCAGATGGGATCGGACGGCTCTTTTCCTCTTCACTGTGCGGGGCATGGTCAGTGGCAATGATGTCGATCGTTCCGTCACAAAGTCCCTGTATAATGGCAAGGCGATCCTTTTCTGTACGAAGCGGTGGATTCATTTTTGCAAGAGAACCATACTTTATTACTGCCTCATCGGTCAACGTAAAATGATGAGGGGTTGCCTCTGCGTGCAACTTTGCTCCAAGAGCTTTAAAAGTACGCACCAGTTCCACGGAAGTTCCGGAACTGATATGCTGGATCACGACGTCTGCACCGGATTTCAGGGCAAGCATACAGTCACGGGCGACAAGGGATTCCTCGGCGATCGAAGGAGAACCGTAGATCCCAAGAAAATCAGAAGCAGTTCCGTGGTTGATCCCGTTCGTTTCAATGAAAGACGGATCTTCTTCATGAAGACTGATCGGGAGGTTTAGTTGTGCGGCAAGTTTCATGGCTTTCAGAAGGAATGCAGCATCTTTTAACGGAATGCCGTCATCAGTAAATCCGCACGCACCGGCAGCGGCAAGAGCTTTCATGTCAGTTAGTTCTGTCCCTTTGAGATCATGGGAAACGGCGGCAGCCTGATAAATATGAATAGCTTCTTCCTGTTCGCGGGCAGCAAGGTCGGAAAATACAGAAACTGAGTCAACGACAGGACTGGTATTTGCCATACAGATCACAGATGTGAATCCACCGGCAGCGGAGGCAGAAGCACCTGTGTGAATATCTTCCTTATAGGTGAATCCAGGATCGCGAAAATGAACGTGGGTGTCGATCAGCCCCGGGGCGATGGTCAGTCCTGAAGCATCAATGATCTCTTCTGACGGGGAAACTGAAAGATGCTGCCCGATTGAAAGAATTTTTCCATCAGAAATCTGAAGATCAGCAAATTCCGCTCTGCCGGAAGCGGGATCAATTATATAACCATTTTTTATAAGCATAAATAAATCCTCCTGTAAAAAATTATAATCATAGATAATTTCAGTATAACGTATTTGTGATGAATTGTGTATAATAGAATGAAAGATAAAGAAAAGTAACTTGCCATTAAGGCAATCTATCTGTAACGTGGACGGATAAAAATTTGAATGGGAAAGGACAGGAGAATGAATCTGAATCAGACTCCGGCAGCGGAAAGACCACATATTGGATTTTTTGGCTGCCGGAATGCAGGAAAATCAAGTATCGTCAATGCGGTGACAGGACAAAATCTGGCTGTAGTCTCCGACGTAAAAGGAACAACAACTGATCCGGTCATAAAAGCGATGGAACTTCTTCCGGCCGGCCCGGTCGTAATGATCGATACACCGGGGATTGATGATGACGGGGAACTGGGAAAGCTGCGGGTAAAAAAAAGCTATCAGATGCTGAACCGGACGGATCTGGCTATCGTAGTGATTGATGGAGGGACAGGCATCAAGAAAGAAGATATTGCCCTGCTTAAGGAAATAAAAAAAAGAAAGGTGCCTTTTATCATTGCTGTAAATAAAAGCGACCTTTTAAAAGAGCATCGTATACAGCCAAAGGGAAGCAAAAAAGTGCCGGAAGAGAGTCTGATATATGTAAGTGCGGAGACAGGAGAAGGAATCTGTGAATTAAAGAAAAGAATCGGAGAAAGCATCTGCACAGGGGAAAATAAAAAAAGAATCGTGGGAGATCTGTTGGAAGCGGGAGATGTTGTTGTGCTTGTCATTCCGATTGATGAATCTGCACCAAAAGGGCGGCTGATCCTTCCTCAACAGCAGACAATACGGGACATTCTGGAATCGGGAGCAATTTCAGTCGTTACCAAAGAGGACAGAGTGAAAGAGACCATTGAGAATCTGAAAATACCGCCAAAGCTTGTGATTACAGACAGTCAGGTATTCAAAAAAGTAGCATGCGATGTATTAAAAGAAATAAAATTAACATCATTCTCGATTTTGTTTGCACGCTATAAGGGAAACCTCAAAATGAATATAGAAGGAGTTATGATGTTGGATAAGCTGAAAGACGGAGATAAAATCCTGATCAGCGAGGGATGTACTCACCATCGGCAGTGCGGAGATATCGGAATGGTAAAGATCCCGAAATGGATCAGGGGGTATACCGGAAAAGAGATTCTTTTTGAAACGACATCAGGAACTGAGTTCCCTGCAGAGCCAAGTTCTTATAAAATGGTTGTACATTGTGGAGGCTGTATGCTTAATGAACGGGAAATGCAGACCCGGCTGGAGAGGGCGAAAAGGCAGAAAGTACCAATGACAAATTATGGGATACTGATCGCATATACGCATGGAATATTAAAAAGAAGCGTGGAAATATTCCCGGAGATCGCTGAACTGTTCAGAAGAGAAAGTTTTACCGGAAAGATTCTGTAAACTGAAAGAGTTCTTTCCTATTATAATAGGAAGAAAATGATAAATGACAGTGGGAAGAAAATGTCACACAGGAATCAGGCAGAGAATGCCGGATAGAAATTTTATACAGAAAACGAAAATAACGCTGCACATCCGGATCTGCAACTCCGGACAGCAGCGTTATTTTCATGGTATGTAATTGAGAGGATTCTTGAGCCATCGGGCAGAACATCTGCATATTAACTGGGGAATCCCTGCAAAGAGGATATAAATGCAGAAGGAGATTTTGCCGCGGCAGGGACATTCTTGGGGGAAACGTCCGGCTCTGGCATACTGCAATACTGCACGATGACCAAGGATCTGACCTGCAAAAAAATAGACGGTCTCCCTACAGGGAAAACCGCCTTTGGTTCTTCTACAAGTCAGATATAATATACCATTCTAATTGGTATATGTCAAGAATCTGCAATGTACGAAAAAAAATACAATAAATAAAAAAAAAGACTTGAAATAAAGGAAAGTATCATTTATACTAAGAGAGCTGTGACATGATAGCAATGAAGCGTGAGGTTGCTGTCCTGCAAAAAAAAGATAAGCAAGGGCAGGTTTTCCGTGGAGCGAATGTCAAGTTAGGAAACTGGCGACAAGTCACTGTACGAATCACAACTGATTACTGTTTACCATACCATAAGGTAGTAGTATGAAACAACGTGTGAGTTTCTCACGACACACACGGGAGAGTGTACAGTCACCGCTTGTCGTACTGAAGTCAAAAGTACGAAAAGGAGGCGACTTTTTTTATGGCAAGTCAAGTAATGAGAATCACATTGAAGGCATATGATCATCAGCTCGTTGATGCATCCGCAAAGAAAATCATCGAAACTGTAAAAAAGAACGGGTCACAGGTGAGTGGACCGGTACCACTTCCGACTAAGAAGGAAGTTGTAACAATTCTGAGAGCTGTACACAAGTACAAAGATTCCAGAGAGCAGTTCGAGCAGAGAACTCATAAAAGACTGATCGATATCATCACACCAACACAGAAAACTGTTGATGCACTTTCCAGACTGGAAATGCCGGCTGGTGTATTTATCGACATCAAGATGAAGTCTAAATAAGACGAAATCTAAATTAGAACAGTATTCCTAAAATTTAGGATGAGCACGAAAGTGTTCCGCTGTAAATCACAGGAGGTAATTATAATGAAGAAAGCTATTTTAGCTACAAAAGTCGGAATGACTCAGATCTTCAATGAAGAAGACGGAGTTCTGATTCCGGTAACAGTTCTGCAGGCTGGCCCTTGTGTAGTTACACAGGTTAAGACAGTTGAGAATGACGGCTACAGTGCAGTACAGGTTGGATATGTTGACAAGAAAGAAAAGATTGTCACAAAAGACAACAGTGGTAAGAAGTCCATCGCTCACAGAAACGGTGTGACAAAAGCTGAAAAAGGTCATTTTGATAAAGCAGGCGTATCCGGAAAGAGATATGTAAAAGAATTCAGATTTGAAAATGCTGAAGAGTATACACTTGCTCAGGAAATTAAAGCTGATATCTTTGCAGCAGGCGACAAGATTGACGCAACTGCTATTTCCAAAGGTAAAGGTTTCCAGGGTGCGATTAAGCGTCATGGCCAGAGCAGAGGACCTATGACTCACGGTTCCAAGTTCCATCGTCATGCTGGTTCTAACGGTTCAGCATCTGATCCGAGTAAGGTATTCAAAGGTAAGAAGATGCCAGGACAGATGGGTAACAAGAAGATCACTGTTCAGAATCTTGAAGTAGTAAGAGTTGATGCAGAGAACAATCTCATCCTCGTTAAAGGTTCTGTACCGGGACCAAAGAAATGCCTGGTAACAATCAAAGAGACAGTGAAGGCAAACTAGTCTGACAGCTAAGAAAGGAGGAACATACAGATGGCAAAAGTATCTGTTTACAATATCGAAGGTAAAGAAGTTGATACAATCGAACTGAACGATGCTGTATTCGGTGTAGAAGTAAATGAGCACCTCGTACACATGGCAGTTGTAAATCAGCTTGCAAACAATCGTCAGGGAACACAGAAAGCCAAAACTCGTTCTGAAGTTTCCGGCGGCGGAAGAAAACCATGGAGACAGAAAGGAACAGGTCACGCAAGACAGGGATCAACAAGATCACCTCAGTGGACAGGCGGTGGAGTTGTATTTGCTCCGGTTCCGAGAGACTACTCCTTCAAAATGAATAAGAAAGAGAAGAGAGCAGCTCTTAAGTCTGCACTTACTTCCAGAGTAGAAGAGAATAAGTTCATCGTAGTTGATGAAATGAAATTTGACGAGATCAAGACAAAGAAATTCCAGACAGTTCTGAACAACCTGAACGTGAACAAAGCACTTGTTGTTCTTGAAGAAGGAGATAAGAACGCTGAGATCTCTGCTAAGAACATCCCGGATGTTAAGACAGCTCGTGTAAATACGATCAACGTATATGACATCCTGAAATACAACACAGTAATCGCTACGAAAGCTGTTGTTGCAGCAATCGAGGAGGTGTACGCATAATGGCAAATATTCAGTATTATGATGTAATCCTTAAACCAGTTGTAACTGAGAAGAGCATGGAGCTTATGGCTGACAAGAAATATACATTCCTTGTTCACACAGAGGCTACAAAATCTCAGATCAAAGAAGCTGTTGAAAAAATGTTCAACGGTACAAAAGTAAAAAGCGTCAACACTATGAACCTTGATGGTAAGAATAAGAGACGTGGAATGACTTTCGGAAAGACAGCTAAGACAAAGAAGGCTGTAGTAGCATTGACAGAGGACAGTGCTGATATCGAGATTTTCGAGGGGTTATAAGACTTGACGAAGGCAAGCGATAGCGAAGGCTGAGGCTTAGTCGAACCCCGTTCGGTGAGGTTAGCGAGGTATTTCCGAGCTTAGTGAACCGAACAAGCTAAAAATTGATGAGACTAAATCGATCATTATACGGTGCAAACCCGTGAAACTAATAATCAGAGCAAACGAAAGGAGAGACAGTAATGGGAATCAAAACTTATAACCCATATACACCTTCCAGAAGACAGATGACAGGTTCTGATTTCTCAGAGATCACAAAGACGACTCCAGAGAAATCCCTCCTGGATTCCAAGAAGAGAAAAGCTGGCCGTAACGCACAGGGTAAGATCACAGTAAGACATCGTGGCGGCGGAGCTAAGAAGAAATATAGAATCGTAGATTTCAAGAGAAATAAAGATGGTATTGCAGCAAAGGTTATCGGTATCGAGTACGATCCGAACAGAAGTGCTAACATCGCACTGATCTGCTATGCAGACGGCGAGAAAGCTTATATCCTTGCTCCAGAAGGTCTGACAGACGGCATGACAGTTATGAACGGTGCTGAAGCAGAAGTAAGAGTAGGGAACTGCCTGCCACTTTCTGAGATCCCAGTTGGTACTCAGATCCATAACATTGAGATGCACCCGGGAAAAGGCGGACAGCTTGTTCGTTCCGCTGGTAACAGTGCACAGCTTATGGCTAAAGAAGGAAAGTATGCTACACTGAGACTTCCTTCAGGAGAAATGAGAATGGTTCCGATCATCTGCCGTGCATCTATCGGTGTTGTTGGTAACGGAGATCATAACCTGATTAATATCGGTAAAGCCGGACGTAAACGTAACATGGGTATCAGACCTACAGTTCGTGGTTCCGTAATGAACCCGAATGACCATCCACATGGTGGTGGAGAAGGTAAGACAAGTATCGGTCGTCCAGGTCCATGTACTCCATGGGGTAAACCGGCACTCGGTCTTAAGACTCGTAAGAAGAACAAAGCTTCTAACAAGCTGATCGTAAGAAGAAGAGATGGTAAAGCGATTAAATAATCAGATTCACAAGGAGGTTAGAACCTATGGCTCGTTCACTTAAAAAAGGACCATTTGCAGACGCAAGCTTACTGAAAAAAGTAGACGCAATGAACGCTGCAGGTGATAAATCAGTTATAAAGACATGGTCACGCCGTTCTACAATC
>ENA-OQNN01001488-OQNN01001488.1-human-gut-metagenome-genome-assembly--contig:-NODE-1488-length-15431-cov-3.366963_pt1 | contig 15431 bp, 16 predicted proteins | sample MGYA00242624_ERZ504870 | MGnify/ENA primary metagenome ERZ504870 (study PRJEB26092, sample SAMD00036379) | human gut metagenome | host: Homo sapiens | study: EMG produced TPA metagenomics assembly of... | reverse complement strand
ATTTCTCACTGCGGCCCCGCTCGATGTCCGCGATGCGCTCCACCGTTTCTCTCGCACTTTCGTTGGTGTAGTACACGCCGGTCTGGTACTGGCTGCCCCGGTCATTGCCCTGCCGGTTCTGCACCGTGGGGTCGACCACATAGAAGTAAGCCAGCAGCAGCGCGTCCAGGCTCACCTGCTCAGGGTCATACTCCACCCGCACGGTCTCCCGGAAGCCGGTGTCGCCCTTGCAGACGGTCTGGTAGGTGGCGTCCGCCTCGCAGGTGCCGTTTGCGTAGCCGCTCTGGGCGTCGATGACGCCGGGGATGGATTGCATGAGCTGCTCCATGCCCCAGAAGCAGCCGCCCGCCAGATAGATGACATTTTCCGTGGTGTCCATATACATACCCTCCTCGCCGGACATATCCGAGGACTGTCCGGTTTTCTCCGCTTCCTGCGTGTCCTTTTCCCGCGGTATACGCTGTCGTTCTGCGGCGCAGCCGCTGAGCAGCAGTACCGAGGCGAAAAGAAGGGCCAATACGCTTCGATACATGGCGTTTCCTCCTTTCAGGGGGAGCAAGGGTCACTCCGCCCTGTCGCCGTCCTGCCTCTTGCCGCGGCCGGGCCGCAGGACGGTATACAGCAGCGACCCAAGGACGCAGCCGAAGCCGGTGGAGAGCCACGGGCTAGACGTAACGGCACAGGTGCCGGCGGCGCAGCCCACATAGCGGTAGTACAGAAACCCTCCGGCACTGCCCGCCAGGGGCAGGGCAATGACGCGCAGAATGCTCGTCAGCTTACAGTTCTTTTTCTTCATAATAGCCTCCCTTTGAAGATATTGGATCAGCCCATATCGGCAGCCAGTGCCTTGTCGATCTGAGCTTGCAGTGCATCGGCCTGTGCCTTGCTGGTGATAGCCCCCACAATGGGATCACCCACGATGCGGCCGCTGCGGTTGACTACGTAGGTGGTGGGATAGGCGTAGATGCTCTCCACGAACTTGCCCGCCTCGCTGCCGGAATCGAAGTACACGTTCTGGTAGGTGGCACCGCTCTGAGTCAGCACATCCTTGGCGTCAGAGATAGCCGCCTCGTTGCCGTCCAGCGTAAAGGCGTTGATGCCGATCAGCGCACCGCCCTTACCGGAAAGTTCCTTATTCAGCGCGTCCAGATCGCCCAACTCTCCCACACAGGGACCGCAGGTGGTGAACCAGAAATTCACCACGGTGACGGCCTTGCCGGAGAACAGATCGCTGCTCTTTACCGTATTCCCGTCCAGATCCTTGCCCTCAAAGGCGGGGAACTTCGGCAGGCTGCTGTCATCCGTCTTGTTGCCCGTGCTGCCACTATCAGTCTTGTTGCCCGTGCTGCCGCTATCGGTCTTATTGCCTGTGTTGCCGCCGTCGGTTTTATTGTCCTTACTGCCGCTGTCGGGCATCGTGTCCATGTCCTTGTCCGTCGGCATATTCATATCGCTGTCCAGAGATTTTTGCACGATCTCGGGATACGTTTCCTCCAGTGCAGCCAGCTTGTTTCCGATGTCGCGAATCTTCTCCGCCTCACTCTGAAGCAGCTTCAGCTCGTCTGCCGAAAACTGATCCTTGGCGGCGTTGATGGTTTCCAACAGGAAGTCGCCGTAGTTTTTGCCGTCCTCCATCATGATCTTACCCTTGTCCGCTGCCATAAAGACCTTTTCCCAAAGTGCTGTGTTCTCTGCCAGAATAGCAGCCTCCTGCGCTGTCAGTTCCTTGTGCATGGCGGCTGCCTCCTCGGCGTTCTTCGGCTCGTTGTCCATGCTGTCCATGTGATCACCGCCCTTTGCGCCGCAGGCGGCCAGAGAGAGCACCAGCACGACTGCCAACAGCAATGTCATTAGTTTCTTCGTGTGCATGTTCGTTCCTCCTTGATCTTTGTCGTCGTTCTTCTGCGGTGTTTCTGCCGCAAGGACTGTTTATTTTTACTGTCTCCACGGCCGCAGCGGAAGAGGGCGGCGCTGGTGGGACAGACACGCTGCATTCTATTACCATAATAAAGTGAATGGGTTAAAATCCTTGTTAAGAACGGGGATTTGATGGAAATATATCTTAAATTCGCTGAAAATAAAGCGATTATGGCAAAAAGGCAGGGGCAGCAAGAAGAAAGCCTCTGCGAAAAAAAACCAAGCCCAAAAGCTGCGCGGCTGCGGAGAGCGTTCTCCCCGCAGCCGCGCAGCTGTTTTCGGTCTTTATCGCTTGTCGCTTGGCTCCTGCCTCTCAGAAAGCTCACGCCTCCTCAAAGCTGTCCTTACCCACGCCGCACAGGGGACATTCAAAGTCCTCCGGTACCTCGCTCCAGGGCGTTCCCGGCGCGATGCCGCCCTCGGGATACCCCGCGCTCTCGTCGTACTCCCAACCGCAAACGGTGCAAACGTATTTCATAATACTTCTCCTTTCGTGTTCTCCTGTGTTTTACTCTTCCACCAGCCGGCCGTCCACCGTGACGGTGACCACCTGCCACGGGATGAATTTCCCGCTCTGCTGGAGCGCCTTTTTCGCCGCCAGCTCCAGCCCGCCGCAGCAGGGCACCTCCATCCGCACGACGGTGACGCTCTTGATGTCGTTGCTGCGGATGATCTCCGTCAGCTTTTCGGAATAGTCCACGCTGTCCAGCTTGGGACAGCCCACCAGCGTGATGTGTCCCTTGATGAACCGCTCGTGGAAGGCGGCGTAGGCGTAGGCGGTGCAGTCGGCGGCGATCAGCAGCCGCGCCCCGTCAAAATACGGCGCGTTCACCGGCACCAGCTTGATCTGCACCGGCCACTGGGACAGACGGCTCGTCTGCTCAGCGCGGGGGGCTTCCGCGGCGGGCGCGGTCTCGCGCTGAATGTTCCGGGACTGGCTGCCGGGGCAGCCGCAGGGTAGCGTCATGCCCTGCTCCCGCATTTTCCGCTGCTTGTTCTCCATGACGGCTTTTTCATCGTAGGCGGCGGCCTCCCGCTCCACAAAGGTGATGGCCCCGGTGGGACAGGTGGGCAGGCAGTCTCCCAGCCCGTCGCAGTAGTCGTCCCGCATCAGCTGCGCCTTGCCGTCCACCATGGCGATGGCACCCTCGTGGCAGGCCTCGGCGCAGGCGCCGCAGCCGTTGCACTTGTCCCTGTCGATCTCAATGATTCTCCGTACCATATTTTTGTCCTCCTTGCGGTTCTTCTTGACTTTGTGGCTTCATTTTACTATCATAATTTATGAAAGTCTGTTGGCACGCCAACGAAAAGGAGAAAAATATGCGGATCAATTTGGGGAACACCCCGCTTTTTCGCGGCATGACACCGCCGGACATCGAGGAAATACTATGCTGCCTGCGCGCCGCAGAGCGCACCTATAAAAAGGGCGCGGTCATCCTGCCGGAGGGGACGCCTACGGAGCAGCTGGGTGTGGTGCTGTCCGGCCGTGTCATCATCGAGATGGGGGATGTGTGGGGCAACAACAGCGTCCTCAGCAGCGTGGGCGCGGGCGGCATCTTTGCGGAGGCGTATGCCTGCGCGCCGGGTGAGCCACTGATGGTCAACGTCACCGCCGCCGAGGACACGGAGGTGCTGCTATTGCACATCGGGCAGGTGCTGGAGCCCTGCGCCAAGGTGTGTCCCCGCCATTTCCGGCTGCTGCGGAACCTGCTGACCCTCTCCGCCGGGAAGAATTTGCAGCTCTCCCGCCGGGTGCTGCACACCTCGCCCAAGTCCATCCGCAAGCGGCTGCTGTCCTATTTCTCGGAGTGCATCAAGCGCACCGGCAGCTATGAATTCGACATACCCTACAACCGCCAGCAGCTGGCGGACTACCTGAACGTGGAGCGCAGCGCGCTGAGCAACGAGCTGTCCCTCATGCAGCGGGACGGGCTGATCCGGTATGAGAAAAACCACTTCGCCGTGACGGAGCAACTGGGGCAGCGGTGAAAAAAACAGGGAACCGTGCGGCGTGGTAGGATGGTTCGCTTTTGTCGGCGTGTGCGCTATAAGTGTGCTGCGAACCGGCTTTTTGAGATTTGTTGACCTCCAACGAAAAAATTTGACTTAATTAGGCAAATAATACTCTGATGCACCAAAAACGGCATGACGATTCCCAGCACAAAGCTGCTTGTGCAAATGATGAATATTCTGAACTGTGATCCCGCCGAGGTGCTGTGCATGGAAATGCGCAGTGGAGTGCATAATTTTAAGTGTAAATGACACATACATGGACGCACAGGAGGTTATGCACATGACTGATTATGGAGGTGTGGGAGCGCCTGCCGGACGATCTTACCATGGAGCGGCGCATGGTCGTCACTTACGCGCTGGCGCTGGTGGACAAGGTGGATTACTTTTGGGGCGGCAAATCGCTGGTGCTGGGCTGGGACGACCGCTGGGGCGAGTTGGCGGAGGTCACAGCCGAGGGCAGCGACAGCACCGGCACGGAGCAACCTTACGGCCTTGATTGTTCCGGCTTCGTGGACTGGGCATTTTACAACGCCAGCGGCGGCGAATATGTAATTGGGCAGGGCGGCGGGGCTATGGAGCAGCACGCCAACTGCGTGGACATAGAGTGGGACGAAGTACAGCCGGGGGACTTGCTGTTTTATCCGGAGGATGAACACATCGGCATCGCCGCAGGCCGCGACTGGCTGGGCCGCCTGTTGGTGGTGCATTGCGCTTCCGGCACAGGCGGCGTGGCGATCTCCCACCGTGATGGCTTCGAGACAGCTGCAAGACCGGTGTGGTATGGGGATGAATAGAGGGCAGGGGAATCTCCCCTGCCCTGCTTTTTTCATGTTTAAGACTTCCGGCCTTTCAGCATCTTGTCGGGGATCATAGACGCGCTGATGAGATCGGCAGGATCAACTTCCAGTGCATCCGCAATATCGAAGAACACATCCAGCGTGAAGTTGTGTGCCGTTCCGGGCGCTTCGATGACGCTCAGAAGTGAACGGCTGATACCAGCTTTCTCCGCCAGCTTTTCCTGCGACATTCCACGCAGCTTGCGGAGGGTGACGATGGCAATGCCGATTTGGATAAAGCGGTCATTGTTTTTGAACGAAACAGTTTTACTCATGCGGAATGTCCTTGCCTTTCGTGGTATGGGTAAATTATACTGTTTCTCCACGCCACTTTCTGTCTGAAATAGAAAGCGTTTGATATGCTATAGTGGCAATAATATAATCCGAAACAGTCAGACGCTTTCTAAATACGACAAAAATATACTGATACAGGCAGAAAAGGGTAGCAAGATATGGACAAGCCGATCCGTTGTGCGGTCATCGGGCGGCACCCCATGCGTTTTCCGTGGGGCTTTGACGAGGAAGACGACCGCTGCCGAAAACTGAAAATCGAATTGGCGCAGCAGATCATGATGCTTCGCCAAAACGGCGTGTCTCAGTTCCTGACCGCCTGCGACTGCGGCGTGGGGCTGTACGCCGCTGAGATCGTCAACGGCCTGCGGGCAACGACCGACCATGACCTGATGCTCATTTGCTACACGCCTCATGAGGAGCAAGCTACAAAATGGGCACCCTATCTGCGGGAACGCTACTTTACGATTCTGGAGAACTGCACCCATATTTCCGCCGTGTGTGAGGTCGGCGCGCCGGATGCACAGCTCCGAACCTACAAGAAGATCATCGACCTTGCGGACGTGGTGCTGGCGGTCTATGACAGGGACACGCCGCCCGCTGGCAGCGCGGAGGACAAAGCGCTGGCCTACGCCGAGGGACAGCGCAAATCCCTGCTTTTGCTTCATCCCACAGAACTGACCACGAAATAGATCTCCGCTGCCCATGACGCGAGATGACAAAGATCATGCCGTGTGCTATACTGTCGGCATTGAGCCAAGGAGGTGCCTGAGATGCCGTTCCAATACCATATCCGTGAAATGACGGTGGAAACAAGTGCAGAAGAATTCGTGACACGCTTTGTCCGTGTGGAAAAGTTCTTGCCTTTCTGCCAGCAGTGCAGCAGCTACAATACCCGCTGGACGTGTCCGCCCTTTGACTTTGATCCCATGACCATTTGGCAGAGCTACAGGGGACTACGGCTGTATGCCCGCATCTTACAGGCGGATGTGCCGGAGCAGCCGCTGGACGAGGCGGTGGCGGCACTGAAGCAGGAAAAGCGTCTGTACCGGCAAGAGCTTCAGCGGTGGGAACGGGAAACGCCGGGGAGCCAGATGCTGCTGGCGGGCACCTGCGACCAGTGCGAGACGTGCGAAAAGGTACAGGGACATCCCTGCGGCAGACCGGAGCTGCTGCGCTACTCCATCGAGGCGCTGGGCGGCGATGTGGAGGGCTGTTTGCAGCACTACTTTCACCTGCCCATGCTGTGGGGCAGGGATGGCAAAGTGCCGGACTACTTTGTGTTGGTGGGCGGTCTGCTCACTAAGTGACAACGAAAAATGACGGGTGTATCAGTCGATACACCCGTCATTTTTCATTGTTCTTCTTCGCGGCGTTGGCAGCGGCACGGGCCTTGTCGCGGTTCTTGCGTTGAGCGACGAGATCGGCCTTGGCCTGCCGTTTCGCTTTTCGTTCCTGCAAGAGCTGCACCTCCTGCCGCTGGTACTCCTGCTCGTAGCGGGGATAGTGATGCTCCCGCGGCGGCTTGTACTGTGAAGGCAGCTCTGCGGCCTTCAGCGCCGCAGACCAGTTACCGAAGCGCTGGGCGATGTACGCACCACCCACGACCTCACAGGGTGCGGGCGTATAGGACACATCGACGCACTGACGTACATAGGCGATGAGGTCGGCGTCGCTGGCGGTTTCATATTCTATCGCAAAAGCCTCGTCCTGCGCTTGCAGGGCCTCGATGGTGCGTTTGACGATCTGCTGGTGCAGCAGGTTATCACCGTTGACCTGTGGCATTTTTATGTCCCTCCTGGGCATAATAAACTCAGCCAGATTGAGCGACATCCTTCGTAAATCATCATCATTCAGGAAAGCATTTTTCGCCACCGGCTATGGTAAAACCATAGCATTTGCGGCACGGGAAGTCAAGTATGGCATCGTTGCCCGGACGAAAACGGCCTTTGGCTGTCAAAATGGTCGGTTTATCCGCTGAGCTTTCCCCCAAGGATGGACGATACGAAGGGCGTTCGCCGTCAAAAATCGCGTCAGGAGGAGTAAGAAATGGCACGCAGAGGGGAGAACATCTATAAGCGCGGAGATGGCCGCTGGGAGGGCCGCTATATCCGAGGTCGGACGCCGGAGGGACGGGCGCAGTACGGCTACGTCTATGCCGCCACTTACAGCGCCTGTCGGGAAAAACGGCGACAGTGCCTGCGGGAGCTGCCCCGTGAGATCACGCCCAGCAATAACATGACGCTACCGGAAACCGTGGATCTGTTTTTCGCGGAACGAGAGCGAACGCTGAAGAAGTCCACTGTCAGCCGGTATCGGTATGTGGTGCGGCAGTATATCCATCCGCAGTTGGGCGCTGCGCCGCTGTATGCGCTGACGGAGCAGCGGGTAGCGGATTTTTACCGGAAGCTCCAGGAACAGGGTCTATCAGCCAAAAGCACACGGGACGTTGGCGTATTGCTGCGGGCCATTCTGCGGAAGGCGTCCAAGCACGGATGCTTCTGCACGGGCCTGAACGCCGAACTGCCGGTATACAAGAAGCGGCAGGTGGAGATATTCACCGAGCCGGAGATCGTGCAGCTGGCACATCATATCGTAAACGAGCCTGACCTGACCGGTCTTGGCGTTCTACTGACGCTGAACAGCGGCCTTCGTCTGGGAGAGTTGTGTGCGCTGCGTTGGTCGGACATCGACCTCCATGCAGGCTTTCTACGTGTAGAACGCGAGGTGCAGCGACTCTATGAAAAAGGACACACGAGGCTTGTCGTACAGCCGCCCAAGAGCGAGTCTTCCTGCCGCAGGATACCGCTTCCAGCAGATATGCTGTCCCTGTTGGCGACGTACAAGCCCAAGCACACAGGTGATACCTGCTTGTTGACGGGCACTTCCATACTGCCGGAACCGCGTACTATGCAGAACCGATATAAGTCGCTTTTGAAGCGAGCAGGCGTGCCGTATCGAAATTTCCATGCTTTGCGGCATACCTACGCCACACGCTGCATCGAGCAGAATGTGGATGTCAAGAGCGTCAGCGAAATGCTGGGGCACAGTAACGTGCGGATCACGCTGCAAACCTATGTCCATGTTTCCCTGCGGCATAAGCAGCAGGCGGTACAGAGCATCTGCTTCCTGCCGATTTGCAGTGGGGACTTTGCGCCGTCAGAAATTCCGTCAGGCAAAGAAAAAGCCGCCGTGCGGCAAGGCGCAGCGGCGCAGGTTTCCTAAATGATGATGATTTACGAAAAAAGCTGTGCCGTCCGCGCAACAGAATACCCAAAAAACGGCAGGTGTGCAATCCGCGCACCTGCCGCTTTTCGATCGCGTGACAAATTTCATACGCTGTGCTATACTACCTCCATCACCACCAAGGAGGACGTATCATGCGTATCAACTGGTTCAAGGACGAAAATCACCTGGTCTATATCAACGGCGCGACACAGCTGGCAGAGCTGGAACGGACGCTGCACTTCCCCGGACTGGAGGAAGCGGCCAACGAGCTGCGGCAGCACCCCACAGCGGAGGGCTTTACCATCAAGGGGCCCAAGCGCACCAGTGGACGGCTGTTCGTGCCTGATCTGACCTTCGGCGAGCACATCGAGATGGGCGAAAACATCTTCTTCTATATGGGTGAGATGCAGGAGTGCTACGTCATCTACTGGCCGGACGCACCGGTGGCAAAGTGAGGCGGCATCGCACATGACTTTCCTGCAAAAGCATCACGGGCAGATGTCCGATTCCATGCTGACAGCCTTTTTCATCATCCTATCCGGAGGATTGCAGGACGCCTATACCTATTGCTGCCGGGGCAAGGTGTTTGCCAACGCCCAGACCGGCAATATCGTGCTGCTGAGTACGCATCTATTCGAGGGAGACTGGGGACAGTCGCTGCGCTACTTAGTCCCCGTGCTGGCGTTCCTGCTGGGTATCTACATCGCGGAGTGCGTTCACCGGCACTTCAAGCGGATGGAGAAGGTACACTGGCGGCAGCTTATCATTCTGGCGGAGATCGTACTGCTGGCGGCGGTGGGCTTCCTGCCGGAAACGCTGAACACCACCGCCAACGCCGTGGTGTCCTTCGTGTGCGCCATGCAGGTGCAGACCTTCCGCAAGGTGCGGGGCCACGCCTACGCCAGCACCATGTGCATTGGCAATATGCGCAGCGGAACGGAGGCGCTGTGCGCCTACTTCCATACGGGGGATAAGGAAATACTCCACCAGGCGCTGACGTATTTCGGCGTGGTGCTGCTGTTCGCGCTGGGCGCGGGCGTCGGCAGCACCGCCACGCTCCATTGGGGTGCGGGGACGATCTGGCTGTCCTGCGGGCTGCTGACCGTCAGCTTCCTCATCATGTTCATCCACGACGAGGAACAGAAGCTGAACGAATAAAAACAACACCGGCGGCGTTACCCACACACTGCCGGTGCTGCTTTGAGGTGGTGTTCCTCATGGAAAAGAAAAGTAAAAGTACGGTCTGGCTGAACCGTGGCTTCATCATAACAGGTAGAATAGGTTTTGTGAAGCGCATCTTTGTTCTTGAAAACATGAGGACTTGTATAGTATAATGCTCCTCGAAATGAGGTGCGCCATGAGTATTTCCAAATATCAGGTCTTTCTGAAAACTGTTTCTTGCGGCAGCTTCTCCAAGGCGGCGGAGGCCATGAACTTCACCCAGTCCGGCATCAGCCACGCCATCAACTCGCTGGAAAACGAGCTGGGCGTGAAGCTGTTAAGCCGCAACCGCGGCGGCGTGGTGCTGACGGCGGACGGACGGGCGGTGCTGCCCAAAATTGAGAAGCTGTGCGCCGCCCACCATTCTCTCATGCAGACGGTGGAGGGGCTGAAGGACATGGACAGCGGCCTTGTGAAGATCGCCACCTTCTCCAGCGTGTCCGCCCAGTGGCTGCCCCGCATCCTCAAGAGCTTCGGGAAGGTATATCCCAACATCGAGTTTGAAGTAGTTACCGGCGATTTCTATGACCAGATCGAGGACTGGATCGTCAACGGAACAGTGGACTGCGGCTTTCTGCGTCTGCCGTCGGTGAAGCGCTTGCAGACCTACGCTCTGCACCGGGACGAATTGCAGGTCATCGTCCCCTGTGACCATCCCTACGCCGACCGCGACCCGTTCCCCGTGTCTGCGCTGGCAGAGGAACCCTTCATCCAGCTGGAGGAGGGCGACGACTACGAGATCATGGCGGCGTTTGACGAGATGGGCATCCGCCCCAACGTGAAGTACATCGCCCGCGAGGACAGAACGATTCTCGCCATGGTGTCGGAGGGGCTGGGCATCAGCCTGCTGCCGGAGCTGATGGTGCGCCACAGTCCTACGCCCATCAAGGTCTGCCATGCGCCCTTGCATTTCTACCGTACCATCGGCATCGGCGTCAAGGACAAGAAGGCGCTTTCCAACTCCACCCGTCTGTTCGTGGACTATGTGCGGACTTGGGTGGCGGAAAACGGGAATACATAAACGTTCAACTTTCGCTAAAAAAGCATGAGAACACGTCATGTAATACAGGCAAGAACGCAGTTCCCATACGGCTTTGCGGGAACGAACAAACGACGCCGCAAAAATGTATCCTTCCGCGAAACAAATACCCTCTTGCAAAACGACGGGGTGTTCATCATAATAGCACCCGTAGCCCCCGAAAAGTGAATAGGCTTACCGGTCTGAAACGCTGCGGCGTTTCGGTGAAAGTTGGAATGTGGGTCAAAGTCCCCGCGAACAGGTCACTGTGAGGCTCCTCTGAGGCAGGAGATAAGTCAGGTCGCGCCGGTAAGCGTCACAATGCACACGCCTGAAACCGAGCTGCATGAACGGGGGCTTCGCGCCCGTTTACACGAGAGAAGCGTCGGCATTTGCCGGCGCTTTTTGCATGAAGTCAGGGCACCTATGGGGGACGGAAAGGTGCTTGAAAAAATGGGAGAACGCAGGAAATACGTCCGCAGGGACGCAACGGTGGGACGGTTGTCCGCTATCTTTTTAGAGGATATGGTTGGGAGCGTAAAGCCCTCCACGCTGGCGTGCTACCGCCGCAACATCCAATGCCACATCCTGCCGGCGCTGGGAGCGCGCGTGGCGGCGGAACTGACGGCGGAGGAGGTCAACGACTACATCCAGCAGTTACAGGAGGACTATTCGCCCAAGCTGGTGCGAGAAATCGGTGGTCTGCTGCTGCGGATCGTGGGCATGGCCGGTGTGGGCTACGGCGAGGATGTGACGCTGCCGAAGGTGCGGCAGAAGGCCGTGGAGGTGTTCACCGAGCCGGAACTGAAGCAGATGGGGCAGGTCATTCTGCGCCGCCCAGACAGGACGGGACTTGGCGTGCTGCTGACAGCCTACACCGGGTTGCGGCTGGGAGAGCTGTGCGGCCTGCAATGGCAGGACGTGGACGTCGGCGCGGGACTGCTGCACATCCAGCGGACGGTGGAGCGCATCGCGCAGATAGGCGGCGGGACGTGCCTGACGGTGCAGCCACCGAAAACGGAAAATTCCGAACGCTGGATACCCATTCCGAAAGAGATGCTGCGGATGCTGAAGCCAGAGACAAAGCAGCCGGACAGCTACCTGCTGACCGGCGGGGAGATCGTCCCTGACCCGCGGGCGATGCAATACCGCTATAAGGTGTTGTTGGAACGCTGCGGTGTGCGGTATCGGAATTTCCATTGCCTGCGGCACAGCTACGCCACGCGGTGTGTGGAGCGGGGGGTGGACGTGAAAAGCGTCAGTGAGCTTCTGGGCCACGCCGATGTCCGCACTACCCTGCGGCTGTACGTTCACTCGTCCATGGACTACAAGCGCAAGGCCGTGGAGGGGATAGGCTTCCTCAAAGGAATAACGTAAAAAGGACGCCGTTCGGCGTCCTCTTTCCTATCCAAAAAATAGCACAAAAATTTCGCAAAGTAACATACTTTGCGAAAACGCGCGGGACGCCTTGTGCTGCAAGGCATTCCGGATTTATGCCAGAAAAAAGTCGAAAATTTGAACTCGTTGTTGACACGGAAAAACGGCTGGTATATACTGTTATTTGGTTGAAATTGGAAAGTTTTCGCAAAGTATGTTACTTTGCGAAAAAACTGTTCAAAAGAACCGAGAATTTCATACAGCTGAGTTCTGTGACGTTGTGTGGCTGTGCGTTGTAAAGACGATTTTTCGTCAGGGTACAGCCTTAAAGGAACATGGGTAACCAAACCCACCGCGGACGGCACTGTGAGCGCAAGGAAACGACCGAAACGGCTTTGAGCCGCTGGGTAATACCCGCCATTGGGACGCGAGTCCTGAGAAGGTAGGTCATGTACGAGGGAGAGATCCCGTGGCGCGAGGGCAGTAGAATTACACGAAGGAGAACTTGTTTGCAGCGGCGCACCCTCGTTGTAACATAGGTAGGAGTGTACGCTGACGTAAGACGTCGGCGTTTTTTCTTGCCCAAAATACGACCTTGGGGAGGTGCGCCAATGAGCCACTGGGATCCGAATCGGAAATTCGACTACAATAGCTGGTGCGACCAGCAGATCGCCCAGCGCACCAAGGACGCGCTGGCGGCGCGGGACGCGGCCTTTGCCGAAAAGCACGCCGAGACACCCTTGCGGGAGTTGGCCCAGTATCTGGCCCGGTGTGCCTGTACCCTGCGCCACAGCCCAGCACCCTGTGAGATAGACGGCGGCGCGTTCATCGAACAACGCTTCGGAAGCTGGGACGCAGCCCTGCGGGCAGCGTGTCTGCCGCCCGCTCGGATGATGAAGCTGAACGGCACGGCTCGCTACCGCAAGGAGCGGGCGATACAGGAGCCTCTGTTTTTGGCGGAGCGTAAGGAGAAGAAGCGGCAGAAGCAGATCGAGAAGAACCTGCGGAAGGGCCAACTGGCCCACGAAAAGGCCGTGAAGCGCCGCGCAGAGCGGGAAGCCGCCGAAGCAAAGAAAGCGGCTGCCGAAAAAGACATCAACCCTTGTCAAGCCGAGATGACCTGAACGGAGGTCATCAGCTTTCCATAAGGGGGACGGGGTCTAAGCCGCCCCGTCCCCTCTTCCTCAAAAACCCAAGGCGAACGCCTTTTTTAGATAGAGAGAAGATCACACGAACCCGCGCCCTCCGACTTTCGCCCCGCAGGGGGCGCAACGCGGGGCGCGTGGGAGAACAAAGAAGAAAGGAAGAAAACGGAATGAAAAAGAGAATTGTATCATTCCTGATGGCGCTGGTGATGGCCGTCTCGCTGCTGCCGGTCAGCGTGCTGGCAGCGGACGACACCGAAACACGCATCACCGAATCCGTATATGGTGATGATGTGGAGGTGGTGCTGAAAAAGCTGCCCGCCGATGCCACCAGCTTCTCCGTGGATGCCGATGGGTACTACATCCGCACGGGGAATAGTAATGGCTACTCCATGAAGGACTGGTATCATGCATATTACGGAGAAGAGTCGCTTTTAACCAATGCAAGCTGGTATAACAGTGCTGACGCAGTTGCACAAAATATAATGGAAATGATGAATTTGTGCAATGGCACAAGCTATAGCTCAGTTGAAGAAATGATAAACCAAGATGGCTATGATTCAGTGGAAGCATGGCTACATTATATCCTCAACTCTGATATCGTTTCCGACTGGTGGACGCAGAATGTTCAGTTCTATACTTATGATGGAACTCTGGATAATTCTCAAGTTGCGGCTCTAACCAGTGCTATATTTTCCAAACTGTTTGGAAACTCTAATGTGAATTGGGATGCTACCGTTTCTTTTCGCCTGCTGGAGTTGTACAATGCAGAGAATACTCCCTCTTTCACGGAGTTCGGATCTACCAAGCCCGACAAGGTGATACTGCTGCAATTCGGTGAGCCCGTTATTTTGGATAAATCCGCTCTGCAGGCCGCCATTGCCGGCGCCCCTAAGGCGGAAGATGGAAAATACTACACCTCCGGCGACCGCTTCAATGGTGCCAAATATCTAAGCGGCAGTTTTTGGACGGAATATCAAAATGCATTGAACCATGCGAAAAATATCCTGCAAACCGCCACAAAACAGACGACGCTGGACTCCGCCGTCGATCCCCTGCAAGCCGCCATCGGCAACCTGATTCCCACCACACAGGTGAACGCCACGGCGCTGTATGAGGCGGTAACGAAAGCGTCTCAAAAAGACGAAAAGCTCTTTACCGCGGCCTCATGGAAGACCTTTGCCACCGCTTATTCAGAAGCGCAGACATGGCTGAGCAGGCTGTTTAACGAGGACGGAACTGCCACGGAGGCGAATCTCAGCGCAAACCAAGCCGAGGTAGATGCGGCGGCGACCGCGCTGACCGAGGCAATGGACAATCTCTATTACCTGAGCAATGTGTCCTATTATCAGGAAAAGGTTGATACTGTCACGAAGCAGCTGCCTGACCTGATCAAGGTGGCGGAAACCGCCAAGAAAAACGACTATACCGCCGAGAGCTGGGGAACATTTTCGGAGGCTCTGACAGCGGCCAAGGAAGCAAAAGCCCCCGTGATGACGGAGACCTATGCCGACAAGGCCACAGTAGAAGCATATGAGCAAGTGTTCAGCAACCTGTATCAGCAGTTTTACTATACCCTGACACCTGCGGGAGAGATTACCGTTACGCTGACATACCTCGACCCGGAAATGGCGCGTCAGGGGAACGGTACAGGCTCTCGCGCCGGTGCCGCGCAGCAGGTGAAGCTCAGCGGCGACTACTCCCTCTATGCGGCGGTGAACTCGCTGGCAAACAAGCCGGATAGATTCATTATTTGGCCGCAAGCCAAGATCTTTATCAACGGCGTCTACGTCACCGAGTGGTATCTCAAGCAAGAATCTTATGACTACCAGAGCAATAAAGTATCCCAAAAGCTACGGCTGCACCCCGGTGACACGGTCGTGGTGGATCTAAATCTGGATCCGCAAAGTGAATTCCAGCCCACCATCAGCGGCGGCAGCGCACAGCTGTGGCAGTATATCGACAGTATAAAGACATCGCAGTTTGTCCAAAGCAACGGGCTGGAGGTGAAGGCGGGCGAACCGTTTACCCTGACCGTCCAGCAGGCAAAGGCGGCGTTGGGTCGCAGCCGTGCTGTCGAGGCGGGCGCAAACATGACCCTGTTTATCAGTGACATGGCGGAAACCCCCTCCGATAACCATCCCACCGCAAAGCAGCTTACCCAGAACGAAAAAGCGATTATCACCGATGCAGACGGCAGTGCCAATGTGACGCTGTACCGTGAGGGCTGGCATCTGATCGCTGCCTATGACCTGCGGGAGGACGAAAAGGGCAACATCGACAACAGCGCTGATGGCAGCTGCCCCAGCTACGCAGGTAAATACTATTCTGCAAACAGCGGAACAGCCATTTGGGTTCATGTGAATACGCCCGACGACCTGTCCG
>ENA-OQNN01001480-OQNN01001480.1-human-gut-metagenome-genome-assembly--contig:-NODE-1480-length-15487-cov-2.994727_pt1 | contig 15487 bp, 10 predicted proteins | sample MGYA00242624_ERZ504870 | MGnify/ENA primary metagenome ERZ504870 (study PRJEB26092, sample SAMD00036379) | human gut metagenome | host: Homo sapiens | study: EMG produced TPA metagenomics assembly of... | reverse complement strand
CCCGTTCGACTTGCATGTGTTAAGCACGCCGCCAGCGTTCATCCTGAGCCAGGATCAAACTCTCTGATAAAGTGTTTGATATACTCAAGACAACCAACTAGCTTAGTTATCTCTCGTCATTACTGTTTATAAAAAGTTCATTCTGTTGAATGATGATTCTTAAAGAATTTTCGAGAATCGTATGTGTTTCACTGTTTAGTTATCAAGGTTCTTTGTTTGTCTGTCTCTCAGACAGCTCGTTTACTTTATCACATTCACCAGCGCCTGTCAAGTACTTTTTTAAGTTTTTTTCGAGGCATTTTTTGATGTCTGTGTGTCGCTCTCAAGCGACTTGTTTACTCTATCACATCTTTGTTTCTTTGTCAACAACTATTTTTTGTTTTTTCAAAACTTTTTAAATTGTTTAGTCAGAAGAAACAATTCCTTGTGACAGCTTAGTTAGAATACCACTGTCATAGAGATATGTCAACACTTTTTGAAACTTTTTTTATTTTTCAATTTCGTACACTCTGCGTCCTGCAGCCTCCCAATACAGCAGCTGTCACATTCAGTCCCAAAATTGCAATAAATACTTTTGCTCTGATCCGCGCTTTTTCTTCATATGTACCTCCTTTAACACAATCTTTAAATTCCTATCATTTCCCGATACTCTCTCGGCGTAACTCCATAGCGTTTTTTAAATTGACGATTAAAATTTGACAGATTCATAAATCCTGCATCCTGTGCGATCGTCAATATTTTATCATCAGTCTGGCACAATGCCTCTGCAGCCTCCGCAAGTCTCCGGTCATTTACATAAGAAGTAAAGCTGTCTCCCGTCATCTTTTTGAACCAACGCATGAAGTGGCTGCTGCTCCAGCCACAGAATTTCGCCATGTCTGCTACCGAAAGATTCTCACTGCTTTTAACACTGATTTCCTGCAGTACTTCTTTCAACTGCTCCCTATCCGGAGAAGACACGATTTCTCTGGACGGATACATTCTTATGAGAAGAAATATAATCTGCAAAACTGCAGCTTTCACTCCTAGCTCATAAGCATTTTCTTTTGTTTCACACAATTCTTCCATCTGAATAAGACATCTTTTTAATGAATCATAATGCACTTCCTCTGGCTTTATCTGTACCGGAGGAAACAACTTACCTGCTGCAAGCGGGACGAGAAATTCTCCTGCACAGAGATCTGCTGCTCCTTCTCCCAGAAAATCCATTTCAAAGATAATATTTTCGTATTCCATAGAATATCCTTTTATCCTATGAATTGCATGAAGGGTTCCAGGTGTTACTACAAAAATATCCCCCGGTTCTCCCTCAAAGCTTTTTGTTTCGATCTGGATCAGCCCTTTTCCCTTTTTTATATAAATCAATTCCATCTCCTTATGCCAGTGCAAAGGAACCGCCGGAAAATCCAATGGAATCGTACATGGATAAATATTAAACGGAAACAACCGGCTGCCATGCTGTTTTGTTTCCTGATATTTTGTACCACTTTCTTTTTCTTTCATCTATTTCCGCCTCTATGATAGGATAGTATCATTTCTTGCTCGCTTTTGACAAGAAACAACGGACTACCTGTGATATAACTAAAGCAACTTAAGTTAACGAAACTACAACCATTTTATATATGAAAGGAGCAACTCCCATGAGTGAATCTATGAAAACAACACTAAATGAACTTTGCCAAAAGGATATTGCAACTGCTTCCGACGCAGAACTTTATACAGCCCTTCTGAAACTTGTGCAGGAACAGAGTCAGAAACAGATAAAACCAGTAACTGGCAGAAAACTGTATTATATTTCTGCTGAATTCCTGATTGGAAAATTGCTTTCCAACAACCTGATCAACCTTGGTCTGTATGATGAAGTTCGTGAAACACTTGCCAGTATCGGAAAATCTCTTGCAGATATCGAAGAGCAGGAACCGGAACCAAGTCTTGGAAATGGTGGTCTTGGACGACTTGCCGCATGCTTCCTTGACAGTCTTGCAACTTTGGATCTTCCTGGTGACGGTGTCGGTCTTCGTTATCACTGCGGACTTTTTCATCAGAATTTCAAAAACAACATCCAGAACGAAGCTCCTGATTTCTGGCTGACTGACCAGTGTGCTGCCAAAGCTACCGATACAGTATTTCCGGTTTCGCTTGCAGGAAACACCTATTCTGCAAGACTCTACAAACTTCCTGTTACCGGCTATGAAGGCAGAACCAATATGCTGAATCTGTTTGATCTGGATTCTGTAGATGAATCTGTGATCGGTGACGGAATTTCTTTTGACAAAAAAGATATTGCCAGAAACCTTACATTATTCCTCTATCCAGACGACTCCGATGAAGACGGCCGACTGCTTCGTATCTATCAGCAGTATTTCATGGTTTCTGCCGGTGCTCAGTTTATTCTCAACGAATGTGCTGCACGTGGATGTAACTATCATGACCTTGCTGACTATGCAGCTATCCAGATCAATGATACACATCCAAGTATGGTAATCCCGGAACTGATCCGCCTCCTTGGGGAACACGGAATCAGCTTTGATGAGGCAGTTCAGATCGTAACAGATACCTGTGCATATACCAATCATACAATTCTTGCAGAAGCTCTGGAAAAATGGCCACGTCATTATCTCGATACCGTTGTTCCTCAGCTTATGCCAATTATTGAAAAGCTGGATAGCATTGCCAAAACACGTACAACTGATCCTTCACTTGCTGTCATCGATCAGAATCAAGTCGTTCATATGGCACATATGGATATTCATTTTTCTCACTCCACAAACGGTGTTGCCACACTGCATACGCAGATTCTGAAAGAAAGCGAACTGGCAGGATTCTATCATCTGTATCCGAACAAATTTAATAATAAAACAAACGGTATCACCTTCCGCCGTTGGCTTCTGAAATGTAATCCGGCCCTGACTTCTGAAATTGAATCTCTGATCGGATCCGGTTTCAAAAAAGATGCTTCTGAACTGAAAAAGCTTCTGAATTATACAGACGATGCAGAAGTACTGAAAAAACTCAGTTGTATTAAAAAATCCAACAAAGAAGCACTTGCTTCCTGGTTAGAAGACAAACAGGGAATCAAATTGAACACCAATGCAATGTTTTCCATTCAGTCCAAACGACTTCATGAATACAAACGTCAGCAGCTGAACCTGCTTTTCCTGATTCATGAATACCTGGAGATCAAAGCAGGACATACTCCAGTAACTCCATTAGTAAGTATCTTTGGTGCAAAAGCAGCTCCTGCCTATATCATCGCCAAAGATATCATTCACGCTCTTCTTACCCTGTCACAGGTTATCAGTGCGGACTCTGAAGTTTCCAGATATCTGCAACTTGCATTTGTAGAAAACTACAATGTTTCTGCAGCAGAAAAAATGATTCCGGCATGTGATCTTTCTGAACAGATCAGCCTTGCTTCCAAAGAAGCATCCGGAACCGGAAACATGAAATTCATGCTGAACGGTGCCCTGACTCTTGGAACCATGGACGGTGCAAATGTAGAAATTGCCGAAGCTGTCGGAAATAACAATATTTACATCTTTGGTCAGAGCAGCAAGCAGGTTATTCACCGCTATGCAGCCGGTGACTACTGTGCAAAAGACTGGTATGAAGCAGACTCGAACCTTCGTCGTGCCATCGATTTCCTTACCAGTGAAGAAATGCTGAAATATGGAGATGAAGAACATCTGAAACGACTGCAGAACGAACTGATAAATAAAGACTGGTTCCAGACTCTTCCGGATTTCAATGCATACATTGTCCGCAAAGAACAGGCAATGAGTGATTATGCTGTAAATCCGGAAGCATGGAGCCGCAGAACTCTGATCAATATTGCAGAAGCCGGATTCTTCTCCTCAGACAGAACCATCAAAGAGTACGATGACGACATCTGGCATCTCGGAAAATAATCATTCTCCTGGATTAGAGCGGCGAATCTGCTCAGTCAGCTCTTCGCCGCCCTGTTCATACCATTCCTGCACAAAAGTGTCAAAGTAAGTAATTGGTTTTACACCCATGATAATCTGAATGAAAGTGTCTTTTTCAAGCTGCTGAAGAGACTTCGGTATTTCACCGTCTGCATCATCCAGGTATCTTTTGGCTGTTGACCGGTAGTTTCCTTCTATCAACCTTCCAACTGCTGCAAGTCTGAATTCATATGCTGCCCAGTCTTCCGCCGTTTCTGATTTTCCCTGAATAAATTTTTCTGCTGCATCGTAATAAGATTTCTCAATTGCACTTAAACTTTCTTCTTTTCGCATGCCGCTCATTACACTCTGGATATCTTTTGTGATCTGAAACGTCGCCTCGTTATAATCAACATTGATAACCAGCGGTCTGGCTGTCGGTTCTACGTTAAGAGCAAAATAATCATTTACCTCATCCGCATCCTTGGCTTCATATCTGCTATAATCAAACAATACACTGATTATCTTCATTACAATTTCCGGATGTTCATATCCTTTGCGTACAACAACATATTTATTATCCTGAAAAGTATCATATACATTCTGCCAGTCTGTCGACTGTAGATAAAATGGCTGCCAGTTTGCCTCTTTGTCTGTCTCATAAACATCCATCAGTGGATTGTTCGGTGTCCACCACAGGCCAAAAAAAGCTCCACATTTTCCATTTATCACCAGATCTCTGAGGTTATTCTGCGCACGCAATGCAAAGTTCTTATCCAACACGCCACGTTCATAGAGTTCATGAAGATAACTCAGTGCATTTTTTGTTTCTTCTGTTACGGAACCATACACGATCTTACCATTTTGATTTACCCACCTTTGTGGACTGGCTCCAAATTTATCAAAAACAGAATCTACTGAATAATTAGAGCTGGTAGTTCCCACCAGATCTGTATCACAGGCGAGTCCGATCGGGGCTTCTCCATCCTCCGTGCCCATTTTATTCTGGACAAATTTTTCTACTATGTCAAATGCATCTTCCAGTGTTTTCGGATCTTCAAGGCCAAGCTTATCCATCCAGTCCTTACGCAGCCACATCAGACGTGGACCATGATCTGTAACGGTCTCCGGAATTGCCATCAGTTTTCCATTAAATCGCACAGAATCCAGAAGACCGCTTCCATAACTCTCAAACATCTCTTTGATTCTCTCTGAAGTGCAATTCTCATATACTTCGCTCAGATCTTCCACAAGATCATTATCAACCAGTTCTTTGAGTGTTTCTCTGTCCGAAACCACCAGTACATCCGGCAGCGTCTGGTCTTTTACAAGAATGTTCACAAATTCATCATATCGATCTTCCCGTTCCATGTAGACACTTTTATTCTGAATATTCAGCATTTTTCTGAGATAACGAGTGTAAGCATTGTCGTCATAGGTATTTCCATCCGGAAGATTTGAATTATTCGCACCACTCATTTGTCCTAAAGTATACGTTACAAGTTCAGGATAAGCACCATAAGGAGTCTGTGCAGCTGTTTCCCAGGTACCGGTACGGACTGTCTCTGTAGATTCCGTATTTTCTTTTGCTGCCGATGATCTTTTCTGATTCAGCTCCTGTAAATCATTGCTGCATCCGCAGACAGCTATAGCTATGATCCCTATCAGAACAACAGGCAGTTTTTTCCATTTACTCTTCATTCTCTCTGCCCTCCTTCGGAAATTTCATAATAACAGTCGTGCCTTCATCCGGTGAACTGAAAATATGAATTCCGTAATTCTCTCCATAAAGAAGCCGGATGCGGTCATTTACATTCTTAAGGCCATATCCTTTTGCCTGATAAGTTACCAGTGTTTCTGCTTTTTCCTGTTCCATACCAAGTCCATTATCACGGACAGTGATCTCTACATCATCCCCCTTGCCTTTAAATGACAGGAAAATTTTTTTATCACCATCCTCTTTTTCATCAAGACCGTGTTCGATCGCATTTTCGACAACCGGCTGAAGAAGAAGCTTCGGCATTTTTTCATTTTTTATTGTCGGATCAATATCCCAGTCTACCGAGAAATTATGATCATGCATCGTAAGCTGGATTTCCAGATATGCTTCCATATTCTGAATACAGTTTTCTACCGTAACCACATCTTCACCTTTGCTTAATGCGGTTCTGTAAAAAGTAGAAAGTGCCAGGGTAACCTTACTGATCTCCATCTGGTTACTTCGAATCGCCATCCAGTTCATCATCGACAGTGTGTTATATAAGAAATGTGGATTGATCTGGGCCTGAAGGGCTTTCAGTTCATATTCTTTCAACGCGATCTTATTGACATATACTTCGTCGATCAGGCGGTTAATCTCATCCATCATATTACGGAAACTGTTAACAAGAATTCCTACTTCATCTCCCGAATCACTGTTGACTGTAACTTCACGGCTTCCATGATTTACCCTGTCCATATTTTTCGTCAGTTCTTCAATTTTTCTTGTAAAAATTCTTGAAAATGCCATAGCCAGAAACAGAATGATCAGACCACAGGCCGCAATCAGTGGAATCTCTTCCAGTAGCAGTCTTCGTACAGAACCTGATATCGCATCCTGACTCTTATAAAGATAAAATACCCAGTCATTTTCTTCACTCTTGGTCTTTGTATATGCACAGGACTGGCTGATTTTCTGAATCATGGAATCCATTTTTTCAGATTTATCAAATTCCAAATTTGTCAGACCAGTTTTGTTATAAAGAACTGTACCGTTTTTGTCTGCAACAATTCCACCATTTTCCTGCGTGAGAATATTGGTCAGTGGCTGGAAGATTTTATTATAATCCAGAGAAATGCACAGAACTGCATCCAGTTTCTGATCACTATAGATCATACGTACTGCTGCAACTTCTTTACGATCCTGATCAACTTTCCACTGAATACGCACATCATCTTTCAGCCCTTCACTCCACCACTCTTCTTTCATCTTATCAAGTGGAACAAGTGTATACTCATGCTCCACCTGAATACTGTCCGCAAAAAGCTGAATTCTGTTGATCGCGTCATGATATGATTTTGGTACAGACAAAAGTGGATCCGCTATTTCTGTATATTTTTCATACGCCGTATAATTATCGATATTTTTTTCCTTAATAATTTCCTCAATATCTGGTGAATAGGTCAGATAATTGAGAAGGCTGGATAAACCGCCGTCTGGCTGTCAATGCTTTCTCTGGTCTGTTCCATGATCGACTGCATATCTTCCAGTTCGCTGCTGCGGACCATAGTACTCAGCCTGCTGTGACTGTACCAGGCAAGTACTGTCATCGGTACCAGGCTTGTAACTACAAGAAAGATCGTCAGTTTATGACGATACTTCATATTTTTGAATATCTTACGAAGTCTGTTCATCCTCTCCGGTTCCTTTCCTGTATGATTCCGGACTGCTTCCGTAATATTCCCGGAAACTTCTGCAGAAATAAGAAACATTTGCAAAACCAACACGTTCACTGACCTGTGCCACCTTCATATTGGTGCTGCAGAGAAGTTCTTTTGCCTTCTCCATCCGGAACACACGTATATATCGGTTCAAATTCATGCCGGTCTCTTTTTTGAAGATAAAACTGAGGTATCCGGAAGACAGATAGACTTTTTCTGCCAGCATTTCAAGATTCAGATCTTCCTCATAATGCTGATAGATATAATTTTTGACTGCTGCCACTTCATTTCTAGAACTACTCATAGAACGGTCAAGAAATGCCTCGTATTCCTTGATATTATCTTCAGTTACTTCAAGGATTTCCATGATATTTCTACAGTTATACAATCGTTCTATCTCATGCTCAAGACGCCGCTCTCCAGAAAACTGATTTTCCTGAAACAGTTCCTGAATGACATTCGAGAAAACAAACTTGATATACATTGCTGAATACTGTGTATTATCATGATATTTTTCTTTCAGGCATGCGAAATGCTTTCTCAGCTGATCTGTATCCTTCCGTGTGATGTCTTCTGAGATCATCTGCATGATCTGCGAATCCTGCACTTCTCCCACCGACAGTTTCAGTACATCATCTTCATTTGAGAAAACATGTTTTTCCGGATGATAAAATTTCTCTTCCATCTGCTGTTCCAGCTGCTCAAGGATTTCCGGCAGACACTCACAACCTTCAAATTTACGGCTGACTGCCAGATAAAAACTGTCTCTGTATTTTCGTTTCATAAAATTATAAAGATGATTTGCCACCAGCTGATAATCGCAATATACGTCCTGAAAAAGGAGAAGCGACTGCCTTGCATTCAAATTCAGATAAAAGCATACTCTTCTCAACTCTTTCTGAATTTCCTCTTCCAGAGTCTCTTCAGCCGTATCAAAAAAAGCTACATCTGATTCGATCAGAATTCCGCAGTGCCATCCGTTCCATTTATCCATGTCAATCATTTCTTTTGCTTTTTCCAGAGTTTCTGCTTTACCAGAGTACAGATAATTCTGAAGAAAATACTGCTGCAGGAAATTTTTTTCTTTCATCTCGCGGCTTTCTTTTTTCTTTCGTCGCTCGATTTCTTTCTCCGCCTTCTGGATCACCTTATGGAAATCATCCGGATTTACCGGTTTCAGGATATATTCTGTCACACCATATCGGATTGCTTCCTGTGCAAATGCAAAATCACTGTATCCACTGAAGATTATGATCTGCAACGCCGGATTTTCTTCCTTGGCACGTCTTGATAATTCCAACCCGTCCATATGAGGCATTTTTATATCAGTCAAAACAAGTTGTATGTCCTCTGACCGAATAATCTGCAGAGCCTGTTTTCCGTTCGAAGCTTCAAAAACATTTCTTTCGCCTTCTTCTCTCGAAAGCAGATATTTCAGACCTTCGCGCTCTATTTTTTCATCATCTACAATAAGAACGTTTGTCATAATTCCCCCCTGTTTTGTTTCCTATAATACTTATGATTATAGCACAAAAAGTCTCTGGAAAAAATATTCTTCCAGAGACTTCCATTCTACATAACCAGAATCAGCCTTTTACGGCACCTGCTACAACGCCTTCAATAATGTACTTCTGACAAACCAGATATACGATGATGATCGGAATGATATCGATCATAATACTTGCCATCATTGGTCCCATCTGTACATGTCCGAAGCTGCCACGGAAATACTGGACTGCCATCGGAATAGTCTTATATTTTTTAATATCAAGAACCAGTGTTGGAAGAAGATAATCGTTCCATACCCACATCAGTTCCAGGATCGCTGTTGAAATAATTGTTGGTTTTAATATCGGAATCAAAACTTTAAAAAACACCTGTAACGGACTACATCCATCAATCAGAGCTGCTTCCTCAATCTCAAGCGGAATACCTTTTACAAATCCTGTAAACATAAATACCGCAAGACCTGCACCAAATCCAAGATAAATAATGCAGATATTGTATGGATTATTCAATTTTAAAGTATCTGCTGTTTTTGCCAGGGTAAACATAACCATCTGGAAAGGAACTACCATACTGAATACACAGAGATAGTAGAAGATTTTGGACAGTTTACCATTTACACGAACAATATACCATGCTGCCATTGAACAACATAACATGATAAGAACTACAGACATTACAGAAATTACAAGACTGTACCAGAAAGATTTCAGGAAATCCATCTGAGTAACACTCGCTACAAAGTTCGCAACACCATTCCATGTTTCACTGGTTGGAAGGCTAAATACTCCAGATGTAGTGATTGCTACTTCTTTTTTCAGTGAGTTGATTAATATTAAGACGATTGGGTACATCCAAAGGATACAAACAATTGTCAGTAAGACCGTTGCAACGGAATTTCTTTTTTTATTTTCCATTACTGCTGCACCTCCTTAGATGATGTTGCACGAAGCTGGATCAATGCAATTACAACTACCAGAACAAAGAATACAACAGCTTTTGCCTGTCCAATACCCTTCCATTGAGGTCCGCTTCTTGCATAGAATGTATCATAAATATTTAACGCCAGTAACTGAGACTGTTTTCCAGGATCACCACCGGTCAGTGAGAGGTTCTGGTCGAACATCTTGAAACCATTAGTCAGAGTCAGGAATGTACAGATTGTTACAGATGGCATAATCATCGGAATTTTAATCTTAAACAGAATCTGTCTGCTTGTTGCACCATCGATCTGAGCTGCCTCGATCAGGTCAGGTGATACATTGTTCAGACCTGCAATGTAAATGATCATCATATATCCAATCTGCTGCCACATAAGCAGAATGAGCATACCGATAAAACCATTTTTTGCTGAAAGTGAAAGCAGTGGCTGTCCCCACTTGGAAAGCAGACCATTCAGCAATGTCTGCCAGATATAACCAAGTACAATACCACCGATCAGGTTCGGCATAAAGAATACCGTACGGAATGCATTTGTTCCTCTGTATCCTTTGGTCAGTGCCAGTGCGATAAAAAATGCAAGCACGTTGATCAGAATACTGGATACGAATGCAAATACTACTGTCAGCCAGAATGAATGACTGAATGTATTATCAAGTAAAATCTTAGAATAATTTGAAAATCCAACAAATGTTACATCCTGCACTGTTGTAAATTTGCAGAATGAAAGATAGATGCCCCAGATAAAAGGCCACAGGAAACCGATTACAAATGCCGCAAAGGTTGGTAATACAAAAATCGGCCACCACTTTTTGATCGTTCTTCCTACCATGATTTTTCTCCTCTTCCCTACTGTTAACAGAAGCTTAAGTTCCTCTGTCTTTTAACTTATGAAAGGAGGCAAGAACCTCTGCCTCCTCCCATAAACAACATGTTATTTTCTATCCTGATTATTCAGAAAGAGCTTTTTCTGTAGCCCATCCATCAACGAATGCGCTAACTACTGCATCCCAATCGCCTGTGCCTGCCGCATATGCTGTAAGAGCTGTACCAAGACCATTCTTCCACTCTTCAGATGGCATTGTTGTAAAGTTCCATGAAACAGGTGTAAGACCAGCATCTGTATACTCAGCATCCTGTTTTACAAATACGTTTTTAGGAGCAACTGCTGTTTTGAAAGGAATTGTGAATCCCATGTCTTCAGACATAGATTTTGTTCCTGCTTCAGATGTTACACACCAGTTCATGAAATCCAGAGTTGCCTGAACATCTTCTTCAGATGCATTCTTATTTACACACCAGTAGTTTTCTGTACCAGTTGCAAGACCTTCGTTCTCATCGTCAACGCCGAAGTAGATCGGGATCATAGCAAGTTCATCATCGCTGTATGTCTTAGCGAGTTCTGCATATTCCCAGGAACCATTCTGATAGAATACTGCATCACCATTTACAAATTCATTTCTGGAGTCATCAGCTGTTTTTGCTGAAAGCTCACTTCCATCACATGTAGAATCTGTAATGTACAGATCAAATACATTCTTATACTGATCAAGATATGTTCCTTTGATTGCTTCTGTATCATCGATTCCATCTGCTTTGTATTCATAGTAGATTGGAAGGTTTGCAAGATGTGTTTTGAATCTCCAGTCAGAGGATCCGTCCATACCTGCTGAGGTGAAAGCACCTTTTACACCAATTTCATCTTTACGTGCCTGAATGTCGTCTGCTACTTTTTTGAGGTCATCAAAGCTCTTGATATCATCCAGAGTATATCCTGCTTTTTCAAGTAATGTTTTGTTTGTGATAAGTCCGTAGGATTCGATAACATATGCGATACCATCTACAGCATCTCCATCTTTCAGTTCATACGCATCAGATGTAAGTTCTTTTGTAATATCTGCATCTTTCAGATCGTAGCAGTAATCTTTCCAGCTTTTAAGGCCAACCGGTCCATTTACCTGGAACAGTGTCGGTGCATCGCTCTTTGCCATTTCTGACTGAAGAGTTGACTCATAATGTCCGGATGCTGCTGTAACTACTGTTACATCTGTTCCTGTTTCTTCTGTGTAAGCTTTTGCCAGGTTCTGCCAGGCTTCATCCTGCTCTGGTTTGAAGTTGAGGTAGTAAACCTTTCCGCCTCCGTCTGCCATAACCGGTACTGACGGGATCATTGTAGCTGCCATTAAAGCTGCCATGCTCATTGCTGTAACTTTTTTCATTTTCATAGTGATTGTCCTCTCCTTTACTTGTAAGATTTGTTCTTTCTTAAGCTGTCTTTATTATAGTTTTTGTTGATTTTTTATACCATGATAAAAAATCAAGAAATGTGTTCTTTTTTTTATATTTTCTTTTGGAAAATATAAATGTTTTCATTTATGAAATGAGGAAAGATTTTCTTTGGGAAGCATAAAAACCGCAGAAGGGACTTGTCAGTCCCCTCTGCACACCCCTGGCTGGGTGAGATGGGAAGAATTGTTCAAGACAGAAGGTGGTAAAAATGGACTTGGATATTCAAATAAGAAGGTGGTGGTACGGGTGTTTGGTTCTACGATATTGGCAGGGAGAAGGTTGTTCCGAATATACATAGATATAAAAAATCAAGTCATTTTTCAGGGAATTTTTAGATGACTCTGGTATGTATTACATATTGCCGGGTCATCGCCCATCAAAATGACTTGATTTTGTCAGTTTTCTTTTTTATTATGTTTGTGCTTGCGGGAGAACATTCCAAGAAGGCTTTCATCTTTGGTGTCGGAGAGATTATCATCTGTGATGGTTGGCTTGGATACAACATATGCGCCTCTGCCAGCCGGTGGAGTATCATTATCCTGTCCGGTTATTGTATCTGTCACCCCATCCACTGACGCATCATCTTCGTTTGCCTGTACATCATCCAGGGATTTTTCCATTTCAGAAACTTCTCTGTCAGCTTCTTCTGTGCCGAAATCTTCCTGGCCAGAAGTGGCATTATCTTCCTTTTCTTCTTCAGTAAATCCAGGAATATCCGTTTCTGTGGATTTTTCTTTCTTACGGGAACTCCATGGTGCATATTCCGGTTCCGGTGCAATCGGTTCTTCCGGCTGTACGGAAGCTTCTGTATCCAGATCATCTGTCTCACCGCTATCTTCACCAGAAATAATCTCGCCATCTGCATCCACTGCTTCCACATCCTGTTTGATTTCTTTCAGACCTTTTCTCAGAAGAATCAGATAGATCATATCAATCACACCATTACAGAGGAATATCCATCCGGCAAAGATTACCGTGTATTTCACCATTGTAAATGGGTTTACTACCAGTGAGATACCAAGTGCAATGAAAATAATGCTTCCCAGAAGAAGGAACTTCCAGGAGCCTGCACCACGTTTTTTGAGTTTCAGGCTTCCCTTCAATGACCAGATGCTGTCCACCAGAATAAATGTGCCAAGCAAAATTGGGAGAAGCTTGACAACAATCTGCGGGTTCATAAACAGGAAGATTCCAAGTACCATCAGAACACCACCAGAAAACAGATCAAAAATCGTGGAATTCAGTTTTTCCGCCACATAGATCAGGATATGATACAAACCTACCAGAATCAGCAAAATTCCAAATACAAACTTACATATTACATTCACAGTACTGACCGGCATAAATACCAGACATACACCAAGGGCTATGTATATGATTGATGTTACAATCTGCCCTTTTAAAAAGTTATTGATTTTTTCCCACATTGGTATCTGCTCCTTTCGTCCCAATGGATTTCATAGAAACAGTATACCTTTTTTCGACCAGTCCGTCTATAGGACATTCTGTGCAGAATGTCCTTATTTCATGTACAATACCGGAATGTTTTATCAGTCAGTATCCTTGCAAAGATCAGTCCCAGGGGAAGGGCTGCTATGATCAGGATTGCTGCCGCAAACCAGGAAGCAGCAACAGAAAGTGACATAATCCCAAGATTATAAAATCCTCTATACAGATACAAACCCGGAACCATAATGACAATTGAAGGAACCGTCAGGGAGATTCTCGGGTATCCTACTTTGTTTTTAATCAGGGATGCAAGGATTCCTGCAGTTAATGCACCGATGAACGCTGCTGCAGCCGGCGGAATAGCTGACAGATCCACAAGTTCCAGTCTGAGTGTATTTGCAACAGCCCCGATCATCGCTGCCGTTGCTGCCAGCCTTACCGGACTGTTAAACATAACAGAAAAGCCAAATACCCCGCAGAAACTTGCTATCAGGTGAAGTACTATCCACATTCCTACTGGCATTGACATCTTAATAAAGTCTACCGGCTGCAGGTGAAGAAGCAACGCCATGATCCAGGCAGCCATTGTTGCCACCAGAACGACGATCAGCGCATACATCAAACGTTCTGTACCCGATCTCATATCCAGCTTGGCAAGGTCAATCCCACTGGTAATAAACGGAAATCCCGGAATGATAAACAACATGGCACATATATAACCGGCCTCATGCTGTACCGAAATGCCAAACAGCATTTCGCCAATCTTCAAAAATCCTGCATAAACAAGGCAGGCCAGAGAAACCGACGATACAATGCATAAAAACAGGGTAAAATGATGTTTCGTCAGTTTGCATCGGAGAAAATTGCCAAATCCGGCACCTACAAAAGCGCAGAACATTTCAATAAAGCCACCGCCAAGTAAAAAAGTAAATCCACAGCACGCAAGTGCCGCAGCGAATCCAAGTGCAATCGGGGAGTAAAGTCCATGAATTCGTTCAATATCATCCAGCAGCGTATGCAGTTCTTCTCCTGACATGTCTTTTCCATCAATTTCAAATTCCCGGATAAAATGTTCCAGACGATTCAGTTTTGATGTGTTTACTCCTGTATTAGTGAGACAAAGGGACTGGGTAAAGCCCTCCTCACCATCAAAACAGGTGTACTCAATCGACATCAAACCAATATCTGCGGTACAGGTAATTCCCATAATCTCAGCCAGGGTATTCATCGAACTTCTGACTCGCCATGCACCTGTTCCACAGGACAGAAACATAATCCCCACTCGTCCGATGATTGATGCTTTTTCTGTCAGACTCGCCCGCGTGACCGGAATATCAGCACCATTTTCATCCGTATATTCGTGCCAGGCAATGTCCATGTGATTTTTTCTGATCACCGTTTGCATCATATACACATCCCAACTGCTTTATTCTTTTTCAAAATCATTTTTCTAGCACCTTCATTTCTGCCAGAATCGTTTCCCGACATCCCAGCCCAATGCCATTCGCAAGTTCAATATTCTTTTCCATTTCTCTTTCAAAATGACAGAATGGCAGGAAGATTCCCAGTTTGCTGGTGTGTTTTTCAATTCCATGCCCGTCACGTTTACCATAATACATCAATGCACGTGGCAGATCCTCCTGTAATTTCATCAGATATTCCCAGACTATTGCATATATTTTTTCTTCATTGATTTCCAGATCTACAGACTGCGGGAATTCAAAGAGTAAAAGGATTCCTGTATGTTCCGCATTCCGTATTGTCTCAATCTCTCCGTTCTCAGTATATCCATGACTTTCACGAAATCCATCTGCCATATACATACGGTAGTCTGGAATCTCATCCTGCTCTTCAAAGAGTTTATGGAACATCTTATACTTCTTTTCATAGATATGATTTTTTGATTCATCCAGAAGGTTTCCGTTTTCATCTGTAAGGAATATTGGATTCTCCACCCCTTTGTCATTAAAACGGATTGG
>ENA-OQNN01001447-OQNN01001447.1-human-gut-metagenome-genome-assembly--contig:-NODE-1447-length-15888-cov-3.536260_pt1 | contig 15888 bp, 16 predicted proteins | sample MGYA00242624_ERZ504870 | MGnify/ENA primary metagenome ERZ504870 (study PRJEB26092, sample SAMD00036379) | human gut metagenome | host: Homo sapiens | study: EMG produced TPA metagenomics assembly of... | reverse complement strand
GCACAGCAGCCGGTAACGGTGACAGTTCAGGCAAATGACCCGGCAATGGGAAGTGCGGCGGCCGATCAGAATGAGTATCAGAAGTATGATACAGCTACGGTAACTGCAACAGCAAATGCAGGATATCGTTTCATTGGATGGAAGCTGAAAGATTCGGACAAGATTATAAGTACAGATGTGAAGTACACTTTTACGATTGAACAAAATGTAGAATTAGTCGGAATCTTTGACTATGAAGTTTCTTTACGGGTAGAGGCACCGGTCAATGGTAAAGAACTGAAAGCTGCTGAAAAGGAATTTGAGACAGAATTTTATACAATTGAGTCAAGCTGGACAAAAGATGGTAAAACTGTTACCACAGCAAAGGATGAAAAAAATCAGACAGATAATTATCAGATTAAAGTAACAGTTACCCCGGCAGACGGTGTTACGTTTACAGAGGAAGATGTACCGTCATCCATCAAGGTGAATATAGATGGCAGCACGAGTGAGACTGCAGTTAAGACTGTTCCGGTCACAGCGGCTGAATTGAAGAACAACGGAACAATTACGGTTACATACAAATTTGAAGATGCATTTGTTGGTGGATCCCTGAGAATGGATTATGGAACAGATGCCAGCAAGACATCTATGCGATTCGGATATGATTTCGAGTTGCCGGAAGGAGCAACCTTTGACGGATGCGAATGGTACTATGGAACAAAAGCTAATGCATTAGCTTATTCTTTAACACCGACGGAGACGAAGTATATTACAAATCCTGAAGGTAAGGGAAGCAATGTATACCGTTCCAATATTGTATTTACCAATATCGGAAAAGGAAATTATGATAGCCATATTTATGCGAGAGTCCTTGTAAAATATACGTTGGATGGAAAATCCTACAGTAAACTGGGATCTTTTGCTGATACTCGTTCAGTAAAAGAAATTGCAACAGCAATTAAAGAATCTTCCAAAGCAACAGACAAAGAAAGAACTTATGCTGAATCAATTTTAGGACAGTTGACAGCACAATAAAGGATAGGAAGAAAAGCAATGAAGAAAAAAAGTTATAGTGATCCGATGATGGAACTGCTATTTTTTGACGGAGAGGATATTATCTGTGCGAGTGAGAACAGTGCAGATAATGATACGGATGGCAGTAAACTGTGGGGAGATACCCAGGGAGTGTCAGATTATACGAAACCGGTTGAATAAAACCGTAGAAAAGTAAATCAGGTAAAATAATCAGAAAGCGGCAGCAGATCTGCGGAAACGGATCTGCTGCCGCTTTTTACTTGAAAATGAAGAACTTATAAAAATGCCGAACTATAAAAGTTCAGCATTTTTATGGATCGTTTCATCAATGATATTTCTTACATATTCACCGATATGCTTTTTCGTATCCTTATCCAGTTCATCCGGGTAGATCGGTTTTCCATATTCAAGGATAACGTGGGTCTTTCTGATCTTTGGAAAATGAGCTTCAAAAATCTCACAGGTATTATTCATGGAGATCGGTACAATGGCACAACCGGTTTTGGTTGCGACTTTAAATGCTCCGTCTTTAAAAGGGAGAAGAGAAAGTTCTTCTCCGCTATTTCTTGTACCCTCAGGGAAGATACAGATCGAAATCCCCTTTTTGATATATTCGATGGCTTTCAGGATCGTCTTAAGTCCCTCTTTTGGATTCTCCCGGTCAAGGAAAAGACAATAGAGAAAACGCATCCAAATCGAAAGCAGGGGAACTTTTTCCATCTCTTTCTTGGCAATATATCCGGTCAGTCTTTTGCAGCGGCTGTAGGTAAGCAGGATATCAAAGAAGCTGCGATGGTTTCCCACGTAAAGAACCGGTTCATCAGGAATATTTTCTTCACCGATCACAGTGACCTTTACTCCGGTCATTTTCAGGATCACTTTAAATCCCCACTGGACGATCCTTAAGGAACTGATATCCCGTGCCTGTGGATTGAACTTACCGATCAGCCATTCCACGAGAAAAACCGGAATCGACAGGATCAGGTATAAAATCAGAAATACAACAATACATATTAATCGAATCATAGAAATTCCTCTCTTTTATTTTATGCTATCGGAGCGTGGTAAAAGCCTTTGAACTCACTCGTGAGCAGGCTCCTGCAGTGCGGAAACCAGACGCCCTGATATCTTTCCATTATACAGGAGCATCCCGTAAAATACAAGGCTGGGGAGGACAGGCCGGAAAGGAATATCTGTATTGGGAATGTCATAGGATAATAGGGAAAATATGCCGCAACAGGTGGAAAAGTGGAGAGAAAAAAGCAGAGTATGTGGAAAACTTTTGCACTGGCTTTCTGTCTTCTGCTGTCTTTGGAGGCCGGAGGCTGCGTGCGGCAGGAAAAAAAGAATTCTGAACAGCACGAACTGGAGATAAAAGTAGTTACGGAGGAGGCGATTCCGGAAGAATTAATGAGCCTGATCGAGAAAAATAAGAAAACCCCGTTCCGGCTGACTTTTGCGGATCAGGGGAAATTGTATCTTGCCGAGGGATATGGAGAGCAGAAGACAACAGGATACAGTGTGGAAGTGGACCGGCTCTGTGAAACACAGGAAACGGTCTATATCCATACCGGTCTTCTCGGACCGGAAAAAGGAGAAGAAAAAAAGGAGATTGCAACTTATCCTTATGTAGTAGTGGAACTAGAAGAGACAGAAAAAAATATCCGGTTTGAATAAGGAGGAGAAAAATGGAACTGATAAAAAAGAGGATTCATTACGTCAGAGAAGGAAAGAAGATCTTTGACCAGTTTTATGTGGATGAAGATTATAATGTACCGGAGGCAAAAGAGGATGTCAGAAGAATTGTTGATACAGGAACAGAGCTGAAGATCGAAGAGATCCGTCCGGTAGAAAATTATGTCCGGATTACAGGAAAGCTGTATTTCAGGATTCTTTATCTGAATGTTTCTTCAGATCCGAAACCTGGGGTGCTGGAAGGAAAACTTCCGTTTGAGGAGATGGTTTATGCAGAAAATCAGGAGGGGGAAGAATTTTATGTTCAGAATGTGCGGATCGAGTTTACTCCATCCCTGATCCATTCAAGAAAACTGAGTCTGCGTGCGATGGTGGAACTGGAAGTCGGCAGAGAAAAGCTGGTAGATGAAGAGACCGTGACGGATGCAGAAGGGGATGTTCCGCTGTATAAAAAAATGAAAAAAGTGCAGCTCCTGCAACTGGAAGTGACCAAAAAAGATACATACAGAATCAAAGAAGAAATTACGATTCCGGGAACGAAAGAAAGTATAGGGCAGATCTTATTTAGCGATATCAGTGAGCGGAAACTGGAACTGCGTCCAGGACAGGATGAATTGATCGTGCGGGGAGAACTGTTCCTGTTCTGTATGTATCTGTCCGGGGATGAAAAGCCGGACTGGATCTCGCAGACGATCCCTTATGAGGGAAGGATTCCGTGTGAGGGAATCAGCGAAGAGATGTATTTTTCTATTCGCCATACGATGGAGGATACACTGACCGATCTCAGAATGGATGAAGACGGGGAAATGCGGATTCTTGGAATTGAAGGAACGCTGGCACTCCATATGAATTTTTACCGGGAGGAAAGCGTGGAACTGCTGGAAGATCTGTATTCACTTCAGAAACAGTGTCTTTTTGATACGACTGAGGTGGTGTGTGAAGAATTATTAATGCAGAATCAGTCAAAATGTAAGGTGACGGAACGACTGTCACTGCCGGAGCTGAAGACAGATGTTCTGCAGATCCTGCATGCCAGAGGAGCAATTCAGGTGGAGCATGCAGATAGGACTGGAGAGGGAATCCGGGTGGAAGGAATTTTACACCTCTCGTTCCTTTATTTGCGTGGAGATGATGCAGAACCATATGGAAGCTGGCAGGGAATGATCCCATTTGAACATCAGATCGAGTGTAAAGAAATGCCGGAGGAAACAGTCTACAATATGGAACAGCATATCGAGCAGTTGCAGATTACACTGGTCGGAAGTGAATCAGTGGAGATCAAAGGAATCCTCACATTTGATACATTTTTAAGAAGACCGGTGAAAGTGTGGACGATGGAGAATGTCAGGGAAGAACCGCTGGACCTGGCACAGCTTGAAAAAAGACCGTCGATCGTGGGGCATATCGTGCAGAGCGGAGAAGATCTGTGGCAGCTTGCAAAGCAGTATATGACGACAAAAGAGGGCATTATGGAAGTAAACGGAATGCAGAATGAAAATGTGAAAGAGGGGGATAAATTATTGATTTTTAAAGAAAATATGAGTATACTGTAAGTACAATGTATACAAGATACAGCATGCGTTTTGCGATTGAGAGGATGGAAGATACGGATGAATCAGATTGAGCTGAAAGCACTTGCAAAAATAAACCTGGGACTGGATGTACTGGGAAGAAGAGAGAACGGATATCATGATGTGCGTATGGTCATGCAGACCATTTATCTGTATGATGAAGTAAAGCTGACAAAGAAGAAAGAACCTGGGATCGAACTTACGACCAACCTGGGATTTCTCCCGACAGGAGATACCAATATTGCTTATAAAGCAGCAAAGCTCCTGATCGAGGAATTTGGGATCAGCGAGGGTGTGAAGATCGTGTTGAATAAGCATATTCCGGTGGCAGCGGGACTGGCAGGCGGCAGTTCAGATGCAGCGGCTGTCTTATTCGGGATGAACCGCATGTTCGGACTCCACCTGCAGCAAAAAGATCTGATGGAACGTGGGGTAAAGCTGGGAGCAGATGTGCCTTACTGTATTATGAGAGGGACGGTGCTGGCAGAAGGGATCGGAGAGGAATTAAGTGTCCTCCCTGCCATGCCGAAATGTACGGTCCTGATCGCAAAGCCATCGGTCAGTGTATCAACCAAAGTAGTTTATGAGGCACTGGACTCAGAGAAGATCATAGAACATCCTGATATAGATGCTCTGATCGAGGGTCTGAGGCAGAAGGATCTTCACAGGATTTCAGAAAATATGGGGAACGTGCTGGAGGATGTTACGATCCCGATGCATCCGGTGATCGAAGAATTGAAGCAGGTCATGAGAGAGAATGGTGCGATTGGTGCGATGATGAGTGGCAGTGGTCCTACTGTTTTCGGACTTTTTGAAAACCGTGCTGCGGCAAGGGAGGCACAGAGGAAGATTCGTGAGAGCGGACTGACGAAGCAGGTCTATGTGACGAATGTGCATAACGTAAGGAGAAAATAATATGGGAACAGATTTTGAAGTAACGATGGATGAGTACCTGCCTCTGAGAGATGTGGTATTTAATACGCTGCGGCAGGCAATCTTAAGAGGGGAACTGAAGCCGGGAGAAAGACTGATGGAGATCCAGCTTGCGAACAAACTCGGAGTGAGCCGGACACCGATCCGTGAGGCGATCCGTAAGCTTGAGCTGGAAGGTCTTGTCCTGATGATCCCAAGGAAAGGTGCAGAAGTTGCAGAAATCACGGAAAAGAATTTAAGAGATGTACTGGAAGTGCGGTGTGCGTTGGAGGAACTGGCAGTCCAGCTTGCCTGCGACCGTATGGATGAAGAAGGGATCAAAGCGATGAAGGAGGCTTCCGCAGAATTTTGTAATACGCTGGACAGCGATGATATTACCCGGATCGCACAGGCGGATGTGGCATTTCATGATATCATTTATGCAGCTACGGATAACCGCCGTCTGATCCAGCTTCTGAACAATTTGCGGGAGCAGATGTATCGCTACAGGATTGAATATCTGAAAAAGAAAGAGTGTTATCCGCAGTTGCTGGAAGAACATCAGACGATTATCGATTCAATCGAAAGCCGGGATAAGGGGCGTGCAACCCAGATCACAGGACAGCATATCAAGAATCAGGCAGAGGCAGTAGTAGACACGATCCGTGAAAAAGAAGAAAGCATATAAAAAATGAATAGAGTGCAGCTTTCAGGTAATACTCCATATATCAGCCGATCGGATGACCGGAAAAAGATGAGAAAGATCAGGAAGAACCTGACCGGACAATGGATATATGGAGGGATTACATATGAAAGAGGCAGATAAAAAAGTGTGGATCGTACCGGGGAAAATCCGGGTAGCAAGTGTCTTTTTTGCACTGATCGTGGCAGCCGTGGTGACAACATCAGTAGTGATGGGAGATGTGCAGAGGAAAGAACGGGCAGTACAGGAGCATCTGGCGGAGGAAGTGCTGCGGTTTCATGTTCTTGCGAACAGTGACAGCAGGACAGATCAGGCGGTGAAGATGGAGGTGCGGGATGCAGTCTTATCCTATTTAAAAGAAGTACTTCCTGAGGAACTGGATGTAAAGGAGACGACCCGGTGGATGAGGGGGCATACGGAGGAGATCCGGCAGGTGGCTGAGCAGAAAATGGCAGACCTGCAGATGCAGCAGACAGTCAGTGTGGCAGTGACGACGTGCTATTTCCCGGACCGGACCTATGGAGATGTCACATTTCCGGCAGGAAATTACAAGACCCTGAGGATCGAACTGGGAGATGCAGCAGGGCATAACTGGTGGTGCGTGCTGTATCCGAATCTGTGTTTTCTGGATACGACGAATGCAGTACTTCCTGAAAAGGGAAAGCAACAGTTAAAGAAAGTATTGACGGAGGAAGAATATTCGGAAGTGACGGCAGGTTCAAAGTTTCAGATCCGCTGGTTCTTCTGGAAGGAAAAATAAATATGACAGAATTTCTTATCAGGTATTTTGTAAAAGATTATGAGGATGTGGAAAAGGTGTCCGTGCGGACGGCATATGGTATGCTGTCCGGCATTGTGGGCATCTTTTGTAATGTAATATTATTTCTGACAAAATTGATTGTCGGACTGGTACTGAACAGTGTATCTGTTATGGCAGATGCCTTTAATAACCTGTCTGATGCAGGCTCATCGGTGATCAGCTTTGTGGGCGTCCGTATGGCAGGAAAGCCGGCGGACAAAGATCATCCGTTCGGGCATGGGCGGATCGAGTACATAGCAGCACTGATCGTCTCTTTTCTGGTGCTGGAGGTTGGATTTACTTTTCTGAAGGATTCGGTGGGAAAGATCCTTCATCCGGAGCAGCTGAAATTCCTTCCTGTCTCGGTGTTGATTTTATGTCTTTCGATCGCGGTGAAGCTGTGGCTTGGACTATTCAACAAAAAGCTGGGAGAAAGGATTGATTCTCAGGTGATGAAGGCGGTCTTTGCAGACTCCATGGGAGACGTGATCACGACTTCAGCGACAATCTTTTCGATTCTCTTTTTTGCGGCAACAGGGATCAATATTGATGGATTTGTCGGTCTTGGCGTGGCACTGGTTGTGATGTGGGCCGGTTTCGGGATTGCAAAAGATACATTGAATACTCTGATTGGTGAACCGGTCAGTCCGGAGGTTTATGAGAAGATTAAAAAATTTGTAGAGGGCTACGATGGGATCGAGGGAGTTCATGATCTGATCGTACATAATTACGGACCGGGCAGAAGTATGGCATCTATCCATGCAGAAGTTCCCAACGACCAGGAGATTGAAAAGTCGCATGAGATCATAGACCGTGTCGAACGGGATGCGGCAAAAGAACTTGGGATGATGCTGGTGATTCATATGGATCCGGTGGAAATGAAAGATGAAAAGGTGATTCGTATCAGGAAAAAGACAGAACACCTTCTGAAAGAACTTGATCCGGCATGCAGCATCCACGATTTTCGTGTCGTGTGGGGAGCGGAGAGGATCAATCTGATTTTCGATATGGTGATCCCAATCGAATATGATGAAAAAAGACGCAACGACCTTCCGTTACAGTTGATGGAGCGGTTAAAGGGAGTGGATTCCAGATACGAGAGTGTGATTACGGTAGATTATGATTATGTAGCAAAAACGGAGGATAAATAAAATGTATGAATTTAACAGCAGAGTACGTTACAGTGAGATCGATCATCATGGAACGCTGACCCTTCCTGCACTGATCAATTATTTTCAGGATTGCAGCACGTTCCAGTCAGAAGATGTGGGACTTGGAACGGAGGTACTAAAGGCAGAAAAGCGTGCCTGGATCCTGTCCTACTGGCAGGTGATCGCAGAACGGTATCCCGCATTGGGAGAAAGGATCACGATCGGAACATTTCCGACAGAATTTAAGGGGTTATTCGGAAATCGTAATTTTTACATAAAAGATGAAAGAGGACACATGATCGCAAAGGCTTATTCTGTATGGGTATTTCTTGATACAGAGACCGGACGGCCGGTAAGACCGGAGGAAAAAGACATAAAGCCATACGGCATGGGCGAGGCACTGGATATGCCTTATGAGGGAAGAAAAATCTCCCTGCCGGAAGAAACTGAAGTCCTGGAGGCATTCCCGGTACGTCGTTATCATATTGATACGAATGAGCATGTAAATAACTGCCAGTATGTGCAGATGGCACTGGAATTTCTTCCGGCTGACCGCCAGTTCAGACAGATCCGTGTGGAGTATAAGAAATCGGCGGTGCTGGGAGATGTCATTTATCCGAAAAGGAGCAGGGAGGAAGAACGGACGATTATTGAACTATGTGCGGAGAATGGAAGGCCATATGCAGTTGTAGAATTTAAATAGAGCAGACTTCCATTCCATTTGATGAATAAAATAAATAGAGCAAACTTCCGTCACATTTGATACACAAAAGATTCACAAACTTCTGATAACGTTGACAGGTAAAAAAGAAACTCTGTATTATGCGGAGAGAAATAGGAGGATGGAGACTTTGATAGAAGTAAAGAATCTGGTGAAAAAGTACGGAAATCATTTAGCTGTAGATCACCTGAATTTTACCATTGAAGAAGGGCATATCTACGGCTTTTTAGGTCCTAACGGAGCCGGAAAGTCTACGACCATGAATATCATGACGGGATATCTCGGAGCTACAGAAGGGGAGGTGCTGATCAACGGGCATGATATTTTAAAAGAGCCAGAGGAGGCGAAAAAGCAGATCGGATATCTGCCGGAGCTTCCACCGCTGTATATGGATATGACGGTCAGGGAATATATGGAATTTGCCGCAGAACTGAAGAAAATTCCGAAGGAGAAGAGAGCTGAGTCTATTGAGGATGTGGAAAAGCTTGTAAAGATCAAAGATGTGGAAAAGCGTCTGATCAAGAATCTGTCCAAAGGATACCGGCAGAGGGTCGGACTGGCACAGGCTGTGCTGGGATTCCCGGAGATCATTATTCTGGATGAGCCAAGTGTAGGTCTTGACCCGAAGCAGATCATTGAGATCCGTGAACTGATCCGTAAACTGGCGAAGAAGCATACAGTTATCTTAACTTCTCATATTCTGGCAGAAGTAAGAGAAGTGTGTGACTATATCATGATCATTTCCAAAGGAAAGCTGGTTGCCAGTGATACACCGGAGAATCTGGAACGTTACCTGGGTGAGTCTGGGCTGATCGAGATTGAGACCAGGACAGAAGCTTCCAAAGTAAAAGAAGTACTGAAAAATGTACCTGGAATTGAAAAGGTTTCGGTGAAGACAGATGCCAGTGGCATAACAAGCGGACAGATCCGGGAGAAGAGAGGACAGGATATCCGGGAAGAACTCTTTACGACATTTGCAGAAAAGAAGATGCCGCTGCTGAAACTGAATGCGGTTCAGGTCAGCCTGGAGGATGTATTTATGGAACTGACCCAGAGCGACAAGGCTGCAGAAGAATTTGCCAGAAAGGCAAAAGAGGCAGAAAAGGGGGAAGTAAGCAATGCTGGCGATTTATAAAAGAGAATTGAAGTCCTATTTCCAGTCTATGGTGGGATGTGTATTTGTGGCATTCCTTCTGGTATTTACGGGCATTTATTTTGTTGCATATAATCTGTCTGCGGGATATCCGTATTTTTCCTATTCGCTGGCAGGATCTCTGATCGTATTTATTGTCGGGATTCCGCTGATCACGATGCGAAGCTTTTCAGAAGAAAGGAAAAATAAGACGGATCAGCTTCTGCTGACCGCACCGGTGAGTCTGTGGAAAGTAGTTCTTGGAAAGTATCTTGCAATGATCACAGTGATCGGAATCCCGAGTGTGATCTTCTGCATTTATCCGCTGATCATCAAATCCCAGGGAACAGCATACCTTGGAGTGGACTATATTTCTATTCTGGTATTTTTCCTGCTTGGATGCGTATTTGCAGCGATCGGAATGTTCCTGTCTTCGCTGACAGAAAGTCAGATTATTGCATTTATCAGTACATTTGGTATCCTTTTGATCCTGTATTTATGGAACGGAATCCTGACACTGCTTCCGAGTTCGGCTGTCAGTGGGCTGGTGGGAGTTCTGATCGTGCTTACGATCGTTGCTTTCTATATTTTCCATATGACATCGAACCTGATGCTTGCAGGAGGGCTGGAAGTGATCGGAGTTGCTGCGGCAGTCATTGCTTATTTTGTAAAATCTTCTTTATTTGAGAATCTTCTCTCCAAAATGTTTGGAAGACTGGCACTGTCGGATGTATTTACAGATATCACATCCAACAGTATTGTAGACGTGACGGGAATCGCACTTTATCTGTCACTGATCGCAGTCTTTGTATTTCTTACAGTGCAGTCGATTCAGAAAAGACGTTGGAGTTAGGAGGTTTGGATCATGGAGAAATTAAAAAGTAAAAAAGGAAACTTAAAAAGAATGTTCCATACTTCCGGAACAAAGCATGGTTCCTACAGTGTAGGAATGACGGTGCTGGTTGTAGCAGTCATTATCGTATTGAATCTGGTCGTCGGTCAGATTCCGGAAGCATACAGAAATATTGATGTCAGCAGTACAAAGATTTATGACATTTCCGATACATCGAAAGATCTGCTGAAAGGTCTGGATGATAAGATTGATATGAAAGTACTGGCAGTCAAAGATGAGACAGATGACAGGATCACAACATTTATCAGTAAATATGCGGCACTGTCGGATAAGATCAAGGTGGAATGGATCGACCCGGTTCTGCATCCGTCAGCTTTGACAGAATACAATACTTCACAGAATACGATCTATGTATCCTGCGAGGCAACAGGAAAGTCGACAACCATTTCTTTTGATAAGATCCTGGTATCAGATTCTTCTTCTTATTACTATTCAGGTTCATCGAGTTATACCTCCTTTGATGGTGAGGGACAGCTCAGCAGTGCGGTAAACTATGTGACCAGTGATGTCCAGAAGAAGATCTATACTGTAACAGGACATGGAGAGGACTCCCTTTCTACAACGATCACGGATCTGATGACAAAGAATAATTATACAACCGAGGAACTGAATCTTCTGATGAAAGATTCTATACCGGATGACTGTGATCTTCTGTTGATGGATGGCCCGACGAATGATCTTTCTGATGATGAGGTCAGCCTTCTGAGCGGATATCTTGGAGAAGGCGGCAAGGTGATGTGTCTGTTGGGAGATACAGGACTTGATTCTTTACCGAAACTTGCAGGACTTTTGAAAGATTATGGAATTGAGGGAGCAGATGGTTATATCGCAGATCCACAGAGATGTTATCAGAATCAGCCGTATTATATTTTCCCGGTACTGAATTTATCCGGTGATATGGCAGACGGAATCAGTTCTCAGATGGTACTTCTGATGAATTCCCGCGGACTGACGACAACGGATCCGGCAAGAGATACGATCACAACGAGTGCCTTTATGACAACTTCTGAGCAGGCATATGCAGTGACAGAAGAAGATCAGAAGCAGGGAACGTATGACCTGGGAGTGGTTGCAACTGAAACGATCAGTTCCGACAGCGATTCATCCGATACTGCCTCATCAGAAAGCGATGCTTCTACGGATGCATCATCCGACAGTACTTCATCCGATGATACATCAACAGATACTTCATCAGACGGAAGTGCAGACAGCAAAGAGAGCAGACTGACGGTTATCTCTGCAGGCAGCCTGATCGATCAGCAGATCACGGATGCATTTTCACAGCTTGAAAATACGCAGGTATTTATGAATGCAGTGACAGCAAACTTTGACGGTGTGACCAATCTTTCTATTGAGGCAAAGAGCCTTACAACAGAGTACAATACCGTTCAGCATGCAGGTGGATTCAGCATTCTCGTTGTATTTGGTATTCCGGCAGTGGTTCTGATCGGTGGTTTTGTCGTATGGTTCAGAAGAAGAAAGGCCTGAGGTGTCAGTATGAAAAAGAAAAAAGGACCATTGATTTTAACAGGAGTGCTGGTCATCCTTCTGATTGTTTATTTTGGACTAAGCTCCTGGAATAAAAAGCAGGATAAAAAAGAGGAAAAAGAAACGGTCAAAGTGACGGATCTGGATGAGTCAACGATCACTGCGATCAAGTATCAGGTGGCAGCAGGTGAAATGTCTTTTGAAAAAGAAGGAGATACCTGGTATTATTCAGAAGATAAGGATTTCCCGTTGAAGCAGAGTAAGCCGGAGGCGATCGTAAAGGCGGCTGCCCAGATCACCGCAGACCGGAAACTGGAAGACGGAGACAGCCTGGACGCATATGGACTGGATGACCCGAATTATTCCATTGAGATCACGGAAGAAGACGGAACAGTAACAACGGTCAGCTTTGGAGATTCTACTGGAACAGATTATTATGTAACGGTGGGCGATACCGGTACAGTCTATACGGTCGCATCCAGCGTGCTGGATGATTTCAAGACGGAGTTGTCTGATTTTGCACAACTGGATGAATATCCGAGCATCGGAAGCGGCAATTTGAAAAAAGAAGTAATCACGGAAAATGGAACGACTACGACCTATGATTCAGAAAATGAAGATCAGGAAGAAGAGATCGCTGCGGTTGCAGGCGGACTGGGTGCGGTGTCACTGACAACGGTTGCTGATTATTCTGTGGAAGATGCAGACCTGGCAGGCTATGGACTGGATGAAGCCAGTCGGATCACGGTTGAGGCTACTTATACAAAGAATGAGGATGAAAAGACGATGAAAATGTATATCGGCAGTGAAGATGGAAACGGAAACCGTTATGTGATGCTGGATGGATCGAAGATCGTCTATCAGATTTCAGACGAAGTATGCAAAAATGTTCTGAATCAGGAATAATTTTAGATTTATTTAATTGACTTTGATTGAAAAACGGAGCAGAATAAAGTCCATATTAATTTAAGACAGGAAGTGCAGATCATGAAAGAAAAGTTTATGCGGTTTATGCAGGGAAGATACGGTGTGGATCAGTTATCGAAAGCATTGCTGGTGATCGGTCTGATCAGTGTATTGCTGGCTTCGTTTTTCAGGGGAAGTCTTATTGGGACAATTTTTTACTATGTCGGATGGTTCCTGATCATTTACTGTTATTTCAGGATGTTCTCAAAGAATGTATCAAAGCGTTATGCGGAGAATCAGGCATATCTTGCAAAGTCGTACAAGATCCGTTGCTTTTTTGCAAAGCAGAAAGATCTGTTCCGGCAGAGAAAGCAGTATCATATTTATAAATGCCCGGGATGCAGTCAGAAGATCAGGATTCCAAGAGGCAAAGGAAAGATCGAGATCCGTTGTCCGAAGTGTGGCACAAAGTTCATTAAAAAGAGCTGAGTAAGTATTTGTTATTACTTGTCACTACCTTCTGTTGTTATGTGGCACAAAGTTCATTAAAAGAGCTGAGAAAGTGCAGGCAGAATGTGGGAAAGCGGACAGTGGAAAAAGAGAATGAGAGGAAATTAAGAAAAAGATGTCAGATCCATATCAGATTTTAGGAGTAGACCAGAGTGCATCGGATGAGGAGATTAAGAAGGCATACAGAAAACTGAGCCGTCAGTATCATCCGGATGCGAATATCAACAATCCTCATAAAGATGAGGCAGAGGCTAAGTTCAAGGAAGTCCAGCAGGCATATCAGCAGATCATGGATGAGCGGGAAAAAGGCTACTCTTCGTCAGGAGCAGGAGGCGGTTCACAGGGCAGCGGATACGGTGATTATGGTCCGTTTGGCGGCTTTGGCGGTTTTGGAGGTTACGGGAATTTCGGTGGCTACGGAAACGGGACTTCCGGAAGAACAGCAGGTATGAGCGAGGAAGATGCACATCTGCAGGCGGCAGCCAATTATATCAGAAGCGGACATTTCAGGGAGGCACTGAATGTCCTTGACGGAATTGCAAACCACAGTGCCTTATGGTATTTTCTGAGTGCTTCTGCAAATTCGGGACTGGGCAATAACGTGACGGCACTGGAGCATGCCAGGGAGGCTGTCCGGCTTGATCCTCAGAATATGCAGTATCAGATGCTGCTGCAGCGGCTGGAAGGCGGTGGAAGCTGGTATCAGACACGACAGACGATGTATGGATTTCCGGGTACATTTGATAACAGTTATTGCGTGAAGTTATGCGTGGCAAATCTGATGTGCAATCTTTGCTGTGGCGGAAGCGGTCTCTGCTGCGGCGGAGGTAATTATGGTGGAGGCACCGGAACATTTCTGTAAAGTGCAGGAAAGAAATGTAACAATTCTTAATGAAAGCGTTCATCTTTTTTAAAATTTGTATTTTATAATAGGCATCAGTCGGGTAAGAAGCATCAGTCGGGTAAGAAGCATCAGTCAGGAGTTTTCCGCGGCTGATGTTTTTTCTATATGGATTGATTCATGATCCGGGAAAACCCTATTACGAATGAGGAGCAGATAATAGATGGAAGAACACAGAAGAAGTCGTCAGAACCGGTATGGAAGGATTTTATGTGGACTTGTGTTTTTTGCACTTTGCGGTACAATTTTCTGCATGGGATTGAATGCGAAAGAAGCAAGACAGGAGGCCAGAAAAGCTGAGGCTGTAAAAGAGGTAGAGGCAGAAAAGAAAAAGGCAGAAAAAGAAGAAAAGAAGAAAGAAAAAGAAGCAGAGGAGCAGCGGAAGAAAGAGCTTTCGGTGCAGCCGGGTGTTGCAGTGGGGACAACGGAAGCGAGTGATGAAAAGATTGTATATCTGACATTTGATGACGGCCCTTCGGAGAATACGCAGAAAGTGCTGGATATACTGGATCAGTATGATGCCAAAGCAACTTTTTTTATTACGGGGCAGAAACCGGAGTACCGTCCGATGATAAAAAAAGCATATGATGCAGGGCATACGATCGGTCTGCACAGTTTCTGTCATGATTATGAGACCGTATATTCTTCAGAAGAAGCGTACCTGAAAGATCTGGAAGAAGTGGGAGAGATCGCAAAGGAGCAGATCGGATTCGTCCCGTGTTTTATCCGTTTTCCGGGTGGCTCGTCCAATACGGTTTCAAGGAATTATATGGAGGGAATCATGAGTGTACTTGTGCCGAAAGTACTTGAGCTGGGATATCAGTATTATGACTGGAATGTCAGCAGCGGGGATGGAGGAACAGCTACGACAGAGGAAATCATTGCACAGTCGGAGACAGACAAGTATCATCAGGTAATGCTGCTGTTTCATGATGCAGCAACAAAAGAGACAACGATCGAGGCATTGCCGACCGTTCTGGAGTATTATAAAAATCTTGGCTATTCTTTTAAAGCAATCGACAGAGAAAGCCTGGTTGTGCATCATCAGGTGAATAATTAAGGAGAAGGAGAAAGAGAAGATTTATGAGCGGACAGGAAAGAAAAACAGGAAAAAGAGTACTCAATGTTGGCCTGCTGGCTCATGTAGATGCAGGAAAGACGACCCTTTCGGAAAGTATTCTTTATCAAAGTGGTGCAATACGAAATTTAGGCAGGGTCGATCATCAGGATGCTTTTCTGGATACAGATGAAATGGAACGGGAACGTGGAATTACGATCTTTTCCAAGCAGGCGGTGCTTACCTGGAAAGATACGGAGATCACATTGCTGGATACACCGGGACACGTTGATTTTTCAGCGGAGATGGAGCGGGTACTGCAGGTGCTGGACTGTGCGGTGCTGGTGATCAGCGGGGCAGACGGTGTGCAGGGACATACGGAGACGTTGTGGAACCTTTTAACAAGATACGG
>ENA-OQNN01001439-OQNN01001439.1-human-gut-metagenome-genome-assembly--contig:-NODE-1439-length-15952-cov-3.338452_pt1 | contig 15952 bp, 12 predicted proteins | sample MGYA00242624_ERZ504870 | MGnify/ENA primary metagenome ERZ504870 (study PRJEB26092, sample SAMD00036379) | human gut metagenome | host: Homo sapiens | study: EMG produced TPA metagenomics assembly of... | reverse complement strand
AGAATTAAAGGATATTAATTATGTCCAGATTCATCCGACAACATTTTATTCTGACAAAGAGGAAGACAGGAGCTTTCTTATATCTGAATCAGTAAGAGGCGAAGGCGCAAAGCTTTATGATAAGAATGGAAAGAGATTTGTTAATGAGCTGCTTCCAAGAGACCTGCTTACAGAAGAGATTAGAAAACAGATGGCAAAGGACAATACAGACTTTGTATGGGAAGATTTAAGGACAATACCTGAAGAAGAATTAAAAACGCATTTTCCTAATATAGTGCAGTATTGTATTGATAAGGGATATGACCCGTCAAAAGAGTGTATTCCGGTTGTTCCTGCACAGCACTATTTTATGGGAGGAATTAAGGTAGACCATGAGAGCAGAACAACAATGGATAACCTGTATGCAATAGGCGAGACAGCCTGCAACGGAGTTCATGGAAGAAACAGGCTTGCAAGCAACTCACTTCTTGAAAGTCTTGTGTTTGCAAAGAGGGCAGCACTTGATATTACTGAAAATGCAGTTGTAAAACCGACACAGGATGAGATTACATATTTTGATACATTTGATGCAGAAAAAAATGCAGATGAGTCGAAAATTGACGGAGAATATGCAGAATTAGTCAATAAAAAGATTGAAGAGGCAGATAAAGCCTATGAAGAAAGCCAGAAGAAGAATTACGCATAATATATAGAAATGGAGAAATGATATGTTTGATAAAGTTACTTTAAAGTTAAATGTGGATCCGCTCATTCTTGGAGCACTTAAAGAAGATATTACAAGTGAGGATGTGTCAACTAACAGTGTTATGCCGGAACCAAAACTTGGAGAAGTCGAGCTTATATGCAAGCAGGATGGAATAATATGTGGTCTGCAGGTATTTGCAAGAACATTTGAACTGCTTGATGAAGATGTAGAGATTACATTTTTTGCAAAAGACGGGGATGAGGTTAAGAAAGGTCAGAAGATGGCAGTTGTAAGAGGAGATATAAGAGTTCTTCTGTGTGGAGAAAGAACAGCACTTAATTATCTCCAGAGAATGAGTGGAATTGCGACATATACTAATGGTGTTGCGAAGCTGCTTGCAGGAACTAAGACAAAGCTTCTTGATACAAGAAAGACATCACCTAATAACCGTATATTTGAGAAGTATGCTGTCAGAATCGGAGGTGGTAATAACCACAGATATAATCTTACAGACGGAGTACTCCTTAAGGATAACCATATAGGTGCTGCAGGCGGAGTTAAGCAGGCAGTTACAATGGCTAAGGAATATGCACCATTTGTAAGAAAGATAGAAGTTGAAGTTGAGAACCTTTCAATGGTGCGTGAAGCTGTTGAGGCAGGCGCAGATATTATTATGCTTGATAATATGAGTCATGAGGATATGCGAGAGGCTATGAATATAATTGGAGGAAAAGCTTTAGTTGAAGTTTCTGGAAATGTAACTAAAGAAAATATTGCAAAAATTACTGACCTTGGTGTAGACTTTGTATCAAGTGGTGCACTTACACATTCTGCACCAATTATGGACATTTCATTAAAAAATCTTCATCCTGTACAGGAGTAATCATTGTCGGGGTGAACCGGGGAGTTGTAGCAATGAATGGAGAAGAGAGAAGAAATCAGATAGTAGATATATTAAAACATTCGTCAAGTCCTGTGCCGGGTACACAGCTTGCACAGATATTAGATGTAAGCAGGCAGGTTATAGTGCAGGATATAGCGCTTATCCGCGCGAAGAATATAGATGTTTTCTCAACTAACAGAGGCTATGTGCTTAATGATAAGCAGGAGTACAGCCGCATACTTAAGGTTAAACATGAAGATGATGAGGTGGAAGCAGAGCTTGGAGCAATAGTTGACATGGGTGGATGGATAAGAGACGTTTTTGTGTATCACAAGGTATATGGTGTTATAAGAGCGGAGATGAATATCCATTCAAGGCGTGATATCAGGAAATATCTTGAGGAAATTGCAAATGGAAAGAGCAGCCTATTGATGAATGTGACATCAGGATATCATTATCATACAATTGTTGCGGATGACGAACAGACGCTGGATTTAATTCAGGAGGAGCTTGGAAAACTTGGATTTCTTGCAAAACTGCAGGAGTATGAGCCTGTGGATTTCTGGCATAAAGGGTGAATATGGACTTAACAATTTACACACTTACACATAAACATTTTACAAAGCCTGATGATAATATGTATGTGCCGCTTCAGGTAGGTACAGCAATTAATTCACCACTGGGGTATCTCAGGGACGATACAGGAGATAATATATCGGCTCTTAACGGTTATTATAGTGAACTTACAGGATTATACTGGATATGGAAAAATGTGCATGATATTAATTATGTTGGAACATGCCATTACAGAAGATTTCTTATTGATGAGAACGAGCATATTATGAATGAAAAGCAGTATGAGCAGATTTTTAAGGAGTACGAACTTGTTACAACCAAGAGAGTCGTTCTTAATAATTCATATCATTACGGATTTTCTGCTAATCATAATGTAACTGCGCTTGACATGACAGGTGAAGTTATTAAGGAATTATATCCCGAATATTATGATACATTTATACAGCTTGTTAATGGCAATGAGACATATTTTGGAAATATGATAGTCACTTCTAAAGTGCTTTTTGATAAATATGCTGAGTGGCTGTTTACGATATTCTTTGAGGTTCAGAAACGCATTGATATGGAGACTGATAAGGATTCATACCACAGGCGTGTGTTTGGCTTTATATCTGAATTCTTATTGCTTGTGTGGGTGAGAGTAAACAATATCAAGGTAAAGGAATGCAAGGTTGGAATGGTTGGCGAAAAAGCCGAAACAAGGGAGCTGAAAGCAGTTTTGTCGTCTTTTCTTGCAAAAGAGGATACAAAGGGTGCTATGCAGTACTTTATGGACTTTTACAATAAAAGACCTGATGTTCTCATGGAGGCGTCTGATGTAACCGGTGAATTGCATCTTATGTTACAGATAACAGCAGTTATGGACATGCAGATAAAGCGTGAGGGTGGCAGCTTTTACAAAAGCAATCCGGATGTCCGTAAATGGTTTGGGGTATTTTCAGGTATAAACAGGAAAACACAGCTTGAATTAAAAGGACAACTTACAGAAGACTGGAAGGAAATGTATAGAGAAATGGGGATTCCTGAGGAAGCATTTGCGGTAGCACGGAAGTTGTATGGTAACAAATAAAAAGTAAATAATGTCTTTAGGTTTCAGGGTTAATAATTGTAATATATTCGAAAAGTTCAGGTAAAATATGAAGTAAATATAAAAAATGTTATTGACACCAGCAGACAGTTATATTATATTTTAAAGGTATTTTGGATATAAAAAGATATCGTAAATACAGACCACATGATTACATGTTAAGCCTTGCGGACGGGCGGGTCGGTTGCCGAGTGTGACGAGGGCACACATTATTGATTGAGTTAGAAGCTCAAATTTTATAAGTTGATTTTAAAATTATCATGCGAGAGAGCATATCATCTTGTGAAACGGTCAATAAGAGCGGTAACAGTGACTTACTTGGATAAACTCTGAAAGGTCAGATTTTCTGTATTTGGCAATACAGTAATCAAAAAGAAGATAGAATATGATTATACAGGCGTGATTGATTTTAAATCAATCACGCCTTTTTGCGCGAGCAACGATGAGAATAGAAGTGAAAAATCACAATCATGCTTGCATGAATTGGGATTTCTTCACGGATATTCGAGGAGCGCCGCGACAATGACAGAGCGCAGCTCTGGAATAAAGCTGCGAGCGCGAGCAGCGATGAGAATAGAAGCATAGACAGCAATGAGAACAGGGGGAGATTATGGACTTAAAAAGACAGGCGAGTGCGCCGCTTTACGAAGCAATTGAGAAATTCAGAAAGAAAAGAATTGTTCCGTTTGATGTTCCGGGACATAAGAGAGGAAGGGGCAACCCAGAACTGGTAGATTTACTTGGAGAAAGATGTGTTGGAATAGATGTTAATTCAATGAAGCCACTTGATAACCTGTGCCACCCTGTTTCTGTTATTAAGGAGGCAGAGGAGCTTACAGCAGAAGCATTTGGAGCAGAACACGCATTTTTTATGGTAGGAGGAACTACGCAGGCAGTACAGAACATGGTGTTATCTGTATGCAAGGCTGGAGATGAGATTATCGTTCCAAGAAATGTGCATAAAAGTGTAATTAATGCATTGATTCTGTGTGGTGCGATTCCTGTTTATCTTAACACAGAGATTAACGCAAAGTTAGGAATTGTACTTGGAGTTACAGTAGAGCAGGTTGAAAAGACAATACAGGAGCATCCGAATGCGGTGGCGGTTTTGGTGAACAATCCTACATATTATGGAATCTGTTCAGACATTAAAGGAATATGTGATATAGCACATTCATATGGACTTAAGGTGCTTGCCGATGAGGCACATGGAACGCATCTGTATTTTGGTGACAACCTTCCTATGAATTCAATGAAAGCAGGAGCAGACCTTGCAGCAATATCAATGCATAAGTCAGGCGGTTCGCTTACGCAGAGTTCAATCCTTCTTACCAATAATGGTATGAATGCTGATTATGTACAGACAATTATTAATATTACGCAGACAACGAGCGCGTCATATCTTCTTATGACAAGCCTTGATATATCAAGAAGAAATCTTGCCCTGATGTCCTTTTCATTGTAATTATTAAGTTGCTCTTTAAGTAGCTCAATCTGTAATTGTGTCTTCCTGTTAAGCTCGTACAATTCATTAATCTTGTATTTAAAAAAGATCATAATAGTCAGGCTAAACCCAACCCAGTATATGAGAAATATGGTTGTAAATTTTCTTAACTTATGTTCCCTGCGTTGCTGCCTTTTACGTTCATTGATATAACCCATTTTTCGCTCCGTATCCATCATTCCTCCTCAATTTTTATATAATCATTGTATTAATCCGGACTGACAGGCTGTGTCACAGCAAAATATTCATAAATTAATTTAGTATGACAGGCTTTGTCACTAATCTGATATAACATATTGTCTATAAAATATAGTATAATCAATATCAGGAGGCATCGAATATGGATAATGAGTATAAGAATTACAAAGCTGACAGAGTCCTTAAACTGCTGTTTCGGGCTTTAAAGGGCGAGTCCCTCTCGGTAGCCGCACTCGCCGACGAAAGTAATGTGTCAACAAGAAGCATAACAAGAGATATCAATGATTTGAAAGCATTCCTTGCCGACTATCGCGATATCCTTGGCAATGCCGAGTTAAAATACTCTGCTTCAGACCACTGCTACACATTAGAGATGGACAATCTGTTTTCTAATAAAGAGCTTTTTGCCATAGCTAAAGTGCTTATCGGAAGCAGGGCGTTCAGCCATGAAGAACTGCTCACAATAATAGGAAAACTTAAAACACACACAAGCTATTCAGACAAAAAACGCCTTGAACAGCTTATTGCCAAAGAAATGTTTAACTATGAGGAAGTCGGCTCAGACTGCGACAGCGTGATTGACAATGTATGGAAGCTTTCCAACTACATTCAGGAACAGCGTGCAATCACAATCAGCTATTACAAAATGAACCGTGACAGGGTCAAGCACAGAATCATACCAGTATCAATAATGTTTAGTGAATACTACTTCTATCTGATTGCATACAAATGTGAGGACACATTATCTGATACACCTACATACTTCAGAATTGACAGAATCTGTGATATGACCGTTCACAGGGAAAAGCTTGAACTTCCTAAAAATGTTGAATTTGATGAAGGACTGCTCCGCAAACGAAGCCAGTTCATGTGGCCGGGACCACTCAGAAAAATCAGATTTGAATTCACCGGACCATCACTCCAGGCTATCCTTGACCGTCTGCCAACCGCTAAAGTAATTGACCGCTACGATAACAAATATCTCATCGAGGCGGAAGTCTACGGCAACGGAATCAAAATGTTCCTGTTAAGTCAGGGTTCGTGGGTAAAAGTAATTGCACCTGATGAATTTGTTAAGGAAATGAAATATGAGATAGAAAAAATGCAGGTGCTTTATTAAGAAAACATTTAAACAACAACTCCCCATAAGCAGTCAACGCTTATGGGGAGTTTATTATTAATATTCAGTTATTATCCACATCAGATTTTACTTAACAAATCTGCCTTCTTCGCAGCGAATTCCTCTTCCGAAATAATTCCTGCATCCTTTAACTGTGCAAGCTTCTGCAACTGCTCCAATGCGTCAGGCTGCGCCGGAGCTGCCTGAACCTGAATAGGCTGTGTTGCGGCTTTCTTAGCATTTTTTCTCATCTCATGATAGATTGCAATAATTCGTGTTGCCTCGGCAAGATACAGGGTATTGATAACTTCTTTCGAGCCAGCAACTGAAACCTCCAAATCGCATAGCTTAAATGCAGCTGTAAGTGCAGTATCAATAACTGCCGTCAGAAAATCACTTGATGTAGAATTCTGAATAGTTGACATGCTTGTCACATCTTCAAAATAAAACTGTTTAACATTAGCCGTTGCTCCAAGCATTTCCCTATTCACAAATATCAGCTGATTATCAGTACACGCTACATAATCCACCGCTGTAAGCGAGTCTACGCCGCCTGCATAGAAAAGAAGCTGCTCATCATCGTCAATAAAATACTTCTTAACCTGCGCATATATCTTATCACCAATCTTGGCTCTTATCTGGTCGTTGACCTCCTGCCTGTCAATCGTGAAATCCTGCTTTCCAAGGCACTCAAAATAATAATTAAGTGACATAAAATCCTGTCTGTAAGAGCCTTTAATGCTGATTGTAGTCAGCTTAACTCCGTTAACCATCACATTTGCAGCAGAATCATTAATCTCCATTACAAATGTATTGATACTGGCTGTCGGAATCTTGCCCTTAACCCAGAAACTGCTGTCCTTCTCATATCTGAATTTAAATGCGATGAAATTCTCAGTGATAACCATACCGGCGTCATTGCCATCTTTAATAAAAATGTGTGGAACTGCGCCCTGCAAATCGACACCGACCTTATCAGCAAACTTCTTCATTGCTTTTTCATCAATGTATGGTGACATTGTAAGGCATGAAATGTTAGGTCTGCTGCCAGGAAGCACAAGCATTTCATAATAATCCTTAGTAAACTTGTCAATTGCAGCCCTGTTGCCTTCGCCCCAGAACTTCGCACATCCTTCAGCATACTCTGCAGTAATACTCTCAATCAGCTTCGCTGAGTATTCATTCACCTCCTGCTCCATAGCTGCTGTATAAGCCTGCTTCTCAGCTTTCTTCTGCTCATTAGCCTCTTTCATCTTGCCATAAGTATCCATTGCTGAATCCTTCATCGCACCAGCTTTCTCTGCAGCCTTTCCTGCTGTTTCCTTTAACTTGTCCATAAATCCCATAGTCATATCCTCCTTTGGCTGTTCACTTTATTTGATGTCTAAAGTGTACCGCCGGAGGGTGACAGGATGTGGCAGAGTAAAAATATATGTAAAAATTTAAAAATGCGCTAACCATTTCAGCCAGCGCATTAATATACATTTAACATCAATTAAAATTTTCAACAAATCTTTCTAACGAATCCGCTATACAATAATATTGGTCTTCTCCTGAACTCCAAAAATATACTTTTCCATTTTCATTGTTTACACAATAATAATTATCTCCGGAATCAATTCCAATAGGAACTATTTTCCCTTTTGTCTTTTTCAAAAAGTACTCTAAAGGTTTCTTAATATAATAATTTGCATCTGAATCATCCAAAGACAAAAACACTCTTATTTCATATTCTTCACCATTAAATTTCACAACATCATTAACTGGATATCCACCAGAATTCATTTTAAGGAAATCTATTATGTCTTGTCTAATTACAATATCATTATCATTAGCAACATCATATAAAACATTACTATAGTTAGATTTACAATTGGTTGAAATACTTTTCATTAAAAGCTCTCTCCTTTCTTTCCATTGTCCACACTATCAGCACCCCAAAGAGAATTACCTCCTGTATGTGCAGCACCCCCCATTGTTCTGTCATGATCTTCTCTTTTAACAAGCTGCATTTTTCCAGGTTCTTCATTATGATGCCATACATATCCTGTTGGTGTACGACCTTCTTCAATATCTTTTATCTGTTCCGGTGTAAATTTTGCTCTTAATTCAGGGTCATTCTGTATAGCTTCCTTCAATTTTGCATTACATTCTTTGGCATATGCTTTAGATTTATAGTTTTCAGGAGAAAGCTGAGTATCAAAAATGCTATCAAACTTAGGGAATACACCTTCGATTTTAACTCCGTTTATTTCTATAGTCCGCCTTACATAAGGTACACCATTCTCTGAAGTCTTACCCTCTAAGTCACATCGATCTGTTTTATAATGTATAACCCCATCTTTATCAATAGTGCATTTTTTTAACTTATCATCTGACCAGCCTAGTTTTTCTTTCAGTTCTTGCCACTCTTCTTTAGTTAGCTCTCTCGTCCCATCTTCGTTGTATTCTGGTGAATCTGTCTCTTTATTTTCACTAGATTCTTCAACATCTGAATTATTTGTTTCGGAGGCATCTTCATTATCCAAAGCTTCAATATCATCACGTCTTTCAGAATCATATGATAATTCATCTATATTATATTTCAAATCATCAACATCTTCTTCATTCCATTGAGGTCCATCCGAAAAATCTCTTGAAGAATCTGGGTACAATTCATCACTACTGTTAATTTCAACCTGTTCTGAAGGTAAATCTATGGTTGGCAATTTAAATCCATTTTCTCTATCAGAATCAGGAAAAAAAGATTTAGCAGGAATTTCTTTTCTTGCGTCATCTTTAAATGCATCGGATAGTCGTTCAACCCCCATTACATCACCTTCTCTCGTAAGTATTCTACTCTCAATTGCTCAATCAACTGCTGTTTCGGATACAATTCATGTTCTATTCTGCAAACATAATATAAAATGGTTAACATCTCGTTTAGATTAAACCCATTAAATTCATTTTGCAAATTAGAAATCATGATATCACATAATCCAGACAAATCTTTCCAATTTTCTCTTTGAGTTCCTCTAAATACATCTGATAAATCATAATTTTTCTTAATAAAATCTGCTACAGCCCATTCATAAGCATAATTTTTATATTGAATATTCAGAATCAAATCCTTTCGTATTTTTGCTGACACATTTGATTTCATAATTCTATTTTTCAAAGCATCAATCTGATCATCTTCAATATTTTTCTTTATTAAAAGATGAAGAAGATTATCATTTTCTTCCCTTGACTTTCTAACTGCAGGTATAAACTCATATGTTTTTTCTGCCGTAAAATCATATGATTCATACTTAGGTAATTTACAAAGAACTGCCTCCTGCCAATCATTTTGATATACTGCAGCAACTCCTGTTGGTAATTTTGATAATTCATCAAATTGAGGTTCCTTTAAAGCAATAGAATTACCTGTAATTTCTCTGTCATTACTTTCTGGAAGTCTTAAAATAATTTTTGTATTAGTATTACGTATCGCAGCTGTATCAAGCAGATTAGGCGCCTGATCCACAATCACAAATCCTTCACCATATGTTCGGATTTCTGCAATTGCATTTGTCAGCATTTCTACTGATTTTCCAACCATATTTGATGAATCTGCACTTTGTTCTGCTGATGTCTTCTTTAACAAATTATGAGCTTCTTCTAATACAGTAACATGTTTTAATGGAGAATTCATTCCATTAGCATTAGACATTCTATACTCTTGAAGCTTCATTACAACTAATCCCATAATAAGAGATTTGGTCTCAATGGAACCAACCCTGCTAATATCAATAATCGCATTATTATCAAATAAATCTCCCAAATTCATTTCATCACTTACAAAAACTCTGCCATTAATACCATTAGTTAAAGATTTTATTCTTGTAGATAATGAACCAATATAATCTCCCTTTGTATCAGATGAATAATCTGAACTATTTATTGTTTTATTCAATTCAAATAGTACATCATCAAATGTTGGGAACAATCCATCTATCTTTTCATTCTCTGAAATATCTAAATCCCAACCTGCTGATTTATAAGCATTTTCTATTGATTCCTTTAGCACAGCTGGCATAGCTGCATACATAGGCCAACAAACATTGAAGATTTCAACTATTCTATCTATATGTTCCAAAACATGTATTCCTTTAGGAAAAGAAAACGGATTAATTTGTAACATTTCACCAACTAAAGGATTTGTTCCATAGCATTTAACATCTTTAAATACATTTTTATATTCTCCTTTTGCTGGTTCCACAACCAAAAATGGAATTCCCTTTTTCTTAATCTCTGTAAGTAAATGATACACCGCATTAGATTTTCCTGAACCTGTTGAACCTGTAATAAAAGTATGCATAGCTAAACTATTCAAATCTAATGATACTTCTGTTTCAGTTTCCTGACCAAGATTATATATAGTTCCTAAATTAATTGTATTAGTATCACATGTCTTTCTTGTAATTACTTCTTGTCCAAAAGCTGCATGTTCAACAACTGGTAATCCTTTAACTGAATGTCTTGGTAATCCCATATGTATTGCTAGTTCATTAGTACTTACCAGTGCAGATGGATTTACTGCTATATATCTCTCATTGTCATAACTAAATCCTGAATAAACAAATTCAGGATGCATAAAATGATATAAATATGGCTTTAATTCTGCTATAGATTGATCATCATTCCATGAATTAATAGCATTACATTCTATACCACTATCTGTACCAGCCACAACAGACTTATATGTATTTGCAGCCGTTTCTGTTTCAGCAGCTGTTTCACCTAAAAAATATGCTGCAAAATTCCACATTCCAAAGCTTTCACATTCTTCAATACGCTCTAAATGTTTCTTAAGTCTTTGCATAACTAAATTAAGTGTCATATTTTCTGCATTTAATGTAATTCCCTTGGAATTGCCAAATGTATCTGTCAATGTCTGAGAATTAACCAGATTAAAAGCTTCCCCTGCTGTATAAGCATCACTTTGATTAACACTAACACCTAAGCTCCTCGCTTGGCTATCACTTTGATTTTCACCGATAGTTTTGCTTTCACTTCTGGCATTTGAATCACTAAATCCATGTGTCAAAGTCTTTGATATTGAATCTGATACAGAATCTGTATGGCTTGTTCCTTTAGAAACTGAATGGTTATACCCAATTGATATTCCCATATTACTACCACTACCGCCTTCATCTCCACCTGATTTAGTTTTTCCTATAAACGCACCTGTATTTAAACCATTTGTGGTAGACCTATTTACACCATCAGATGCCCCTATTGTATGAGTCTTTCCATCTGACACCGAATTATTATCTGTATGTGTCTTTGATAATGTGTTACCAATTGTTTCACTCGTCCCTACGGTATGTGTATCTGAATTTGTTTCACTAAAAGAAGTTCCTTTTGTTGTTGTATACGAAAGATTTGATGTTTTTCCATCACTCGTTCCATTTGCTTCACTTTTACTATCTGAAACTGTAAAATTCATCTGCATGTTAGCGAATGGAGAAATCTGTGTATATATTTGTTCATACTCTCTTTTTTTCTGCATTAATTCATCATAAGATAGATTATCTGCAATAAAAACTGCTGTATATGACTTTCCCTGCATTGCATAAACAAACTTTTCAAGTCCCTGAATAAACTCTTTGTTAGTTATTGTATCTTGTTCCTGTTTATAATCAGCAACACTTGTGACACTTGAAATACATCCTATATTAATTGACTGTATATCTTTCTTCATTTCTTCATCATAATAATCGGAAATTTTACTACCAGGGAAAAAGCCAAGCAGACTCTGTTTTAACATTTGAAATAAAGTACCTGCAGAACGCTCGTCGTTTGGTCTTGCACCCAAATAAAAGTCTGTTTTTTCTCCATCACTTCTAAGCATCAAAACGAGCGTACATGGATTATTAGCCAAAGCATGAAACACCATCGCAAACTTATCAACTGAAAATTCATCTTCTTGATATACCAGTTCTGATATTTTAAAGAAATGCATATCATTTAAATTATCATATATCTCTTCATCCTGAACAATAATAGGAAGTTGATCTAATTTTGTAACATATCCTTTCATAACTTCATCATCGATTATTCGAAGGCAGTTACCTAAATTATTCTGAAGAATATTCAGATTCATCCTTTCAGGCTCAGACTCTGCGAAAGTTATCTGATTACTATGATACGTTTTTTTCTCATTGATAGTATAGCTAGGAACCTGCTTTTTGTTTTCGATTACATCGATGTCTTCATATTTCATATTAATTCCTTTCAACAGCATAATAAATATATTTCTTTTTTTTCCTAAGAGTTTTCTTTTTCCCTTCTATTACTAACTCCGCATCTGATTTTTTTATAATTCGAATATTGTTTATTGTTTCTTCATCATTTTCAAACTGCTTAATAATGTAATAATTCTGCGTACTTTTTGTCATCAGAAGCTTCTGAATTCCTTTATTTGAATCAATTGCTTTTATACGTTCAGTATCATTTATTTTCCAATAAAGTTCTTGTTTCCTGTTACATTTAATCAAGGTTCTCCTTAATACAGACCCATTCTCCGAAAGTTCATATATTTCGCTTTCATTTTTAAATATAACACTATAGCCTACACTTTTATGCTTAGTTATACTTACACCTTGAAGGGGCTGTGTCATTATAGAACTATTATAAGTACTATTATAAGTATTATTGCTATTATTACTACCGCTGCTGTCACAGCCCCTGTGGCTTTTTTTGGTGTTTCTACATAAGATTTATTATTTTTACTTTCCTTATCTTTTTGTCTAGCAGCCTGTATTCTAGCCATTTGTTCTTTCTGCTTTTTCTCAGCCTCTTGATTATGTAATTCAATGGCTCGATGTTTTTCTTCAAGTCTCTCCTTTTGAGCCTTTTCAGCATCTAAAATCTGTGAGGTAACTACCGACGACTTATTTGCACTAGCATTATCTTTTTGTCTAACAGTCTGTATTCTAGCCATCTGTTCCTTCTGCTTTTTCTCAGCCTCTTGATTATGTAATTCAAGTCTTTCTCTCTCTAACTCAAGACGCTTAATTTTTTCTGAATAAATGACTTTAGCTACTTCTCTCATATGAGAAAATCTTTTTTCAGAAAAATTTTTCATCAAATCCATTTTAATCTGAACCCAATATTTTTCATTCCATCTTTCACTACTTGAAAAAGGAGTAATATCTACATGCGGTTCTAAAAATCCATTTATTCCTTTACAATATTCATAATCCTCGTTATATTTTTCAAATGTCGGATCCACATCTAGACTATCTACAAATATATAATGAAGTCCTTTTATATCTTTGCTTTCTATACATTTTTTTACTTCTGCAAGCATTATTATCCCTCCATTCAATTATATATTTAGAATTTCTTCAATTTCTGCCTTATTAGATTCTATCCATGTAAGTAATTTCTTGTTTTTTTCTAATTCGGCTTCCTTAGTCTTCTGATCAGTTGCACACATTTCAAGTTCTGTATATTTTTCTTTAATAATAGCATCCAATTCATCAAAAATGTTTGTAAACTGACTCTTCATCTCTTCTATCTGGTCTTCAGCATAGCTTAAAGCACTTTCTATACCTTCATCCATATTTCTACGAAGTTTACTAATAAGACCTGACTGAATTACACTTGTTTCAACAGAAAAGTTTTCAATTGTCTCATGACGTTCTTCAAAAATATCTCTCATTACAGTTTTATATTTAACTACAGTTTCATATACATCCTCATCTTTATATTCATCAACTGTTTCATATACATCTTCTTCTATGTATTTAGGAGTAAATATCTTCCACCATCTTTTATTTGGATTTCTAACCATTTGAGTACCAGTTTTTACTTCATGAGAACCCACTTTAACTTTTCTTGTTCCAACTTTAACTTTTTCAGTTCCATCTGCTACTTTCTCTTCTTCCTGTCCAACCTTTTCATAATATACCTTATCTTCATATGTTACTTCACCAACATCATCAATTGTTTCAGTTGCAAAATCATCAGAACTCCATGCATCTGCATTTTGTTTCATTCCGTTCAACGCACCTTTTATTAAGTCAACTGTATCAAAACTCAATTCTTTATCTGTTGATTCTTCATCAATCTTTGCTAATTTTTCCTGATATTCTGAAAGGATTTTTTCACCAGTTTCCTTAACCTCATGATTAATAACACTTTCTAAATCGGCTGTTAATTTACTAATACATCCAGAGCTTTCCCTTGAGAACTGGTTTACTAATTGCTTTGCTACCTCTTTATTAGTTATCACATCACCGTAAGATTTAAACATCTGACTAATTTCCAAAACAACTTCTGCTTTGAGCTGTTCCGCGTTATCATTAAGTGTATCCATAGGATTTAGCTGTGCTATTCTTTCCTTAAATACTTCTGCATCTTTTCCATCTGCAATCTTTTCTTTAACTGCGGCTGCTCTCTCAGCACATGCTCTGGCTGCTTCTTCATCTGTTGCAACCTGTGTCTTTGCTTTGGCAAGAACCTGAGTACTTTCTAGAACCTCTTCAAACGACTCAACCAGGTCTTTTATTTTCTTAGTTTTAGCATATTTCTTTACATAAGCAGTTATTGCAGCCTCAATGGAATATATACCACAATGAATAAGAGCCTGTTCTTTTGTATCTCCATTTTTCTCTGCCTGAGCCAACTTATAATTCAATTCTCTCTGTGCACTTGGGGATAATGTTGAATACTGTTCCAAATGCATGCTTTCATAATCTATAAATTTATCAATCATTGGAAGCGTATCACGCGCAGCTGATGGTAACTTTCTTTCTTCTGCTCTTGACATATTATCTATATCTATTCCCTGAAGATAAGTTCTTATATTAAGTGCTGTATATGCTGAGCATGGGAATATCTGTGGATCTTCTATTCCATAAAATCCCAAATATCTTTTAACAGCTGTAATAACTTTTCCAATATCCTCTTCCTCTGGATTAAATCCATCCATCTTATTTACAACAAATATAAATCTGTCTCTTACCTGTTTTCCGCCTTTTTTCATCTGTTTAGCTACATATTTCAATAGTCCGGCATCATCTCGTGTACTTAACTGTGTACCATTTAATACATATAATATAAGGTTATTAGAATCATTATTAATAGCCTTGTACATTATCTTTTCGTGTTCCCCATTCTGAGAGTTGTTTGGACCCGGAGTATCAACAAGCATTAAAGCTGTGCTTCTTGCATCAAGAAATGGAATATTTCCTTTAGCTGCTATTTTTTGAACTTTTTCATTATCATTAAGCTCGCTCATTACATCATATGTAAGTTGAGGTATCTCTTGTAACACAACATCATTCTCATCATAAACAACAGCCTGAAATGTTTCCATGTCATTGTCTAATATTTCTGTTATTGTTGCTGTACAAGCCTCATTTTTAGATGGCATAAGTTTCTTTCCCAATAAAGCATTTATTAATGTTGACTTTCCCGAACTCATTGTTGCAATAACATTAATAGGAAATACAGAATTATTAATATTAGCAAATGCCCTAATCAACTTAGGATCTCTAAAATCATCTACCGGTCCATCCTGTAAGTCATTAAAAACTGATACTATTTTATCATTAATATCTTCATCTGATTTGCCCTCAGAAAATTGTAACTTAATGTTTTTGACTTTTCCTTCCTGTTTAGCATGAGTAAAGGCATCTTCAAAATCATCCCAGTCTAAAGACATACCATAAAATTCTATTTCAAAATCTACAGTATTTAATTCTTCTACTAACATGTCAGGGAATTTACCAACCCACTCCTGTAATCTCTTACCTCTTACTACCTTATACAATATGCTATCTTCAGCAATCTTTTTACCATTAACCTTAATTTCCGTTTCCATACGATATGGATTGTACTTTACATATAAATGTGACATAATTCTT
>ENA-OQNN01001429-OQNN01001429.1-human-gut-metagenome-genome-assembly--contig:-NODE-1429-length-16105-cov-7.748216_pt1 | contig 16105 bp, 13 predicted proteins | sample MGYA00242624_ERZ504870 | MGnify/ENA primary metagenome ERZ504870 (study PRJEB26092, sample SAMD00036379) | human gut metagenome | host: Homo sapiens | study: EMG produced TPA metagenomics assembly of... | reverse complement strand
TTCCCATTCCGAACACAGAAGTTAAGCTCACTCGTGCCCAAGATAGTTCGCTGGAAACGGCGCGTGAAAATAGGTAGTCGCCGACTTACATGAAACCCCTGAGGAAGAAATTCCTTGGGGGTTTGTTTTTGTTGTGCGTGCACTTTTCCGTTAAAACGTCCTAAAAAATCCCATGGATTTGTGAGTGTTCACAAACTTCACCCAGACCCCTTGATTTTTTATAGGGGGGGGGGGTATGATAAGGTGCGAAAAGCACCTTGTCAGCAAAACAGAAAGATCAGCAAACCAGTCGGAAGGCTGTGACGCAAGGCGGAAGGCCCAGTAGGGGCCGTCAGCTGCACTTTGCTCTGCAACCCTCTTCGACTATGCGGAAATGTGCCGGCACCCCCCAAAGGGCAGCCGGTGCGGGGTTATGGAGAAGTGTATGGGAGTAGCTTTTCCGGGAACCACGATCGCCTTGCCCTTGAGAATCGGCAGACTAAAGCATAGATAGAGAGGGCGAGCACCCCCTAAAGTACAAAACGCAAAGCGTTGTACCAGCCATTTGGCTGGTGCGGCGCTTTTTTCTTTTTGTCTGGGTGCTTTTCGTGGAGAAACTGGGAGTATTGATGACTGACAAAGGAGGATTTTTATGAAAAAACGGCTCATCAGCCTCTTACTGGCGTTCAGTATGATGCTGACATTCCTGCCTGCGGGGGCAGTGTCGGCATTTGCGGAAGAAAATACACTTACCTATGACTGCGGAGAAACGCCGAACACCGTTACAGCGACATTAAGTCGGAACAGCGATGGAGAAGAGACCTATACCTTGACGATTACGGGCGAGGGTCCCATGGCAAATTATGACGGATATAAAACTTCATCTAATAATTCATGCGCTCCGTGGTGTGAGAAAATACAGAATATCACACAGCTTATCGTTGGGGATGGCGTAACGACGCTGGGCGATGATATTCTTTATTACGGCTATTATGATTATAGCAGCGATGAGTCTTACTTTTTTCATCCGGATCTGCATGAAGTAAAACTTCCGGATGGATTGACCTACATCGGGAAAAGAGCATTCTGCGGCAGCCCTGAGCTGACCAAGGTTAAAATTCCAAGCACCGTAACAAAAATTGAGCAAAGTGCATTTTCAGGATGCACTGGACTGAAAGAGATTGAACTTCCGCCACAGCTGGAAGAAGTTGGTTATAGTTCGTTCTACGGCTGCAGTGGACTGACAGAAATCACGATCCCTTCGAGTGTCAAAATAATCCGTGGTGGTGCTTTTGAGAACTGTTTCAACTTGGAAAGTGTTACCCTGTCAGAAGGAATACGTGAGATCGGCACTGAAGCCTTTAAGCGTACGAATCTAAAATCGTTGAATATTCCCAAAAGCGTGAAGAAACTGGGGCATGATATCGTTTATAATTGTTTTCACTTGCCTTACATTACAATTGAAGCCCCAAGTCAATTAGAGGAGACTTTCGATGGCAGTAACGGAGTTTTTCAGCCTAGTTGTAATACAAATGTTTATTGCGAACCTAGATTAGAGCGTCTACTATGGCACTTCAACGGGAACGAAGGCTTTATTACCACCGTTGATGTGACTCTCGTAGATGGTGACAAGAGCGAGAAGAAAAAAATTGACTACGGCGCAGACATTACGGCACTTGACGCACCTACCAAACAGGGTTACACCTTTACAGGTTGGTATACCGATGCAGACTGCAAGACCCGATATCCGGATGAACAGCTGTTTACAAACATCAATGACACCACGCTCTATGCCGGTTGGGCTGGCACTGACCTGACCGTAAAGAATGGAACGATCTCCGTTGTTGCTTCCGATGGTACTCCGTTGGCAATTGAGCTGAAAAACGGTCAGGCAAAAGTTCCGGCAGGTGCAACGGTAACGGTAACCTTTGACCGTGCTGCCGTTGCGGACAACGATTTGAAGTTCGACCATTGGAGCATTAGCGGCCTGAATGAGGACGAAAAACCTAAGGACACTTCTCAGGAAGAAATCACCTTTACCGTGCCTGCAGACCGTGAAGCTATCGCGATCGAAGCGGTTTGCAAAGCAGACGAATACCCGCTGACCGTGACCGGCGGCACTGCTACCGTGGAAAAAGACGGCCAGCCTCTGAACATTGTCCCTGTCGTGACCGGCGACAAAAAGACCTACTCTGTACCGGAAGGCGCAGAAGTGACCGTGACGCTGGACAAGACCGCAGTGCCCAATGGCAAAGTGTTTGACGGTTGGTCTACCAGCAATCTCTCCCTGCCCACAGGTCAGGACTACAAGGCAGAAAGCATCACTTTCCGCATGAGCAGTGATGTGAATGTGTCTGCAAAGTACCGTGATGCCGCCACTGACCACACCCCCAATGCTCCGGTCTGCCACCCGCTGACCGTGACCGGCGGCATTGTTACCGTGAAAAACGGTGACAAGGATGTGACCGATACCTTGACTGTTACTACTGACGAGACCACCGGCAAAAAGACCTACTCTGTACCGGACGGTGCAAAAGTGACCGTGACGCTGGACAAGACCCTGATCCCTGAGGGAATGGTGTTTGACATCTGGTCTACCGGCAAGTTCTCCCTGCCGCTGGGTCAGGACTACAAGGCAGAGACCATCACCTTTACCATGAGCAGTGATGTGGATATTGCCGCACAGTACCGCGATGCCACCATTGAAGATGATGGGCCCGGCGTGCTGGGCACTGTTGCGATCGTTGGTACTGCCGCTGTGGGCGGTGCAGTGCTGGGCTATCAGGCCTATTCTCTGGGCGCTGAATTTGCAGGCAAACTGATGGCTCTGCCCTACTTCCCCAGCAACCGCAGCGCCCTTGCCATGATGCTGTGGGAGGATGCAGGCAAGCCCATGCCCGAATCTGAACTGCTCTACCCCGATGTCGGTCAGGAAGAGCGGGATATGGACCTGCAGCACGCCGCCCGCTGGGCCATGGAAAACGAGCTTATCCCTGACCTGAACGATGAGGGAACGGCTCCGGAAGAGATGAAATTCTATCCCGACAACGCCGTAAGCAAGATCGATGTGCTGAAAGCATGGCAGAAAGCACAGGAGCTCAAGCAGAATGCCTGAGCAGCCCTAAACCAACCCCCACTTGGCCCGTAAACCGCAATGCGGGCTGAGTGTTCCAAAAATCCCAAAGTGCAGAAGCGCTTCATCCTCTCCCGGATGAGGCGCTTCTGTGCTTTCCGGAACTTTTTTTCCCGGCACCCCTTGCATCCCGCCCGCCGGTGCGGTATGCTTAACCAATAGAGCATTGCAGAGGGAGGGAGACCCCGGATGGACATGGAAGAGATCCGCTACCTGCTGGGCGGCACGATATTCGCACGGGCCAAGGCCTACACGGACCGGATACAGGATCTGAATTGCGAAGTGGCCGGGAACGGCGTGCGCCACCTGAGCGCCGACGTGCGCGGCGGCGGGCGGAGCCTGTACCAGACCCAGGTCTGGCTGCGGGAAAACGGCAGCTTTGTCAGCGCCAGCTGCTCCTGCCCTTACAACGAAAACGGCGAGGGGCCCTGCTGCAAGCACATCGGCGCGCTGCTGATGTGGGACAGCGAGAGCCAGGGCCTTTCCGGCAGAGCGCCGCAGAAACCCTCGGAGAGCCCGGAGAGCATCCCGGGCGTGGTGCGGGGCACGGCCAGCCTGCAAACGCCCCAGCCTGAGGAGCCGCCCCGCAGGGACAGCTATGCCTCCAGCCTGGAGATGCTGTTCGGCAAGAAATGGCGGGGCGAGGAACCGGAATCTGACTACGAGGCACGGCGGCTGCTCCGGGCCTATCAGGAGGGAGCACTGGCCGAGGTGGACGGCGTGACCGGCCACGCGGAGCTGCGCCCCCACTCCGCAGAGCTGGAGCCGGAGCTGACCCTGCTGCCCGGGGAGCTGCCCTGGCTGCGGCTGCGCATCTCGGCAGACGGCGGGCGGCAGTATGTGGTAAAGAGCATCCCGGACCTGCTGCGGGCCGTGGAGAAGCACGGCTTCATCAGTTACGGCAAGGCGCTGGAATTCCAGCACAGCTGGGAGGCCTTTGCCCCGGAGGCACAGCAGCTGCTCCGCCTGCTGCGGCGGCAGCTCAGCGCAAAGGAAGGAGCCGAGGCGGCCCTGCGCAGCTACGGCAATGCGCCCCGCAGCGGGCCTGCCGGGGGCATCCCGCTGAACGGCGAGATCTTTGACGGTCTGGTGGCCCTCTATGCCCCCACCGGCGATCTGGGCGGCTACACCCTCAAGACCGGCATCCCGGCCCTGACCATGCGGGTGGAAAAGCGCCGGGGCGGCGTGGAGGTGTCCGTGACCCCCGCGTTGGGATGGAAAACGGGTTTAGACAACGACTATTTATACAGTGAGGATACGATCTGGCAGCTGGACCGGGCCGAAAGCGCCCGGATGCGGCCCGCCCTTGAGGCGCTGTGCGGCAAGAGCCTGTTCTTTACCACCGGGGATGCCACCGCCTTTTGCAGCTATGTCCTGCCAGAGCTGGGCAGCAGGGTGACCATTGAGGACCCCGAACGCCTGCTGCTGAATCAGATCCCGCTGGAGCCGGTGGTGCAGTTTTATCTCGATGCGCCCACGCGGGAAACGGTGCGGGCACACCTTGAATTTTTGTACGGCGAGGACCGGGTCACGCCGGAGGAACCGGGGCCTGCCGGTCTGCTGCGGGATGCCCGCGCCGAACAGCGGGCCGGGCGGCTGCTGGGGCGGTATCTGGAGCCGGGGCCAAACACCATGGGCAACGGCCTTGCCGCCCACTACGATGCCTATGAGGAGGATGCAGTCTACCGCTTCCTCGATGAGGGCATCCCGGCCCTGCTGGCCGAGGGCGAGGTCTACCTGACCGATGCCTTCCGCAGTATGCAGGCCGCACCGCCGAAGATCTCGGTGGGGGTGTCGGTGCACGGCAGCGTGCTCGACCTTGAGGTGGACACGGGGGAGTTCCCGGTGGGAGAGCTGAAAGCCCTGCTGAGATCGCTCCACCAGAAAAAGCGCTACCACCGCCTGCGCGATGGCCGTCTGCTCCGGCTGGACGATTCCATGGAGGTGCTGGACGAGCTGAACGAGACACTGGAGCTTTCCGGGGCCAAACTGGGCCAGGCCCACGCCCGGCTGCCCCTGTACCGGGCCCCCAGTCTGGACTGGGCGCTTTCGGGGCAGAACGGCATCCGCTTCAACCGGGACGATGCCTTCCGCCAGCTCAGCCGGAGCTTCCACGCGGTGAAGGACAGCGAGTATACACCGCCCGCGTCTCTACAAAAAGTTTTGCGCAAATACCAGCGGGACGGCTACCGCTGGCTCCGCACGCTGGATGGCTACGGCATGGGCGGCATCCTTGCCGATGATATGGGTCTGGGCAAGACGGTGCAGGTGCTCAGCTATCTGCTGGCCATCCGGGAGCAGGGCGGGAATCCTCTGCCCAGCCTCATCGTCTGCCCGGCCTCGCTGGTGCTGAACTGGGCCGAGGAATGCCGGAAGTTTACACCGGAGCTGAGCTGTGTTGTGGTGGACGGGGATGCCGCCCACCGGGCCCAGCTGGCCGAGCAGTGGGACGGGGCCGACGTGGTGGTGACCAGCTACGACCTGCTCCGCCGCGACGAGACCCTCTACGAGAGCCAGAAATTCTATGCCTGTATCCTGGACGAGGCCCAGGCCATCAAGAACCACACCACCCAGAAATACAAGGCGGTGTGCGGGGTGAACAGCCGTGTCCGCTTTGCGCTGACCGGTACCCCCGTGGAGAACCGCCTGGGCGAGCTGTGGAGCATCTTCTCCTTCCTGATGCCGGGCTACCTGCCGCCCTACAAGAGCTTCTGCAGCCGGTTTGAAAAGCCCATCACGCAGGAAAACGACCCGGCGGCGGTGCGGCGGCTGAACCAGCTCACCGGGCCGTTCATCCTGCGCCGGATGAAGTCCGATGTGCTGAAGGAGCTGCCCCCCAAGACAGAGAACGTCTACCGCATCGAGCTGGAAGAAGAACAGCGCAAGCTCTACCTTGCCGCCGTGGTGGATGCCCGGGAGAAGCTGCGGGCCGCCAAGCCCGAGGACAAGATGGCGGTGTTCGCCGTCCTCATGCGCCTGCGGGAGATCTGCTGCGACCCCCGGCTCATTGCCGACAACTGGACAGGCGGCAGCGCCAAGCTGGATGCCTGCATCGAGCTGGTCACCAGTGCCGTGGAGGGCGGGCACCGCATCCTGCTGTTCAGCCAGTTCACCTCCATGCTGGAACTGCTGGCCAAGCGGCTGGACGCGGAGGGCGTGAGCCACTTCACCCTGCAGGGCTCCACCCCCAAGCCGGTGCGTGCCGAGCTGGTGCGCCGCTTCAACGGCGGCGAGGCCAGCGTGTTCCTGATCTCCCTGCGGGCAGGCGGCACCGGCCTGAACCTGACCGCCGCCGATATCGTCATCCACTACGACCCGTGGTGGAACGTGGCAGCTCAGAATCAGGCCACCGACCGTGCCTACCGCATCGGCCAGCAGAACCCGGTGCAGGTGTACAAGCTCATCGCCCAGGACACCATTGAGGAAAAGATCGTGGAGCTGCAGCAGGCCAAGCAGGATCTGGCCGAGACCGTCACCGGCAGCGCGGATGGTGCCATCCTGCGCATGAAGCCGGAGGAGCTGCTGAATTTGTTGGAGGGAACCGAATGATGCAATACGCCATATTTGCCCGGCCGGTCGTGACCATTTACGACCTGCCCCAGACCACGAAACAGAGTGAGGCGGGCCTTGTTTCCACCATCGGGGACGAGGGCCTGTACGGTCAGGCCTGTCAGGTGCGCACCGCCCCCGGCGGCGTGACTGCCGAGGGAGTGCCCCTCTCCCCGGAGGTGGCCGAGGTGGTCACCTTTTACGGCTACCACGGCTTTGTCCGGCGGGATGCGCTGAAATTTGTCAGCGAGGATGCGCTGCGGGACTACCTGCCCCAGCCGCTGGTGCTGGTGGGCCGTGCCACCGATGTGCTCAGCCTGCCCAAGGTGCAGGGGGTGCGGATGCTGGAACTGGAGCGGGGCTGCCTGCTCTGCCGCCTGCCCGAGCCGCCCGAGGAGGCCGAGGCCCACACAGGCTGGGCCAGGGTGGCCCTGCTGGATGGCCGCACCGGCTATGTCCGGGACGTGGCGCTGGAGCCGGTGCGGTTTGAGATGGCTGCTGTGTTCTCCCAGCGGGAGGGGCTGGCCTTTGATGACGCGCTGGCCGAGGCCCGGAATGTCACCGCCGGGGAGCTGGTGCCGCAGACACTGCAGGCGTGGTACGACGGCAGCGAGGAAGCCTTCCGGGATGCCGTCTGTGCGCAGGCGAAAAAATATCTGGGCACCGAGTACCGCTGGGGCGGCAAGTCGGGCCGGGGCATTGATTGTTCCGGCCTTGTCAGCAGCGCCTATATGCAGTGCGGCGTGCTCATCTACCGGGATGCCAGGATCGTGGAGGGCTGGCCCATGCACCAGATCCCCTTTGCAGACAAAAAGCGGGGCGATGCCCTCTACTTCCCCGGCCATATCGCCCTTTACCTCGGCGAGGGCCGCTACATCCACTCCACCGGCGCGTCCGCCAGCGGCGGCGTGGTCATCAACAGCCTTGACCCCGCCGACCCGCTGTACCGGGAAGATCTGGTCAAGAGTCTGTATGCGGTGGGGAGTGTGTTCTGATAAAGTAACTCACCCTCTCCGTCATCCCTGCGGGATGCCACCTCTCCCAAAGGGAGAGGCACTGGCAATTCCCCCGCAAGGTTTCGGGAAACCGCCAGAGGCTCCCCCTTTGGGGGAGCTGGCAAAGCCGTCAGGCTTTGACTGAGAGGGCGAGGATGTTATAGGAGGAAGAACAATCCATGAAAGTCTTTGATCTACATTGTGACACCCTGAGCGAGCTGCGGCGCGCGGAGATGCGGGGCGACGGGCAGACCTTTGCCCACAACAACGGCCACATCGATCTGGAAAAGCTGGAGAAGGGCGACTACATGCTCCAGTGCTTTGCCGCCTTTGTGAATCTGGCCGATCCCACCCCGGGCGCGGACCCGCTGGTGACGGCGCTGGAAGAGATCGACGTGTTCAAGCGGATGATGGAGCGGTATTCCGACAGGATCGCCCCTGTCTACCGCCCCGAGGATATCCGCAAAAACGCCGAGGCGGGCAAGATCAGCGGAATGCTGACCATTGAGGAAGCAGGCTGCTGCAAGGGCAGTCTGGGTGTGCTGCGCCGGATGTACGAGCTGGGCGTGCGGATGATGACCCTGACCTGGAACCACGAGAACGAGCTGGCCAGCCCCAACGTGGTGCCCGGCAACGGCCCCATCTGGCCCTGTATGCCCAACACCGAGACCGGCCTGAAGGAGAAGGGCTTCGAGTTCCTGGCCGAGATGGAGCGCCTGCACATCATTGCCGATGTGAGCCACCTGTCCGATAAGGGCTTCTGGGACATTGCGGAGCACAGCACCCGCCCCTTTGCGGCCAGCCACTCCAACTGCCGCGCTCTGGCCCCCCACTGCCGCAACCTGACCGATGAGATGATCCGGGTCATGGCGGAAAAAGGCGGTCTGGTGGGCCTGAACTACTGCGCGGGCTTTCTGGATGACCAGCCCAGCCCCGACCTGTGCCGCAGCACCACGGCCCTGATGGCCAAACACGCCGCTCATTTCAAGCAGGTGGGCGGCATTGAGATCATCGGTCTGGGCAGTGACTTTGACGGCATCGGCGGCAAGCTGGAACTGAGCGACTGCTCCAAAATGCCCCTGCTGGCCGATGCCCTGCGGAAAGAGGGCTTCACCGAGGATGAGGTGGAAGCCATCTTCTTCCGCAACGCACAGCGTTTCTTTGAAAACAACCTGTAATCACCGTTGGTATCTCAGAATTTGTTGAATTTGTTGATTTTGTTGTAGTTGAGAGAACACATGCAACAAAAACAACAGAATCAACAAAAATAATGTCTTAACGGTAAGGATAAAGTATAACGAAAAGTATAGAAAAGTTGAGGGATTCCAGATGGATCAGAATATGACATTGGAAAAGCGCATTGCCGCCGAGCTCTATTCCTATCAGGGCAGGATGAGCGTTTTTGTGGACGACCTGCGCGGCAGCACGGTGGAGATCGGTGCCGACGAGGAGTTCGAGACGGCCTCCACCATCAAGGCGTTCATTCTGGCGGTGCTGTATCTGCAGGTCAGCCGGGGCAGGGCTGACCTGGAAGAGGAGATCACCTACGAGGCCAGCCAGTTCGTGGACGGCTCCGGGATGCTCCGGGCCCTGGGCGTGGGGGCAAAGCTCAAGGTGAAGGACACCGCCACCATGATGATCATCTGCTCGGACAACATCGCCACCAATATGATCATCGATTACCTGGGGCTGGACACCATCAATGCCTGCATCCGGGAATTGGGCTTTGGGCACACCGTCCTGCACAACCCCCTCCACTTTGACCGCTACGACAAGCTGGGCACCACCACGCCCCGGGACTACGCCGCCCTGTTTGCGCAGGTGGCAAAGGGCACGCTGGTCAGCAAAGAAGCCAGCGCCGCCATGCTGGGCATCTTCCGCCAGCAGCACTACAACACCATGCTGACCCACGATTTCCCCCAGTTCTATCTGGACTGCGAGGAGACCGGCGAGCCGGAGCTTATCTGGGTGGCCAGCAAGAGCGGCAGCATGAACGCCTGCCGCAACGACGGCGGCATCATCCACACCCCCTACGGCGAGTATGTGATCGTTCTGATGAACAAGGAGTTCCATGACATCATCGAGTACAACGACCACCCCGCCATGGTCTATGGTGCCCGGGTGTCCCGGATGATCCTGGATCAGATCCTGGCCTGCGAGGGAAAGCTGTATCTGAAGTAAACGAAAGAGTGGGAAAGTAAAACGAATGGAAATTACATTATCATTGCCAATGCTGCTGTTTCTGATGCTGATGACCGGGTTTGCGGGCTTTGTGGACTCGGCGGCGGGGGGCGGCGGCCTGATCAGCCTGCCCGCCTACCTGTTTGCGGGCCTGCCGGTGCATTACACCTACGGCACCAATAAATTCAGCGCGGCCTGCGGCACCACCTTTGCCACGGCGCAGTTCTTCCAGAAGGGAGCCATGAACATCCGGGTCGGCCTGCTGGCGGCTGTGGGCAGCTTTGTGGGCAGTGCACTGGGCTCCCACATCGTGCTCCTGCTCAGCGATCAGGTGCTGCGCACCATGATGCTCATTATCCTGCCGGTGGCGGCGGTGCTCATCCTCTGGCGGCGGGACCTGCCCGACGAGAACCGGGACGACGGCACCCTGAACGCCAAAAAGGCGGTGCTGGCCCTTGCCATCGGGCTGGGCATCGGCCTGTACGACGGCATCTTTGGCCCGGGCACCGGCACCTTTGCCATCATCGCCTTTACCACCCTGATGGGCTTTGACCTGCGCACGGCGGGCGGCAACGCCAAGGTGCTCAACCTTGCCAGCAACTATGCCAGCCTGGTAACGTATCTTTCCAGCGGGCTGGTGGTGTTCTCCATCGGCATCCCCTGTGCCATCAGCGGCATTGTGGGCAACCTGCTGGGCTCCCACTTCGCCCTCAAGAAGGGCGCAAAGTTCATCCGCCCCATGATGCTTGTGGTGCTGGTGCTCCTGCTGGGCAAGATCGTCTCGGACGCGGTGCTGTAATGAACGGATCTTCGGCAAAAAGAAATTGACGTTTGCGGGAAAATGGACTATAATAGGGCCAGAGACTCACAAGAAAACGAGCACTGAGGATGATGTTATGAAGATCCGCTACTCGAAGAACGCCATGAAGTTCCTGAACAAGCTGGACAAAAAGTCCGTGCTTCGCATCGTTGCAGGCATTGAGGGGCTGACCCTGAAACCGCCGGCGGGTGATATCAAGGTGATGCAGGGACTGAAGGATGGAACGATGCGGCTTCGGGTCGGAAGTTGGCGCGTGCTTTACCGGTACGGTGAGGAAAACGCGCTGGAAATTCTGTTGGTGCTGGATATCGGGAATCGTGGCGATATCTATAAATAAGGAGGTGGCAGGATGTCTGAAATTGCAATGAATGCAGCACACATGATCGATATGCTGCCGGACCCGGACAAGAACCTTGCCTACGAGCTGATCAAAAAGCTGGTACTGGCATGGGACCCGGATTTCACCAAGCTGACCACAGAGGAAGCAAAGCAGCTGGAGGAAGCGAAGGACAGCGGCTTTGTGGATGCCGAAGAAATTGACTGGTCGAAGATTGGACACGAATAAACCAACAAAAAAGAGGAACTGCCGGGAAAGCAGTTCCTCTTTTTGATTGGGTAAGCTCAGAAGGTGAAGCCTTCATCGAGGAAGGCCAGGCCGAACGCGCCGGGGCCGGCGTGGGTGCCGATGACACAGCCGATCTGGCGCACAAGGGCCTCGTTCCGGCCCAGATTCTCCTGCAGGTAGGTCTGGATGGGCTGCACCTCGCGGGGGGCGAGGGTGTAACCGGCCAGCGGGTCGGCGCAGGTGCTGATGCCGCCCAGCTCCTCGATCTTCTTGAACAGGGCAACGTAAGCGCCGGGCAGGCCCCGGGCCTTGCCCGCCATAACGACCTTGCCCTCCTTGATGGTGATGAGGGGTTTGATGCCCAGCATCCCACCGGCCACGGCCACGGCGGCGGGCAGGCGGCCGCCCTTGCGCAGATACTTCAGGTCGTCGATGACAGCCACCAGATGCAGATGCTCCTTGGCGTGCTCAAGGGTGGCGGCGATCTGCCCGGCAGTCTTTCCGGCATCCCGCAGCTGAACAGCCAGCCGCACCAGCAGGCTCTCGCCCAGGCAGACGTTCTCGGAATCCACAAAGAGGACATTGTCCACATTGGCCATGTCTGCGGCCAGCCGGGCGCACTGGCAGGTGCCGGACAGCTCATGGGAGAGGAAGATGCCCACCACCTCGTCCCCGGCGGCAGCCGCCTCAAGGAAGAAGCGCTGGAACAGCTCGGGGCTGGGCTGGCTGGTAGTGGGCAGCTTGTGGCAGCGGGCCATCACGCCGTAATACACGGTGGGGGTCATATCCACGCCGTCCCGGAGCACGGTGCCGTCCTCCAGGGTGACGTTCAGAGGGATGACGGTCACGCCCAGCTGCTCGGCTTCAGCGGGCAGGATGTCGGATGCGGAATCGGTAAGAATGCGGATCATAGTAATACCTCCAACGGGGCCAAGAACGGATAACCCGACCAGATCAATCAAAAAGTCGTATAGGAATATACCAGAGACGACGGAAAATGTCAATTGTTTGAATCAATATTTCTTCGTATTTTCGCAATTCCGCTCCGATTTCTTGCACAAACGGGCCGGAACATGATACAATGGGCATCAGGTATTGCGGGGCGGTGCGCTGTGTGCCCGAAGCAGCGGGACAGCGTGGCCCCCAAACGGAGAGGGGACGGAGAAGATGTCAGAACAGAACCGCCGCCTGCGGGCGGCAGGCATCGCGGCACTGGCCTGGGCCGGGCTGGCGGCGGTCTGGTGTGTGCTGGTCCCCGGCGGGGCGGCAGAGCTGCCGCAGGGCGTGCCCGGCACACTGCGCAGCCTGCTGGTGCTGCCGCTGGCCGAGGAGCTGGTGTTCCGGGGGGCGCTGCTGCGCCTGCTGCGGCCGCTGGGGGAGCATCCGGCAAACCTCTGCCAGGCTGTGCTCTTTGCGGCCCTGCACGGAACGCTGACCGAAAAGTGCTATGCGCTGGGTATGGGGCTCATTTTCGGATGGGCCGCAGAGCAGACCGACAGTCCTGCACCCGGGGTGGTGCTGCATATCCTGAACAATGGGCTGGTGCTGGCCCGGGCGCTGGCAGAAAGGGGAATGGGATGACCGACTATGAGCTGATGGGCGCGGCGCTGGAGGAGGCCGCACGGGCCGCCGCGCTGGGCGAGGTGCCCGTGGGCGCGGTGGTGGCCCGGAACGGCGAGATCATCGCCGCCGCCCACAACACCCGCGAGACCGAGAAAAACGCCCTCCACCACGCCGAGCTGCTGGCCATTGACGCGGCCTGCAAAAAGCTGGGCGGCTGGCGGCTGTGGCAGTGTGAATTGTTCGTTACGCTGGAGCCCTGCCCCATGTGCAGCGGCGGCATCATCAACAGCCGGATCAGGCGGGTGGTGTACGGCGCGGCGGATACCAAGGCCGGGTGCTGCGGCAGCGTGACCGACCTGTTCGCCCTGCCCTTCAACCACCATCCGGTGGTGGAACGCGGCCTGCGGGCGGAGGAGGCGCAGGCGCTGCTGCAGGCGTTTTTCCTCCGGCTGCGGGAGCAGCGGGCCGCAAAGCCCCGCTGGAAACCGCCCGTGACCCCCTGAGAACGTGAAAAAAAGTGGGAACTGCGTGAAAAGACGGCGGTTCCCACTTTCTTTTTTCGTCGAATTGTGTTATATTATTTAATGGTAACTTGTCGAAACCACTCGCACAGACCAGCGGGCTCGCCGCAGGACCGGCCTTGACCGGAAAGAGGAGCAGAGCGCAGCCCATGGGTGCGGTGGAGGGCGGGACCTTCCTGCCTGCGGGATTTTTTGCAGGCAGAGAACAAACGGCAGGAGGGCTGACTCTTGTACGATGATGAATTTGAATTGACCTTTGACCTGAGCGATGCGGACGAGGCATCCCGGGCCCCTGCGCCGGAACAGGAGCCGGTGCAGGAAGCTGCGCCGGAACCGGCCGCGGAAACAGAACCGCCGGTGGAGGCTGTACCGGAACCGGCAGCGGAAGCGGAAACGGAACCGCCGGTGGAGGCTGTACCGGAACCGGCAGTCCCTGCGGCCAACGGGCGCTGCGTGCTGATCTCGGGCGGCGACCGGGGCATCGGAGCCGCGGCGGCCCGCGCCTTCTGGCAGGCGGGCTACCGGGTGGCGGTGCTCTACCACACCCACGCAGAGGCGGCGGCGGCGCTGGAAAAGGCGCTGCCGGGCCTGCTGGCGGTCCAGTGCGACGTGGCCTCCCGCGCCAGCTGTGAGGTGGCGTTCCACACCGTGGAGCAGGCCGTGGGCCATGTGGATGTGCTGGTGAGCAACGCGGGCATTGCCCAGCAGAAGCTGTTCACCGATATCACCCCGGAGGAGTGGCAGCACATGCTGGACGTGAACCTGAGCGGCGCGTTCCACCTGTGCCAGCTGGCCCTGCCGGGCATGATCCGCCGCAAGGCGGGCCGCATCCTGACCGTGAGCAGCATGTGGGGCCAGACCGGCGGCAGCTGCGAGGTGCATTACTCCGCTGCCAAGGCGGGCCTGATCGGCCTGACCAAGGCCCTTGCCAAAGAGGAGGGGCCCAGCGGCATCACCGTGAACTGCGTGGCTCCGGGTGTCATCGACACCGATATGATGGCTGCCTTTACGGCAGAGGATAAGGCCGCGCTGGCCGAGGAGACCCCCGTGGGCCGCCTGGGCAGCGCGGACGAGGTGGCGCAGCTGCTGGTGTTCCTGGCAGGCGAAAGCGCCGGTTACATCACCGGGCAGGTGTTCGGTGTGAACGGCGGCCTGGTGATTTGAACCATCCCGCAGCGGCAAAACTTATGATACGATATCACTTACGGCGCAGCCAGCGCCGCGGTGAAAAGGAGAGAGCGAAATGGGCATGACTTTGAAGGAACTGTTGACGAAGGGCGAAGGCACCCTGACGGCGGGCGAGGCCAAGACACTGGCTTCCCAGTGCCGGATGGATGTGGAAACGCTTTACACGCTTCTGGAGGAGCGCGGCATCAAAATTCTGGATGACGAGGCCGACGGTGATACCAGCCTGGATGTGGAAGGCATCATGGCAGAGGTGGAAAGTGCCGAGGCAAACAGCGATGAGCTGGGCCTGGGCGATGAAAATGAGGACGACCCGGCAGAGGAGAACCCCGCAGACCTGAAGGCTGCCATGGATGAGCTGCTGGATGACCCTGTGAAGAACTACCTCAAGCAGATCGGCCAGATCCCACTGCTGAGCGCGGAGCAGGAAGTGGACCTGAGCAAGCGCATCCACGCCGGTGCCGAGGCTGCCCACATCCTTCAGGCCGACCGCCAGAAGTACGGCGCGCCTGAGTACATCAAAAAGAACAGCGCACGCTTCTCGTTCGAGGAGGACGAGAACAGCCGGAGCTATACCGAGGATCTGGACGAGGAAGGCAACACCAAGTCCAGCGAGGACGACGAGGAAAAGGCTGCCGAAGAGGAAGCCATGGAGGCCGTGGAGAACGGCCCCCTGACGGAGGAGCGCCGCCAGGAGCTGCTCAAGATCCGCCGCGACGGCCTGAACGCCCGCCGCAGCCTGAGCGAGGCCAACCTGCGTCTGGTGGTCTCCATCGCCAAGAAGCATGTCGGCCACAACCTGGCGTTCCTGGACCTGATCCAGGAGGGCAACATCGGCCTGATCAAGGCCGCCGAGAAGTTTGACTGTGACCGCGGCTTCCGCTTCTCCACCTACGCCACCTGGTGGATCCGTCAGGCCATCACCCGCGCCATTGCGGATCAGGCCCGCACCATCCGCATCCCGGTGCACATGGTCGAGACCATCAACCGGATGCGTCAGGCCACCAACCAGCTGGTCTACCAGAACGGCCACGAGCCCACCCCCGAGGAGCTGGCAAAGGCCATGGATATGAGCGTGGAGCGCGTGCGCGAGATCCAGCGCATGGCGCAGGAACCCGCCAGCCTGGAAAGCCCCGTGGGCGAGGAAGAAGATTCCTCTCTGGGCGATTTCGTTGCCGACGAGAACGCCGAGGCCCCCGGCAAGGCAGCAGACCGCGCCATGGTGGCCCAGCAGATCAATCAGGCCCTCAAGAGCCTGACCCCCCGTGAGGAAAAGGTCATCCGCCTGCGCTTTGGTCTGGACGATGGCCGCCCCCGCACGCTGGAGGAGGTGGGCCGCGACTTCGGTGTTACCCGTGAGCGTGTCCGCCAGATCGAGGCCAAGGCCATCCGCAAGCTGCACAGCCGCAAGTGCCTGGCCCTGCTGAACGGCCTGATCGAGTGATCCTGAACTTACCGCTATGAGAAAGAGCCCCTGCCGGTCTATTTGAACTGCACCCCATTTGTTAGACAGTATGGTATACTGTTTAGGAAATGGGGTGTTTTTGTATGCCAAAGGGACAACGAAAGTACAACGGAACGCAGAAGGTAGAAATCATTAAACGAATCCACAGA
>ENA-OQNN01001424-OQNN01001424.1-human-gut-metagenome-genome-assembly--contig:-NODE-1424-length-16157-cov-62.749844_pt1 | contig 16157 bp, 10 predicted proteins | sample MGYA00242624_ERZ504870 | MGnify/ENA primary metagenome ERZ504870 (study PRJEB26092, sample SAMD00036379) | human gut metagenome | host: Homo sapiens | study: EMG produced TPA metagenomics assembly of... | reverse complement strand
TAGAGCAATAACCAAGTCTAAACTCATTTTTCTTCAAACCGGCAAATATGGCGGTTCAAAACTTGTGCCCAAAATCACAATCATAAAAATAATTCATTTTACTATTGACTTTTTATTAGCAGGCTTTCAATAGATAGTCAAGAGAGACATCGTAGCATTCGCTCATTTTAATGACGCTGATAATATCGGGATAGGATTTTTCATTTTCCCAATTTGAGATGGTCTGACGACTCACACCCAACAATTCGGCAACCTGTTCTTGCGTCAGCTTTTTTTCAATTCGGGCTGCCTTGATTTTGCATCCAATATCATGCTCCATGCCACTATACCTCCTTGCACTTTTATTGTAGGAAAAACACTCACTATTGTCTACAAAATAGCTTTGACATCACTTATTATGCGTGTCAAAATCCTTTTACATCTGCTAAATTCCGATTTTTCGTTCTCAGCGACTTCCCAATAAATGGGAATTTATAACAGTCCTTCTGCTTTTGCCCGAATCGCATAAAACTCTTGGAATGTATCTGGTTCTTCCATTATAGTTTCTTTCATAATTCTTAATCTCCGTTTACCAACTCGTCTATCCAATACAGCAAATATTTTTACGATTAAATTTTCACTTTTAAGACTCGCTTCAATATCTTGATTATCAAACTCTACAAACGCATTATAAAAACAGCGTTGGTCAAAAATACCCAATTTTATAGCTGTATCGTCCATATACGCATTTTCTACTTTCATGCGTTTCTCGTATTTTTCGTCTTGAGGAAACATGTCTGCTTTCACCCAATTGTTCCAATAGCATCCCTTGATGATTTCTTTTCCATCATATCTTATCGCCGCCCGTCCCTCATGGTCATGACTCCTGCTATATGATGTTGCATAATACTGAATATGACCTTGCAGACTTTGAGCCAGATATTCCGTTTCCAACTTTTTCCTTATACCACTCCATGTTGCCATTCATTGTTCTCCTCAAATACCGATTTTCTCAATTCTCCAAACTTGAAATTGGCTATTTCGTTGCAACAATACTTATCCAATGATTTTTTGTATTTGAATACGTTTTTATCTCTGTAAAACCTGCTTCTTTCAAAGCAGCAATGAGTTGATCAGATGTGTAAATCTTCATACCATCAATCAACTTTGTCCATTTTTCATCTGCGTCATTCGTTCCGTCAGATTCGTTACAAATCAGGAATGTCCCTCCGTTTTTCAGAACTCGATTTACCTCAAAAAAACATTTTTCCAATCCCGGCCAGAAGTAAACTGTCTCAAAAGCAGAAACATAATCAAAAACCGCATCAGGAAAAGGGATAGCAGAGACATCACCTTGAACCACGCAACATTTCCCTTGTTTAATGGCGGCGGCGTTCAGTTTTTGAGATTCTGCCACACTGACCTTCGAATAATCCATTCCTGTCACATGTCCATTTCCGCATTTGCCCAACCAGGCTACAATATTTGCACCGCCTCCGCAACCAACATCCAGTACCGCAGCGTCCGAATTCACTGAGATATTTGAGAATCCCCATTGTGATAACTTGGCGTGACCGATGTTCATCATCTTCGTCATCAATTTTCCGCCGAAGCCTTGTGGCTTACGAGTATTTTCAAAGAAGTTCATTGCATTATTCCTCCTCTTTAAATTCTAATTTGTTTCTATCTTTATTTCTTAATTATACACGGGATTTGAAGCTTTTTCTACTTATCTATTGTTCTAAAATCTCTCTCAAAAAAATAATTAAAAAAATTTATAAAAAATAGGGTGTCAAAAGCCTGAGCAATTCCAAATAAGTGAAGGGAGTAATTCCAATCAACAAAAATGGAACGCCTTCCTTTGAAATTTAAAACTGAATATACAGGTCACTAAGACGTTAATTCTGATGATAGCCACCTTATCGGGTACGCCATAACTTTTGTGGATGCAGAACAGCGAGAACTCCCGGTATGAGTGTCAGGTTGCTCCTGACATGGCGATGACAGTCAGAAAGATAATGATACTTCTCTAAGGAGCTGGCGGAGTACCCGGCAGAGGTTAGAATCCTATGATACAGATCAGCAGTCTGTTCCTTAGTGGCTTCCCATGAGCGATATGCTCGGCAAGGGGTGTTGAGAACAAATGTTGCCATGACCGTTTAGGAAATGAAACGGTCAGGTACATAGTCATTTTACAATGGCTATGAATTTTCAGGAAAGGAGGACGTAAGAAGTGTCAAACTGCAAAACGATTGCCATCTGCAATCAGAAAGGCGGAGTTGGAAAGACCACCACTTCGGTCAATCTCGGAATTGGTCTTGCAATGCAGGGAAAGAAAGTATTACTTGTTGATGCAGACCCACAGGGAGATTTAACGACTTGTTTGGGGTGGCAGGATACGGACAGTCTGGGTATCACGCTTGCAACGAAATTAACGGATGTAATGAATGAAACGATGAATGACCCGATGGTTGGTATCCTGCACCATGATGAAGGAGTTGATCTTGTTCCGGCAAACCTTGAGCTTTCAGCAATGGAGTATAACCTAATGAATGTCATGAGCAGAGAAACCACAATGAAAAATTACTTGAATCAGATTAAAGACAGATATGATTTTGTTGTGATCGACTGTATGCCATCGCTTAGTATGGTAACGCTCAATGCTCTTTCGGCGGCAGACAGTGTGATTATTCCGGTTCAGGCTCAATATCTGCCAGCAAAAGGAATGACGCAGCTCGTGCAGACGATTTCAAGGGTAAAGAAGTATATCAATCCGGACATTAAGATTGATGGAATACTTCTGACGCTAGTGGACAACAGGACTAATCTTGCAAAAAGTACGGTGGAAGCTCTGAGGGAAAACTTCGGAAATCATATTAAGATGTACCGGACATCTATCCCAATCGGAGTAAAAGCCGCAGAAGCTTCTTCAAAAGGCAAGAGCATTTATGGTTATGAGCCACGCAGTACGGTGTCAAAGGCTTACACCGCATTTACGAAGGAGGTGTTAGCAGATGGCAGGAAGAAAGAGCGACTTCACGCTCACGAAGCTCGATGACCTGTTTACCACGCAGGCACAGAGAGAAGAAGAAAAGCTTTCCAAAATCCGGGATATTCCAGTGGAGCTGATTGACGATTTTCCAGGGCATCCTTTTAAAGTTAGGGATGATGAAGATATGTTACAGCTTATAGAGAGTATCAGGGACAGGGGGGTTATTACTCCGGCAACGGTCAGGCAGAAGGAAGATGGTAGATACGAACTTATATCTGGTCACAGAAGAAAACGAGCCTGTGAACTGGCGGGTTTTCAAACACTTCGATGTGAAGTGGTGGATTTGAGCAGAGATGAAGCCACAATTTTGATGGTGGAGAGCAATTTTCAAAGGTCACAGATACTTCCATCAGAAAAAGCCTTTGCGTACAAAATGCGATTGGATGCCATGAAAAGACAGGGAAGACGAACAGATTTAACTTCGGACCCAGTGGGACCGAAGTTGAATGGAACTCGTTCTAACAGTCTTTTGGCGGAGGAAACAGGAGAAAGCACGTCGCAGATTAAGAGGTTTATCCGTCTTACCTACCTTGTCCCAGAACTGCTTGAGTTTGTCGATCAGGACCGGATTAAAATGCGTCCGGCAGTAGAATTGTCGTATCTTGATGAGGACTGTCAGAGGGACATCGTGGATGAAATCGACATGAACGACGCAACTCCCTCTCACGACCAGACTATCCGTATGCGGAAGTTTTTTGAGGAAGGGAAACTCACGACCGAAGTTATTCAGGCAATTATGTCAGAGGAGAAGCCGAACCAAAAAGAAAAGATTACGCTGAGTATGGACAGGGTAGAGAAGTTTATTCCGAAAAATATCAAGATCAGCCAGAGGGAGGACTTTATCTGTAAGGCATTGGAGCATTATAACAAGTATCTCAGGCAGAGGGCAGACCGTGACAGCAGATAACGCTTTTATCGTTCCCCCTTCTCACACTCTACCCCCCTATAACCTACCGTTTACCTGCTGAAAATATATATTCTATCTCCATATTTATAACTATCTCATAATGTTATGGTTATCTATAAGAACCAGTCGTACAGTTGGAAAAGTGCAGGAGGTTCTGATACGATGAAAAGTTCAGATTTCTTCTTCGGCAGGTATTGGAGTGGTAACAGGGATAAAAATGCAATAAAAAATTGGACGCACTGTGGATAACCGGTGCGTTCGTTTCGTTTAAGGAGGAAAAACGAATGGCAAAATTAAAAATCAAGAGGGCTGTGTCGTTTGTGATGGCAACAGTTCTCAGCCTTACCGCCTTCATGGGCGTAGGAGCGAATACCGCTTTTGCCGCAGCCGGGGAAAAGACCAACGTGTATATGGTCGATTTCCCTCGTGATGGCGATGCGAATTACGATGGTGTATGGGGACACAATAACCTGACACTAAAAAATGGATGGCATACAGGCAGTGCCACGCATACCAACCTGAAGGCAATCGGTTCTTTTTCAGGCAATGTTGGCTATTGTATTGAACCGGGTGTGCATTTGAGTATGGGGCAGTCTATGACCCAGTACGATGAAAACTATTTCAACAACATTCAGGCAAATGGTGTTATTTCTGGAGATGAGATCAGACAGTATATCGGTCGAATTTTGCAGTACGGTTATCGTGGAACGATTTCCACAAGTTGGCGTTCGCAGAATGAAGCTGCCGCAAACAGTATTGCCCATGCCTATGCGACACAGCTTCTGATCTGGGAAACCATCGTCGGAGAACGTGACGCAAACTTTAATCACAAAGCAGCGAGTGGTTGCAGCAATGTCAAAGATGTGGTCAATGCCGCACATCCACTTCGCAGTAAGATTTTCAGCTACTATGACTCGATGGTAGCGAGCATTCAGAAACATACGGTTGTGCCGAGTTTCTGTAACCGTTCTGCCGGTTCAGCAAAAACACTGGAACTGGAGTGGGATGGAAGCAAATATACAACAACACTGACAGATGCGAACAACGTACTTTCTAATTACAGCTTCAGTGCAAGTATCAGTGGGGTATCCTTTTCCACAAATGGGAATAAGTTGACGGTATCTATGGAGAAAGCACCAAGCGATGCCTTTACGATCACTGCCAGCAAGAAAAACTCTGTCCGCAGAGGTGTGGTTGTGTGGTCCGAGGGGAAACATGGTACAGGTTCCAGTGTGCAGGACGTTGTTTCCTATGCACAGGAAGTTGGCGATCCGGTCAGTGGCTATGTGAAGATGAAAGTCAGCTATGGTTCTTGTCAGATTGTCAAGACCAGTGAGGACGGAAAGGTAGACGGTATCAACTTTACGATTTCCGGTAATGGTATCAATCAGACCGTAACGACAGCGAATGGCGGTAAGTTTCAGCTTGATAATCTGATGCCGGGTGTCTATACCGTAACAGAGCAGTCCATCGACAAATATGTGCCACAGGAAACACACAGAGTCACAGTCGTAGCAGGACAGGTAGCAACTGTAAACTTTAACAACGTTCTGAAAAGGGGCGACCTTCAGGTGGTCAAATCCTCAGAAGATAACCTTGTTGAGGGTGTGAAATTCCATCTTTATGGTACTTCCCTTGCAGGCATCGCAGTTGATCAGTATGCAGTGACAGACGCAAACGGAGTAGCAACTTTCAAAGATGTGCTGATCAGCGGAAGTGAACCGTATACCGTAGAAGAAGTAGATACAGAGGTACGCTATGTTGTACCGGAGAATCAGACAGCACCTATTCAGTGGAAGTCTGTGACAAAGCGTGATTTCAGTAATATTTTGAAGAAATTTACAGTCACTGTTACCAAGAGCGACAAGGAAGAAGGCACAGCACAGGGAGATGCTACACTTGCAGGTGCGGTTTATGGTATCTATAAAGGCGAAACACTGGTAGATAAATATGTGACAGATGCTAACGGGCAGTTTACAACAAAAGAATATATCTGCGATACCGATTGGACAGTCAGAGAGATTACACCGTCTGAAGGATATTTGCTTGATAAGACGATTCATAAAGTTGGAGCGGACCCGAAACTCTATGAAGTGGAACACAATCTGACTGCCAATGATGTAACTGAACAGGTCATGAAAGGAAATATCGCTATCATCAAGCATACTGATGACGGAGAAACCAAGATTGAAACACCGGAAAAGGGTGCAGAGTTTGAAGTTTATCTGAAATCTTCAGGAAGTTATGACGCAGCTGAAGAAGATGAGAGAGATACACTCGTATGCGATGAGAATGGATTTGCTCAGTCAAAAGATATGCCATACGGCGTTTATACCGTCCATCAGACAAAAGGCTGGGAAGGCAGAGAACTGATGAGTGATTTTGATGTGTTCATTTCTAAAGATGGACAGACTTATCGTTACCTCATCAACAATGCAAACTTTGAAAGCTTTATCAAAGTGGTCAAAAAGGATGCGGAAACAGGTAAAACCATTCCATATGCAGGTGCAGGATTTCAGATTTACGATCCATCAGGAAATAAGGTAACTATGAGCTTTACTTATCCGACACCGACAACCATCGACACCTTCTATACAGATGCAGACGGTCAGCTTGTAACACCGGAAAAATTGGAGTATGGCAAGGGATATTCGCTTGTTGAGGTTCAGGCTCCTTATGGCTATGTGCTTGACAGTACACCGGTATCATTTGATGTGACAGAAGAAAATGCAACACAGGAGGGCACGATTAAATTGGTTAAGGTTGAGAAGCCAAACATGGCTCAGAAGGGTACGATTTCTGTGGAAAAAACAGGAGAGGTATTCTTTGGTGTGAACGTATCCGGAGAGGAAGGCAAAGATGTGATCTATCAGCCGGTATACAAAGTGAAAGGTCTTACAGGGGCAACTTATGAAATCACAGCAGACGAAGATGTGGTAACGCCGGATGGAACACTCCGATACCAAAAAGGAGATGTTGTTGATACGATCACAACAGACGAAGAAGGTACTGCAAAGAGCAAGGAGCTTTATCTGGGTAAATATACCGTAACAGAGACAAAAGCACCGGAAGGCATGGTCATCAATAAAGATGGACATCAGGTAGAACTCACTTATGCCGGACAGGAGGTTGCAGTAACAGAAACTGCCACAAGCTTCTATAACGAAAGACAGAAAGTGAAGATTTCCCTTGAAAAAGTGCTTGAACAGGATGAAACATTTGGAATCGGCAAGAATGATGAACTGAAAAATATCAGCTTCGGACTTTATGCGAAAGAGGACATTGTATCAGAAAGCGGTACAGTTATTCCGGCAGACGGACTGATCGAAATCATCGGACTTGCGGAGGATGGTACTGCGACAGTAGCGACAGACCTTCCGTTTGGCAGCTACTATATCAAAGAGATGGCAACGGATGAACATTATATCCTGAATGATGAGCAGTATGCATTCACATTTGATTATGCCGGACAGGATACTGAAACAGTTGAAATCAAAGTCAATGACGGGAAACCGATTGAAAACAAACTGATCTATGGTTCTGTATCAGGTAAGAAAGTGGATGAAAACGGAGAAGCACTTGCAGGTGCAGTGATCGGAATCTTTAAAGCTGATGAAACAGAATTTACAGCAGAACATGCTTTTATGACTGTGAAATCCGGAGAAGATGGAAGCTTCGCATTTAAGAAAGTGCCATATGGTAACTGGATTGTCAAAGAAATCGAAGCACCGGAAGGATTTGTCCTTGATGGAACAGCTCATGCAGTCACTATTGATCAGAATGAGCAGGTCATTGAAGCGGAAATCACAAATGAATATATTCATGGCAATATCCGACTCACAAAGGTGGATGCAGATTATCCGGATAATAAGCTGACAGGAGCCATTTTTGAAGTCTACAAAGATGTCAATGGAGACGGAAAACGGGACGACAAAGATGAGCTTGTTGGAAATCTGGAAGAAACTTCTGTCGGCATTTATGAAATGCAGGAGCTGCTTTACGGAAAATATCTTGTAAAAGAGACAAAAGCCCCAGAAGGATTTGTTCTTGATGAGGGTGTTTATTCCGTATCCATTACTGAGGATGAAAAGACTTATGACGTGGAAAATAAAGCAGGTGTTGGCTTTATCAATCAGGCGATGAAAGGTAATCTGAAAATCAAAAAGACATCTTCTGACGGTAAAGTAGAAGGTTTCACATTCCGTATCACAGGGGTTAATGGTTATGACAGCACATTTACTACTGACAAGAACGGAGAAATCTTTGTGGACGGACTTCGTATCGGAGAATACACCGTTTCTGAGGTCAGTGACAATGTATCTGCCGGATATATCTTACCAGCCGATAAGAAGATTACTGTGCAGGCAGACTCAACAGTAGAGATTGAAATGCACAATGAACTTCGTGATACACCAAAAACAGGCGATGACAGCAGAACCGGTCTTTGGATGGTTCTTGCAGGTCTTTCCGCAGCGGGAATTGCGGCAACAGTCATTGCTTCCAAGAGAAAGAAGAAAAAGGAGGGCAATGAATAATGGACGCAAAGACAATCGTAGCAGTCGTATTGGTCGCCTTTATTATCGGCGGCTTTCTTTTCTTACAGAAGAAAAACAGAAAAAATAAATAACTTGAAGCGGGGGCGGAGCAATCCGCCCTTTGCTTTTGAGCAAGGAGGTCAAAATGAACCAGTTAGAGAAGATTGAGGACAGAGTTCTCTCTGTGCTTGAGTCAAATACACAGTCCCGTAGTGACGACATGGTGCTTTATCTTCTTGTCTGCAACAGTTATTCCAATAATGAAAATCCAATAGGAAAGATGCCTTTTGAAGTGGTCATGAAACATTACAGAGAGTTGAAATTGCCACATTTTGAAAGCGTCAGAAGAATAAGACAGAAGATACAGGCAACGCATCCAGAGTTAGGGTGTCTGCCTGAATATCGGAGAAACAGGAAGAAAATGCAGAAGTTATATACCGATTACGCAAGAAAGTAGCGAGGAGGATGGACCATGAAAGATAAATCAGCATTTCAGCAGAAGATCAAACTTCTGACCAAACTTTTCGATTTCGGCTGTAATACGGAAAAGAAGTTACAACAGCTCGACATGGAAAGCATTTTGAAAATCCCAGGGATTACGATACCGGATATGGCATTGATCATTGAATTTCAGAAAGAAACCAAAGCTAATAAGCTGTTTTCTTATTTGGGAGGTGGTGCTGATGAACAGCAGACTTCGCAGTAACGATGTCAGCCGATCAGAAGATACAGAAACGACAGGAGGTGCAAGGTAAGTGGCAAGAAAATACAATCTGATCTCGGAACTCTATGACCGGACTTGCAAAACAGTAGTTGCGAATCCACAGAACTGGCAGAACTTTTTGCAGTCTGCCTGCCGGAATTATAAGCTGCGATATGATGAGCAGTTGCTGATCTATGCACAGCGTCCTGACGCTACTGCGGTACTTGAGATCGAGCGTTGGAACAGAAATTTTGGTCGATGGGTAAATCGTGGAGCTAGAGGTATTGCAGTCTTTGCTGATGAGGACCGAAAGACACAGAGATTATCCCATTATTTTGATATTTCCGACACCCATGAGGGAAGATATTCCCGTCCGGTTCCACTTTGGGATATGCAGGAGGAATATACGGAAGCAGTCATCGAAACACTGGAAAATACGTTCGGACAACTGACTTACAAAAGTGTTCTTTCGGACGCAGTAATGAGTGCCGCACAGAATGCAGCAGAAGATAATCTCCCGGATTATTTGCAGGACTTACTGTATGTTGCAGATAATAGTTTCCTTGCAGGACTGGACGAAGGGATGATTACTACCATCTATAAAAAACTTGTGACAAACAGCGTGGCATATATGATGATGGCACGACTGGGAATCAATGTGGGCGAATATTTTGAAGCGGAAGATTTCAGAGATGTCACAAACTTTAATACGCAGGAAACGTTAAACGCTCTCGGTTTTGCCACAAGTGATATTGCAGAGATGGGACTTTCGGAAATATCAAAAACCATTCGGGCACTTAGCCGGAACAATCGCATCATTGAAGCGGATAGAAAATATGAATACAATAGGGATGAAAATACAACCGAAAGGAGCGGTAAGAATGAACGAGATCACATACACGATGGTCGGGGATTACAACCTTCCAGATCTGATCTTGCCAGAACAGCCGGAGCCGGTGGTGGGCAAATGGTCACAGATGAGGAGAACATTTCTCAAGGAACAGCACAGAGTCCAGTATTACAATCTCCTGACGAAAGGAATCCTGACAAAGCATTTGTCGGAAGTACAGCAGAGGGCGAGCGAACTGGAGGAAACACTGGTGCGGGAGATGGCAGCCAGGGAGGGACTGACCGAACAGATGAAAGCAGACGACATGATGAACTGGGTTCGGCTGATGAACAACATCAGGAACTCGGCTCAGGAGATCGTGAAAGAACAGGTCATTTACGTTTAGAGCATTATGACCGAAACCATGAAGATAAGAGTCTTCCTTTCTTTCACAGCGATAAGGATATCAACGAGATACTCCGGACAACATCACATTTGTCGGCATCTCTTGAAGAAATCAAAGATTTTTATGAGAGGACACAGGATAATGTAGAACGGACGGAGTTTATCAAGAGTATTTTTAATCATGACTATACGGAGCTGACTTTAGAAGATGGAAGGACAGTTGGATACAAGACATTTCAGAATGTATTGCATCTTTGGGAAGGTCATTACGAGAATCGGACAAAGCAGAGTTATTATGACTGGGGCGTGATTGCACAGCATTTTGAAGCAATGCGATTGCTCGGAGAATTAAATGATAGAATCAAACCGCTACCGTCAATGGATGGGCAGCTAAGTTTTATTTTAGACGGACAGGCAGGGGCAGAAAAAACCTCTGCCTTTTCTTTTTCACAGGAGATTATAGATACAGTCCTGACGCATGGAAGTGGTATCTCTAATGGAAAAATGCGGATTTATGAGCAGTTTGAAAAGAGCTTATCTGCAAAAGAAAATGTTACGTTTCTGAAAAATGAATATGGTTGGGGTGGTTCTGCACCAGTCATTATTGGTACTGGTATTAACGAACAGCATGATGGAAAAGGGATTACCCTTGCGAGAGGATTTGGAAATGATGCTCCGAAGCTTACCTTAAAGTGGACACAGGTAGAAAAACGTATTGGGGAACTGATACGGATGGACAGATATTTAAATCCAAAGGAAAAAGAGTATTATCCTAAGTGGCTGGAAGAACAGGAAGTCAGACGGGCGGAATTGGAGGAGAAAAGAAAGAATCGTCAAATCCTTTCGACTGCCCCATCTGAATCACAGGAGCAGACAAAGGAAACACCACCTTCCGAACACTATGAGTATCATCTGGGCGATACTGTATATATTGGAGCTTCCGAATATGAAATCTTATCGTTTGATGATGAGAGAGTCATGCTCTATGATACGGAAATGCCATTGTTCAATAAGGAATTTACCCGTACAGAATTTGATGAGAAAGTACGGGAAAATCCGATGAATGACCATCTGAAAGTGCCAGATCAGAATACGGTGCCATTAGAAATGTTGGCACAGGCAAAGGAAATCATCAATGAGTTTTGTCAGCATGAGTATGGCTCAAATGCAGATTTCAGCAACCCGAAAGAAGTTGGTGTTGCGTTTACGACGATCACAGATGATGAGATACCGATACAGGTAAATGCCAATCTTGTAGATTTTAGTATAGACCAATATCTTGATGGAAAGTTGATTGAAAGTACAAGATATAGCTCGTTGGAGGATATGATTGAATCTGCACTTGTATATCTGGACTTTGATGATCTGACTTCCATTACGGATAAACAGCTTGAGAGGGTGTTGGAATCTAAAACACCGAGGGAAGCAGCACAGTTTGATGGCTTACCGGACTTAGCGACAAGACTTACGCTGTTTATGAAAGATTATGATTATTTTGGATATCAGGATAACGTAGAAGTCAATGAGACGGATGAGGAAGTCATCGAAAATACAAGAGATTTACTCCAAAGTCCGGATGAGGTAAGTAACATTCTTGATTACTTAAAGGAAATAGACAGAGAAGAAGTTACAGCCGAGCAGGGAAAAGAATTAGAGGGACTGATCAATGAACTCAGTGCCATGACGGTTGAACCGGAACCAATCAAACCACAGTGGGAGAAAAAAAGGAGCAAAGTCAGAAGCTTTGACTTGCACCCAGATATTCCGCTTGCGGAGAGAAATACGTTTGATCTTAGAAATCATCCGGTCGAACCAGCCGGAAAAAAGGAACGCTTTCACAGAAATATGGAAGCAATCAGGGTGCTAAAAGAGTGTGAAGCTGAGAACCGCTTTGCCACACCTGCCGAACAGATTATCTTGTCGAAATATGTTGGTTGGGGTGGTTTGTCTGAAGCATTTGATGAGCGTAACTCAGCGTGGGCAGATGAGTTTTTGGAACTTCGCAGGGCGCTTTCGCCTGACGAATATGCCGCAGCAAGAGAAAGCACACTGACAGCTTTTTATACACCACCCGAAGTGATAACTGCTATCTACAAGGCAATGGAGCAGATGGGATTTAAGGAAGGGAATCTGTTGGAACCGTCCTGTGGCATTGGTAACTTTATCGGTATGCTGCCGGAGTCAATGGCAAACACAAAAATTTATGGTGTTGAGTTAGATACGATTTCGGCAGGAATAGCACAGCAGTTATATCAGAAATCTTCCATCGCAGCACAGGGATTTGAGGAAGTCAATGTACCAGACAGCTTCTTTGATGGCGTTGTCGGAAATGTGCCTTTTGGAGATTTTAAGGTGCTTGATAAGCGATATGATAAATATAACTTCCTGATCCATGATTATTTCTTTGCCAAATCTTTGGATAAATTACGTCCAGGTGGTGTGATGGCTCTTGTAACCAGTAAGGGGACAATGGATAAAGCAAACTCGTCGGTCAGAAAATATATCGCACAGAGAGCAGACCTTTTGGGAGCAATCAGGCTTCCAAACAATACGTTTAAAGATAATGCCGGTACGGAAGTTGTGTCGGATATATTGTTCCTGCAAAAGCGGGACAGGCTCATTGATATTGAGCCAGATTGGGTACAGCTTCGCACAAACGATGATGGTCTTACGATGAACGCATATTTTGTGCAGCATCCCGAAATGATACTCGGAGAAATGAAAATGGTCAGTGGTCGCTTCGGAGAAGAAGCAACTTGCGTACCGTTTGAAAATGCGGACCTGTCAGAACTGTTATCTGAAGCAGTGGCAAATATTCATGGAGAAATCAGAGCGTATGAGGTTGAGAATGAACTGGAGGAAGAAGATAACTCCATTCCTGCCAATCCGGAGGTAAGGAACTTTTCCTATACGGTGGTGGAAGATAAAATCTATTTCCGGGAAAATTCACGTATGAATCCGGTGGAAGTATCGGCAACCGCAGAGAACCGTATCAAAGGATTGATTGCAGTTCGTGATTGTGTCCGTAATCTGATTGAATTGCAGACAGAGGATTACCCGGATGAAGATATTCGGGCAGAACAGGCTAGACTGAATACACTTTATGATAATTATACAAAGAAATATGGGCTGATCAACAGCAGGGCAAATATCTCTGCTTTTAGTGATGACAGTTCCTTTGCACTGCTATCTGCGTTGGAAGTGCTCAATGAAAATGGAGAGTTGGAACGTAAGGCGGATATGTTCTTTAAGCGGACGATCCAGCCACACAAACCAGTGACGAAGGTGGACACTGCCAGTGAAGCACTTGCTGTTTCTATGGGAGAGAAAGCCGGAATCGACATGGAATATATGCAGGAACTCTCAGGAAAATCAGAAGAAACGCTGTATCAGGATTTGAAAGGTGTGATCTTTTTAAATCCGCATTATGGCTATGGAAATGTTACAGAGCCGAAGTATTTGATGGCGGATGAGTATCTTTCTGGCAATGTCCGGGAGAAACTGGTACTAGCAAAGAGAACCGCAATGCTTTATCCGGAAGATTATAAAATCAATGTAGAAGCATTGGAAAAGATACAGCCAAAAGACCTGACTGCCAGTGAAATATCTGTAAGACTCGGAGCAACATGGGTACCTCCAGAAATCTATCAGCAGTTTATGTTTGAGTTTTTAAATACACCGAATTATGCTCAGTGGAGGATTAAAGTCCACTACTCCCCTTACACCGGAGGTTGGAATATCGAGGAGAAATCTTATGACCGGGGCAATGTGAAAGCAAACAGCACCTATGGTACAGGGCGTATCAATGCGTATAAGATTATCGAGGAAACATTGAACCTGAAAGATGCCCGTATCTTTGATTATATTGAAGATGATGAGGGCAAAAGGAAGGCGGTTCTAAATAAAAAAGAGACAGCCATCGCACAGGCAAAGCAGGAATTGATCAAGCAGGGATTTCAGGATTGGGTATGGGCGGACCCAGAACGTAGGGAGAAACTTACAAGGCTGTACAATGAAAAATTCAACAGTATCCGACCGAGAGAATATGACGGAAGCCATATCATTTTCAGTGGCATGAATCCAGAAATTACACTCAGGGAGCATCAGAGAAATGCAGTCGCACACATTTTATACGGAGGGAATACGCTGCTTGCACACGCAGTTGGGGCGGGAAAAACCTTTGAAATGGTGGCAGCTTCGCAGGAACTGAAAAGACTCGGACTTTGCAATAAGTCTTTGTTTGTGGTACCCAACCATCTGACGGAACAGTGGGCGGCAGAGTATTTGCAGCTTTATCCGTCAGCCAATATCCTTGTAGCAACCAAGAAAGATTTTGAAACCAAGAACCGTAAAAGGTTCTGCGGTCGTATCGCAACAGGCGACTATGATGCGGTTATTATCGGTCATAGTCAGTTCGAGAAGATACCAATGTCGATCGAGCGACAGAGGGCAATTCTGGAACAGCAGATTGAAGAACTGACGAGGGGGATTGCCGAATTAAAAGCGAACAGGGGAGAAAGGTTTTCAATCAAACAGCTTGAAAGGTCAAAAAAATCAGTCACACAGAAACTCGCAAAACTGAATGACCAGAGCAGAAAGGATGACGTTGTTACCTTTGAAGAATTAGGTGTAGACAGATTGTTTATTGATGAAAGTCATTATTACAAGAACCTTTTTCTCTATACCAAAATGAGAAATGTGGGTGGAATCGCTCAGACAGAAGCACAGAAATCTTCTGATCTTTTTATAAAATGCCGCTATCTTGATGAGATTACCGGCGGAAGGGGAACTGTGTTTGCAACAGGAACACCAATCTCAAATAGTATGGTGGAGCTTTATACGATACAGCGATATTTGCAGTATAACACCCTTGTGAAAAACAACTTGCAACACTTTGACGCATGGGCTTCTACCTTTGGAGAAACGGTCACAGCGATTGAACTGACACCTGAAGGTTCCGGGTATCGAGCAAAGACACGATTTGCAAAGTTTTATAACCTGCCGGAACTGATGTCAATGTTTAAGGAAGTGGCAGACATTAAAACAGCAGATATGTTAAAGCTCCCAGTACCGGAAGCAGAGTATCACAATGTATCTGTGGAACCTTCAGAAATGCAGAAAGATATGGTTGCTTCGCTTGCGGAGCGTGCAGAGAAAGTCCGGGGTGGAGGAGTGGACGCAAGTGTGGATAACATGCTGAAAATTACGAATGATGGTCGGAAACTTGCTTTAGATCAGCGAATGTTGAATGAGATGCTGCCGGATTTTGATGGCAGTAAAATCAATGCCTGTGTGGAGAATGTCTTCCGTATATGGGAAGAAACTAAAGATAAGAAATCTGCACAGCTCGTGTTTTGCGACCTCTCCACACCAAAGAATGACGGAACCTTTTCTGTCTATAACGACATCCGAAAGAAGTTGATCGAGCGAGGTGTCCCGGAGAGTGAGGTTCGATTTATCCATGAAGCAGATACGGATATGAAGAAGAAAGAACTCTTTCAGAAAGTCCGAAAAGGAGAGGTCAGAGTATTGATGGGTTCCACACAGAAGATGGGAGCCGGTACAAATGTGCAGGACAGACTTATTGCACTTCACGATGTAGATTGCCCATGGCGACCGTCAGATGTAGGACGGATTTTGCGGACATTCAAAATAAAAAAGAATGTGGAGGTAACAGACAATGGCAAAATCATTATTTGAGGAACTGGGCGGCAAATACGAAAGGCAAGGGGATTATTTGATACCGT
>ENA-OQNN01001404-OQNN01001404.1-human-gut-metagenome-genome-assembly--contig:-NODE-1404-length-16333-cov-10.852030_pt1 | contig 16333 bp, 13 predicted proteins | sample MGYA00242624_ERZ504870 | MGnify/ENA primary metagenome ERZ504870 (study PRJEB26092, sample SAMD00036379) | human gut metagenome | host: Homo sapiens | study: EMG produced TPA metagenomics assembly of... | reverse complement strand
AAGGAATGCTGACAAAGTTCTGATTGTTCACTGTACCGATGCTGCTGTTCTGTTTCCAGAAAGTATTAGAACCCAGCACAAGATAACCAATGTCATTGCGCTGACACCAGACAAGCAGCTTCTTGCTCATTTTATGGAAACAGTCTCTGATGTAGCTGGTTCTGTATACAGAAAGTCTGTCAAGATACTTTGACCACACACGTTCTGTTGTTTCTTTTCCTCTGCTCATCAGACTGATGCGTTCAGCTTTTTTCTTCATGAAATACTGATTGACCGATTTGATGAATCTGCCTTTAAAAAGAATACTTTTGCCCGTATCTGCTACAACTGCCATTGTGTTGTCTACTCCAAAGTCAACTGCTGCAGAATGTGTGCCAGTTTCTGCTGATGGTTCTTTAACCTGATACACAAGCAGAATATCATAACCGCCTGACACAGGACAGACTTTTACTTCCTGCAGTCTTGCGCTATGTCTTTTACGTATCCGGAGTCTTTGTTTAGTCTTAGGCAGTTTCAGCTCATCACCATAAACAACAGCATCCTGATTCGTTAAAGCAAGAGTAGTAATATCACCCTTACAGTACCCAGGCATGCGTGGCTTTCCAGTAAACAAAGCAGGATTCTGCTTGTACTTTTTTAACGCGGATAACCAGTTTTGGAAATCAGAACAAGCATGTTTCACAGTTGCCTGAGCAGATTGCATAGGCAAACCTGCAAAGAAGTCTGGATTCTGAGTAACTCTCATCAGTCTCTGTAATACTCCATATCCAAGAACACGATAAGTCTTCTGACCCTTAAGAAGTGCTAATTCATCAAGAACTTCTTTTTCGTTAGATGTCACATTCGTCTTATCGTGTGCTGTAAAAGCATTACGGATTCTGAACAATGAAGCGTTATAAAGATTCTTTGCTTTATGAGCAAGTTCATCAAAATACGGAAACATTTCATGTTGTTTACTTACATAAATTCTGTCCGTTCTATACATAGATCGTAATTCGCCTCCTTTCTATTGATTACACTTATATTATAGCATATAATAGTATCAGTCGTAAGGAGAATTTCAATGTTTAAAAAAGTTACAGACAAGCCATATTACACTAACAACCATAGCTGTTTCTTACTGTCAGCGCATCTCGTACTGGTTACAAAATATCGTAAGCCAGTATTGCAGGGAGTTGTCAAAGAGTATGTATATTCATTGATTCGTGAAACTATGGAGAATGAAAATATCATCATTCGTGAAATGAATGGGGAGTCAGATCATATTCATATTCTGTTTGACTATGCTCCAGATATAAAATTGACGGAGCTGATCAACAAAATGAAGTCAAGAACCGCAAGACTTGCAAGACGTGATTATCCAGCAGAGGTCAGTGAATACTATTGGAAACCTGTATTCTGGACAAACAGCTATTTTGTAGGATCTGTGGGTACAAACACTGCAGAGATAGTCGAAGAGTACATCAAGAACCAATAACGCTGAATTCACCACCGACCTATGAGGGCGGCGTACTCTTCTGGATTGCTATAGAGCATCCTCTCACCAAGGGAAACCTGAAACAGATTGTATTTCTGCATGTTTCATGCCCTGCAAACTCAAACTTCAAGGTCCTCTATTCGACCATTGGACGCGAAATAGATAATGCCCTTAGTTACACGACCAGTGTATATCAGAATCTCCTGAGTAATTCAAAAGATCCTATAAGCACGGTTGTTCAGCTAATACAGAATTTCTGTATTGGAATTATCATCTTTGATGAGATTCAGGAAATCGACTTCGCCGGTACCAAATCAAATACCTTTGCCAGTTTAGTTACTATAGGAGAACTTTCAGGTGTAGCAATAGCTGTATCCGGTCTCGAATCTGCATACAGCAAAATGTTTAAGAAAGTCTATACAGCAAGACGCGTCGGGAAGGTCATTTCTTCTAATCGCTACTGTTTTGATAAACCCAGTCTCAAAACCCTTATGAGCTTGATTTTCTCTTATCAGTGGTTTGATAAAAAGGTGTCACTCACTGATGAAATCGTTGACCGTTTTGAACTGTATACAGGTGGCCGTATTGATCAGCTGATTACACTTTATTCATACATGAACTACGAGTACCTGATATCTCCGGAAAACAAGCGGCCAGAAATAAACGGCAAATTTGTGGATCTTTGTATTGAGAAATACTATGGGGATATGAGGAAGCTTCTTGCCGAAGCTACCATTCATCATAAGAAAAACGGTGATTTTGACGGGCGCATGCTTGAAGCTTTTGAAAAAGCAAAGCAGAACCTCAATAACCTTCTAGGAGACGATGAGCAGGCAGATATGGCTGAGCATCTTTCTTCGAAGGAGACTTTACAGGCTATGAATTCATTTGCCAATACACAAAGCAATGTTGTTCAAAACGTGCAGAAACTGTTCCCACAGTTTGAGATACCTCAAATCATCGAAACGCTGAAAACTGTTTATAACGAACCTGGCAACAGCTGTCTTGATGATTCGGTACTTTCAGGTCGTGTTATTCAAGTTCTTCTTGGAACAACGAATTCTTCTTTGGAAGATACTTCTAAGAAACCTAAAATAGCAAAAAAGAAACGTCCTGATGCAAATCTGCTTAAACAAAACTTATTAAATGTATATCACCAACAATAAAAAAGAGGTTCTACACTTAGATGTGTAGTTCCTCTTTTTTCACTTTATTGTAAATCTCGTAATCTTACTTTGATGTAAAACGAGATTTGGAGTTGTTTAACGAGATTTGGAGTTGTGTATTAACATAATCAAAATAGGGAACTAATCAACGGGAAAATCACAACTACTCATCTTTTGTATTCATCATATGGTAAAGTTCAGTTGTTTCCGCCCATTCGTTGTTGAAAGGCAGAATTGTTTTCCCATTGTAAATAAGCCCATGACCCGGCTGGCTGTTTGTAATATACGCAAGCTGCGAATCAGGAATCTGGAGCAGATCTCCAAGATTGGTTCTGTCCAATTTTGGAAGAGACTGCATGATGATGAATGATGTATTGTTGATGATGTTACGAGAATCTGCAGTTCTAAGTAAATCTTCAGTATTCTGCATAATACCAGTTGGCACACCCCACCATTTACGGGCTCTTTTCCATACCTGCATAAGGAATTTTGCAGCAGAATCCGATTGCAGAAGCAAATAAAATTCATCAATGTAAATCCATGTCCAAATTCCTTTCTTTCTGTTTTCAATCATTTTGTTCCAGATATCGTTCAGACATACATGAAGACCGAGGTCTTTCATACCAGTACCAAGGTTCTTGATGTTATAAACTACAAACGCGCTATTTGTTTCTACATTTGAACGGTGTGCAAATGTTGCAAAGGAACCGGTCGCGTATACTTCGATAATGTTTGCTATCGTTCTGGCTTCTGGTTCTGGCTGTCTAAGCAACTCATTATACAAGTTGTTCAGTGTTGGCATTGCCGCCTTATCACAAGTAATATCTGATCCGGACTGCTTTAACTCATTCATGTGGTTTAAATAATTCCTGTAAATTGTATTAACACAACGACCAACAATTGATTTTGCCTGTGGGTCGAGCGATCTTCCCTGCCCCAACATGATTTCAATCATTGAAACAATGTAATCGAGCTTCATAGAAACAGGATCAGATTCACCATCGTAATCAATATCCATATCGAGTGGATTTACGTAGGTCTTAGAACCTGGTGAAAGATCCACAATTTCTCCATGCATCGCCCTAGCAAGTCCTGTGTACTCTGCTTCTGGGTCAATTACATATACCTGGTTTTTAGATGAACGAAGAAGTACGGAAACCATCTCCGCTTTCGCTGTGAATGATTTTCCGGCTCCTGATTCACCAAAGATAAGCCCGTTATAGTTACGACCGGACAATCTCGAATAAAGAATTAGGTTGTTCGATGTTTGATTTAATCCGTAGTAGATACCCTCCTTTTGGTAGAGTTCTAATGATGTATACGGAATATAAATTGATGCGGATTCTGTCGTATACAAACGTTGCGTCGAAATTTCTCTTAAACAAAGCGGAAGCGTTGAATTTAATCCTTGTTCCTGTTGGAAATCCAATGTCTTAATTGGGCAAAGATGTTTGTTCGCTACTGACGTGATCATCTTTGTGTTTTCTTCCAGTTCTTCCTTTGTATTTGCAAAAACGCATACGCTGAAAGAAATATAATACAACTTTTGGTCACGACCGATTACATCATCAAGAAGGTCTCTTGTCTGCTTTTGCGAAAGAGCAAGGTCCGGAGAAATCAGGTCAAATGTGTATCCATTCTGGGCGGCTTTCTTCTGATTTGCTGCAATCTGTGCATTTACAGCAGTCATGTGGTCTTTGATCATTCTCATTGCCTTTGCAGTATCAATCGGCTGATGATTGATAGATACAATCATGCTGCAGTTGATGTCTGAAAGGTCGGAGATGAATTCGGTTGATAAAATTGTAGGAACCGATTCAAGATATAATGCACGGCCGTAAGTTTCACCAAGCGTAAAATAACTTGGTTTGAATTCCATTCCGGCTGGGCCAATGACATCTTTTGATGTAATTCCTGCTTTCGATAACAAATCGTAATTGAAATAAGGTGTTTTCCCGTCTTCTTTATACGCATTGTAGAAGACAGACTGCCCATCTTGGTTGTATACGCTAAACAGAAGCTCTAGTCTTTCATCAATTTTCTGAGGTTTGACAGAAACATCTGGGGAAATTCTCTTGATCCCTTTTTCGATTTCCTTATCGATGCTGTCAAGGGTCGTCATTGCGTGAGCAACATCGTCATCTTCTACATTTACAACGAGGTACTTACTTTGCGCTAAGGAACGGTTTCCTTCTGTTAATTTATCAAGAAGCATACCATTCATTTCCTGTCGGTATTTATTTAAGTCATCTCTTTGAAGACGAAAACGAATATCCTCAAGCGATGCTCTTCTATCAGCTGCATGGTTTTGAATTACGATTTGAAATCTAGTGTTTGAAGAGAATGAATTGAGAAAATTCCCGTATGCACGGAAGATTGCTACCTGATCCGCGTCTGGAGCAATCTTAAAGTTGATGTCTTCTAAATTATAAGCTCTGGTAAATTGTCCTGGCCTCGTTTCAATTGTCCCGTGGTGTTTGTAAAGCATCGTATAAGGAATACTTTCCTGTACTGTCTTTGGAATAACACGGTGGGTGCTTTTTTTCTTCTTGCCTGTTCCAAACAGGCTATCAAATAATCCCATTTTGTTCCCCCTTATATGGCAGCTTTATATTCTTCTAAGTCTGCTTTTCTTTTCTTTGCGGCTTGTTTTGTCAATTTTGGTGGTTTTTTGTTTTTCTGATCCGAAACGGCTTTTGATTTTTCGGGATCCAGATATGCGTATCTGTTTACTGTTTTGTATCTTCTTTTTGCCGGAGCGATATACATTGGCAATACACATTTAAGCAAAAATACGTCCAAATACAATCCGTAAAATTTCACATATCCACAAGCGATTGGTGGAGCCATAGCGATTACGACAATTGTTAATGCTAGTGAAATATCCATTTCTAAAGTCTTTAGTAATAAAAAGGTAAGAGGGATACCATATGTCGAAGCAATACCAAGACACACAAGCTGTCTTGCATCAAAAATTCCAATCAGCTTTGGGCTGAAATCTCTGATATCTTTTGACATTTCTATTTCAATCATTCTTTCTTTCCCTCCTCTTTATTAAGATCCAACGACTTCGTCTGCAATACCACCCGTTTGCATCATCGCCATTGCACAGACTACGTTTGACAATAACATCATAATGGCATCCATAACACCTGGAGCACCAATGTCTGCAGCGCCTTTTCGCTTATCTTCCAAATTAGCTGTATCAATATTGTCATTGTTGAGAATTCTTTTATAAAAGTACATCGACAAGCAATAACCGATCCAGGCAACTAAGAAATAAATAGCAATCTTTAGGAAACACGCTAGGTATTTCTTTAAAAAGCGCACTCCTGACCCCCTTGCTCCTTCATAAGAGATTGTTGCGACCGCCATTGGAGCTAATATCTGCCTTATCTTTAATTCAAAGATTGCTGAATACATCAAAAACAAAGCAACAAGCATTGGTAGATATGCGACATACATAAACATATCAAGATACTTGACCATATTCTGTTCTGGAAGGTAATGTTCTCCAGTTTGGCCTGCTCCGTCTCCTTCTACTACTGCACCAAGATATTCGAACCCTGGGATATTTTTCAAGATCGCGATCATTTTCTTTTCGTTATCTCCAGTAAAGTCGATCCCAGAAGGATAGCTGGTCGAAAGCTCTTCTTGCTGAGCTTCCGATACCTGCGTTACAATAAGATTTCCGAGTCCATATAATGAACTCATGACCGTCGAAATCGATGTAACCATAAGCACGGCGATTGCTGTGCTCGCAAAAATTCTAAACCAATAGATCATGTCCACGTCTACTTCTCCACGAGACCCTTCTTTGATAATCCCAATAATCATAAACAAGACAACGAACACGTGAGCGATACCTGTGATTAAGCTTTGGACTCCAGATGCAGCACTATATTCGCCCGGAGCTGCAAATTCTGTTAATACACTATAGCCTTCTGTCATTTTATCAAAAATAGTGACGCCAAAACCACTTAAGAAGTTTTGCCATTTGTCAATCCATTCCTGGTCGTTTACTGTTGCAGCACTTACCTCTGGCATCACATAGATCGTTACCACCGCTACAACCATAATTATAAACAGCAGAACCCATCCATATTTTTTTAAAAACGCGGGAAGACTAAATCTCTTATTTTTATTCATTTTTATCTTCTCCTTTACTAAAAAAGTCTTCATCTCCACAGGGGAGATGGAGACCTTCTCTTTGCGTGATATATCTTCTATATCGCATTTTCTGCTATTTGCTTAATTCTCATTAAGCTCCTGAAGTATCAACCCAATCAGCAAATGGGATAAGTGCAAGTACAATTCTTAAAAGAATCAATACAAGACCAGTTGCAATAAACATTGCTGCTTTTTGCTGACCTGGAGCATCTTCTTGAGCGTGAGAAATTACAAGTTTTACAAATCCAACGATAACAAAAAGGATACCAAGAACGTTTGTAATCAAGTAAACTACACTTAAGATTCCCGTGATCACTTCTTTGGTAGGTCCACCTGCAAACACTAACGGAGATGCAGTTGCAATTGCTCCAGCCAACATTACAGCGTTAGTTGCAAGAGCTGCAGAATCTTTTACTTTGTTCGCTTTGTCAGCGATTTTCATTCCTAATGCATTCATTTGAGTATTTCCTCCTTCCTCTGAGCATTTCTAAATTCCGTGCGGGAACGCACATAAGATATATGTCAGAAAACCGTTCAGATCGCAGAGTTCCCGCAGCGAAATTTAGCACCTGCTCTCAGAGGGTTTCATATCTTTTACAAAGTACCTACATTCAGGTAACTCATCATTGACACATAATCGTCCCGCAACAGCTTTTTAGCTGTCTTTATACATATGTCGGAATTTTATTTTCAAAAGATAAAATAGAAATTAAATTTTGATATTATTCAATTTTTTCGCTATTAATCTCATTATTTTCTGAGATTTTTCTCAAAAAAGCAGAATAAAAAAACGGGAAAAAGATATCTTCTGAGAAAAGAAAAAGCCGCTGCCACTTACTAGTAGCAACGGCACGAGTTTTCCGGCTTATCTGTCGCCAGGACCTTCGTCCATTTTCTTTGACATGTCTTTATTTGCATTAGCAATATCTTTTTTGATGTCATCTCTGGCATCACCTAAAGTCTTTCCTGCTTCTGTTGCTTTTTTGATTTCATCAAGGATATCTTTAGCGCGTGGGCTTTTGATTTTCTCAAGATTCTTTTCTGCAGCTTGAGCGCGTTTTTTTGCTACGCCAGCTCTAAATGCTTCAATTCCTTTTTGAGCGCCAGCCCAAGCTTTAACAAATGCAATTTTTAAGCTTGTTTTTTTATCAACAAAACTTTCTTTGCGTTGCATCTGTTTTCTTGCTTTTTCCGCTTCTGCCTCGATTGTCTCAGGCGTTTTTGGTGTCCCAAAATAATCTTTTAATGGATTTCCTTTCGCCGCATCGAGAATTGTCTGGAATCCACCTTTCATACGCTGAGAACGGCTGTATTCGCCGGCATTAATAGAAGCTTCTTTTGCTTCAAACTTTTTATGAAGGCTCTCCTTCAAAATTTCTGCCTGACTCTTTACTGATTCGACAGATTTAGCTGTTTTAGCATCAATTCCTGCATTTTTTGATTCTGCTCTGTTTTCAAATTTTTCAGACGCTTCGATAGCATTGATCCAAGCATCAATTCTTGCTGTATCTTGGACTGCTGTCTTATCAAGGTCTTCCGATAATTTTTGAGCGGCTTTTTCCTGCTCTTCGTGATAAACCGCATCCACTTTGTTATGTTCTGCAAGAACTGCTGCAGTAAGAGATCTTGGGTTTCCATTCTTGTCGTGTAAGAACTTTTCGGTTACCCTGCTTACTCTGTTGGCGAGAATCTTCGTCCCTTTTTCAAGGTTTTCTCTTGATTTGTCTACGAATTGGCGGAATGGATCCGGACGGCCATCTTCTCTGTCCATCTGGATAAGCTTCTTTTCAAACTCTGTTACTTTGTCATTGTAGCCTTTCCACTGTTCAAAAATTCCATCCAAAACTTCTTTATCTGCCCCAGCTTTTACAGCCTCGTGGAGAGCTCCATTCAAAGATTTAAGCCCTTCTTTTGCGTTCTTAAGGTCTATCTTTGTAGCTTCCCATTCAGCACGAGTCTTTTTAATGTCATCAGCAGTAGTTTTATCGAGATCTTCGTCTGGAATATCAAAATCTTCTTTTGCCTGTTCCGTTCTGTTTTCTTGGGCTTGTTCTTCGACTTCTTTCTTTTTGTTTTCTTCATTTGCCATAAATAATAATCCTCACTTTCTTCCTGTTTTGGTCACCACAGTAGCAAAAAATTGCGTACTGCAGAACTTAGTTACCTGGTTATAGTTTATATGTGAGAAAAAATATTGTGAAACAGAAAATTATTTAGCATTCTTTTACAGCCTTAGCTGCTACTGCTGCAATCTCTTCATAGTAAGGGCATTCTAATACATCACAGATATCCTTAAGGAAAGCTTTGCGTTTTTCCGGATCATACCCATCTCCTTTTTTGTAAGGAGCCTCATGGTCGTATTTTTCTGTCAGCAGCGCATTTACTTTCATAACTTTAAATGCTGTCTCTAACGTGAAGTTAAAATGTACTTTTTCAATTTCATTATAAACATTCTGTATATTAAGTCCTACGTATGCATCTATTTTTTCTCTTACTTTTTCTTTTCCCACCATTTTACTGATAAACATAAGGTCACAGAAGTTATAAAGAAGGTTGTCTGCAGTATAAGCAAAAGCATATAATTCAAGCTCAAGACCACCATCGTATGTCCTGCCTTGTTTAGGCATAAATTTCCCTGCCAGCTTTAGGAATTTTTCTGTAGATGTCTTTGTTTGAGGAATATCCGCCTGAAAATCCATGAGCATTAAAATATTAAGTAGAATATCGTGTTCAAATTCTTCAAAAGTCTTTTCTAAGTCTTTTCCATTTTTTACGTACTTGTCATATGCGTATGTTTTTTTAAAAATATTTTCCATTTTTATCTTTAGTAGAGGGCTGTATTATAAGCTGTAAGGTATTGATAAATAAGGGTTTCTTACATTCTTTACGTGATATACTGTCCACTACTTCCTCCTTTCAATAATTCTTTTGCTTTCAATTTCATTTTGTCTACCAAATCACTGTATAGACGATTCCTCTGTCTGTTGTTGTTATATCGAGTTCTATCTCGGTAGTACCTTTCTTTTTTAGATTCTGGATGAAATTATTTACTTCGCTTGTTATCTTATCTATGCCACCCAGCGAATCTGTTCTGTATTCAAACGATTTTACGTTATTAACTTTCATATTTTTCTCCTTTTTCTTTTGTTATTTTTGGCCTGTCCAAATGACTCCCTGTGGCCCAATGATTTCGGAAATACCGGCATTGATAATCATTCGTTTACAGATTGGGCAAGGCTCACATTCCGCCATATCGTGTTCGTGCGGCTTCCCGTTTTCCACGGCAATATCATATCCGTTAAGGTACAGAATTGCTCCAATAGCTTTATCTCGCGATACAGATAACAATGCATTCTGTTCTGCGTGTACTGCCGGGCAATCACTGTAGTCTCCAGAATTATGTTTTGTATTCTTACGAGGACATTCCGTATGCACGTCACAACAGTTCTGCTCGTTACGTGCAGCTCCATTATACCCAGTTGCTACTATTTCATCATTTTTTACAATTACGGCACCATAATGTCTTTTTAGACAGGTGCTTCTTTTTGATACTGCTAATGCAATTCCAAGATAATAATCGTTTTTGCTAATTCTATTCATATTTTTCCCTTTCCTGCTTTTCTTTATTATATATGTCAGATTTTTTATTTTTTTTAATTTCTCATACAACCTATTGCGGTCTTTTTTAATATTAAAAAAATAACACGCTGTTTGACTTACATTCCAAATTTAATATTGAATTCGATAATTGATTTTTTTAGTTACATCCCATTCTTAATATTAAATTTTATCATATCTACAATATTCTGGAATTCCCCTGTTTTAGGCTACTTCTCCTATTCGATATTAAAGATGACTCGTAACAAAAAGAATCCCTCATCATCAATATTAAGGATGAGAGGGAATTCTATTGCTTATTTGCAAAATCAATATTAACTAAATATCGCCAATATTAAGGATGGAAAGGTAATTTACCACTTATGAAGTGAAATCATCAGCCTCGTTAGAGCTGAATATAATTTCATCAAGCCCCCATGCCTCTTCGGACACTCCTACCAATGAATCAGTTCTTTCGCTCATGTCCTGGCTGGCAGTAACACCGCTTCCGTTGCTTACACCTTCTTCCGCGATTTTAGCATCGAAATTGGCAGCTGGATCATTGATTTCTTGTGGAGAGCCAATTAATTTATCGCCCTCCGCGTCTTCATTCTCCATCGCTTCTTCAGCAGCTTGTTCTTTTTCTTCTTCTGCTTCATCTCTGGCGTCTGCTTCTTCTTCTGCTACTTCTTCAACCTCTCCATGAACATCTTCTGGGGTTTCTTCTTCCTCTTCTTCCAGACTTGCTCCCTGTAAATAATGAAGTTTGTCTTCTTCGAAGAAATATGGATCCAAAGATTCCACCAGCTGACGATTTGGGTGCTTAAGAGCCATGTATTTTTTTCCCTTAAATGCATCTAACGACTTTTCGATTACAATACAATCGTTTTCGTCCATGGTACGGAGCTGAGCCGGAGTAAATAATTCAACGCCTTGTCTATTCATTGATGTAGAACCACCCGTTTTTGCGAACGATACGTTCATAACGACACGCGTTTCTTTACCTAACAGTTCAGAAACCCATTTTGTTGTTTCGGTATCGGCACCACCACCAAGGTAGATTGTCGTATCACAGTTACCAGTGATATCAGACCAGTCGTCCTTATACATTTTCTTCATCTGAGCCAATGACTGAAGAATGATTGAAACTGAGATTTCGTACTTACGGATCGTAGCAACCTTCTGGTCGAATTCAGGGATTTTTCCGATATTCGCAAACTCGTCCAGCATCATACGTGTATGAATTGGAAGCCTTTGGCCATGGTTTGACTGTTCTGCATTTGGAACAACTTCACCCTGGCGGATCAGTTCTCTTGCTGCAATAATATCCTCTTTTGTACCTCTATAGGTTACCAGCTCCCCAGCTTCAGTACGAAGCTCATACCACTTATATTTGTTATTGTGATGGATTCGGCCTCTTTTTGCTCTTTCAAGAAAAGCTTTTGCTTCTTCGTGCATTCTAGCAGACTCTTCTGGATCTCCCGCTCTGAATGTTTTTACAAGCTGCTTATCACCATCTAAGATTAACTGTGAAAATTCAGCTGTGTTTTCGCAATAATCATACATTCTCTGGAACAACTGAGAATACATTAGCGATGCCAGGAAGTTGAAGGTCTTTTCACCTGTAGGCAGCAAGATAAACAATGCTGTCTTTTCATCACCAATACTGTCCAGATCGATATCGTCTGTATCAGTAAGGTTAGCTACGTCTTCAAGGTCAAACGCCTGTAAACGTACGGCACAGGAAATCAAGATACCTTTCAGTGTCTTACCAGCACCCATCTTAAATGTTTTATACTGCTTCACAGCAAAACTTTCTGGGTCATATTTTTCTACTTCTTCAAAAATACAGTCAAGAGGCGATCTTGCTGACGAATCGTTTTCGTTAATATCAGCAGCTCTCATCAGCCTCATGACATTTGAGAAATTCTGACAGTTTTTCGTTGTGTAGTGATATAAATATGCAATCAGCGCTACCAAAAGAGCCGTTTCTGATTTTTCCCAGAAAGGGTCCCCACCCTGCTTGTCAGGAGGTGTCGTATTACTGATCAGAGTTGTAACAAGGACCTCAATATCCTTGTCGCTGTGGATGTAATTAAACGGGTTGTAATGTGAACCTTTATCCATATGGTTAATGTTAAAGCATTTGATTCTGTACCCTTGGTATTCCAGGAAACGTCCATATTCCTTAAACAGACCACCTGATGGATCTGTACAGATGTATGAACAGTTCGCCTGCATGATATTCGGACCTACGAAGTTAAATGATTTACCGGCACCAGATCCACCAATTACGAATACATTCATATTACGTCTAATTTTTTGGTTATTCATCGACATGAAGATATCCTGCGCGAAAATCATGTTGTTTTTACCAGAATTATCCGGGGAACCGAATGGTTCAGTGAATCTCTTATTGTATTCTGTCAGATTTTTCAACCATTTTGCATCACCCTGTACGGTATCCGGATTATCATGTGCTCTAATTTTCTCGTCTAAGACGATCAATCCAGCGCATATTGTCATAAACGCCGTAAGACCTAAGATAATATTCCCTGCTCCTGGCGGAATCGGGAATACGCTAAATGGGTGAAAGATCATGTGAGAGAATCCACCTGAGAAGATCTCACCTAAGCTGCTGTGCGGATAATTATACTTATACACTTCTGCATGCAGAATATATAAGTCCAGAAACAAGTAGACAGCAACCAGTCCTATAGCAATTTGTTTGTACGCTTTTCTTTTTCTATCGTCTTGGTTCATCTACTCTCACTCCCTGTCCAATCCATTTCTGCTTGGTCCAGTTGGTCCTTCGATAACCTGTTCCCCGCGATATTTCGCAATTGTATTTTCGATATTTGTAACTTTGTTTTGACCTGCGTCTTTTGCATAAACTTCAATTTGCAGAAGCTTCTCAATTGCATGCGTAAGCTTCATCATATCCAAATTAAAAGTTTTGCTTACTTTTCTAAGCTGTAAAATATCCTCTCTCGAATATCCTTTTGGAATTTTTGCGTCCCTTACTCCAACCATCAAACGGCCCATTTCATGCTGATAGTGGCGGAATTTATGTTCCCACTTCCCATCCATATGCGTAATTGTATCCTGTTTAATTTTCTCGGCTATCATTGCATCCGCAAGCATTAAAAGCTGCTGTTCTCCAACTACAGTCTGATCCTGCATATAGCTTCTTTTTGTCTTGAAGTGCGCAATAACGTCGTCTTCCGTATAGAGACAGATTCTTCCTAATATGTGGGATAGTGCCGCATTCAGCCTGCTTCCATATGTCTTATCATCTTTTGCCACAGTCAAGTCTGTTTCCAAGATAACGCTATCGCCTATCTCAATAGCGTGCCCAAGTTCGAAACCTGAACCTGCAGTCTTAACGAAACGGTCTCCGTCTCCAACAACCCATACCGGGGAATCAAATCCTCCATTTTGGTCTGGAAATCCAGCAGCTTTCGCTTCTCGATATGCCGCAACATTCTGCGCTCTTTTCTTCATTTTTTCTGAAGTGCTTCCATTCATCACCATTAAGGATTCTGTCAATGCACTTCCAAAACTCTTTCTACGTTTTTTCCCATCTACGACGGTCTTCCCGTGACAGCTGAACATATATGTCCCATCTGCCATTCGGTCGATCCCGACCGCTTCTCCTGGCAACACTGTATTGCATGCCTGCTCGAGGTAAATAACCTCTTCTTCGCTAAGTCCGCATACTTGGAGCATCGTCTTGTCTTTTTCTTTTGATTTTAGATATAGATCGCTTGCTTGCTGTCCGGTTGTGACTGCACAAAAGCGGGATTTTTCTTTCAAAACATAACGAATGATCTTTTTCACAAGCTCTGTATCAGATGAACGGATTAAAAAGCCAAGGCCTCCGCCTGTTTCTTTTACTAAGATATATGGCGTTTTATGACGTCTTAGTTCCATCATCATCGCCTGCAGCATATCTTCTCTACAGGTGAAAGTGCTGAGTGTACCGCCTTTTTGAAGCCATATCTTAATTGCTTTGGCTGAATCAAAGTTCTTATTTTCCAGATACTTGGCCAACTGTTGGATAAAACTTTTGGTTAACTTGCCTTGTGTCTTCGGATTGCCGAAGGCCTCTTCAAACGCTGCGTTTGAAACATTAAATGGCATCAATAAGCCCTCCTTTACTATGATTGTGACTATGTCTTACCTTAGACATATTTTGGGCATATATTACCAAAAAAGCGAAGGGTTGCTTTCTCAAGCTGGATTGTACTAATCCCGTGGGCATTATTTTACTCTACCCCATTCGCCTTCACCTCTGATAAGTACATGTCATACATTATATGTCAGAAATTCGTTATCGCTAACAACGGTTTTCGCCGCAATATGCTGTATGTGAAACCTAAAGCCAAAGCTTTTTCTGACATATATAAATAAAGAGATAAAAATAGGGATAATTTTATATCTCGAAAATTATCCAGAAAAGGAGATAAAATTATGAAAAAAACGCCGTTATATAATTATGAAGACGATCTTGATACATTTTTCAGAGAGCTTGCAAAACCAGCAGGTAAAGCAAATGTGCCTTTTACCATGAATGACGTGGGCGGAAGCATGTATGCCGATCTTTCATTTGTAGATATGGAAGGATACAGTCATGGGATTGATTCTTTTTCCAATGAACAGTTAGCCCTACTTCGCCAATACGACAATGATGGCAAACATTATCAGTTTCTTTGCTATCCGGATATCCCAGCTCCTGTTATGCGAGTTATGGCTATGTATGCGGAACTTTATCCAGAACCGTCTACTCGCATGCAGTTGTGGAAACTCGGAAGAAGTGGTATTTTAAATCCTTTTATCATGGATATCTGCTGCTGTGTTCTTGATGCCGGGGTAAACCTCGCGGATGTTATCGATATTGAAGAAGCGGACATGTGCTTGCTTGAATTACATAAAAAACAGGCTGAGCTTTTAGGTCTTAGCTGCGACTCTATTATTCTTAGAACATTTTCAAGAGCCGGTCATGATCGTCGAGAACCAGTAAACAACTACATTGGCTCACTGAAAAGGGCATAACAAAAAAAGACAATATTAAATTAAAAACCGTTCAGACAATTTTCTGTTTGGGCGGTTTCTTTTTGCTAAAACATCCATAACATCTACCCTCATTTATTCCAAGACGAAAAAATCCGACTCATCAATGATGACTCGGATTATAGATGATATAAAACTTTATTCATCTTCTTTTACCTTATTCATTAGATAGTTTTTCCAACAAGTATGACAATGGTCAAAAACACAATATTTGTTATCTCCTATAACATTACAACAAAAATCAGCTTCATTTAGTAGGTCAATAGCTTTGTCTAATGCTTTTTCTAATCTTGAGTAATTATTAATTAATTCACGTATGGAATTTAATTCCTTAACCATTCCTTCACCACCATTAGTAGCATCAAGAATGAAATTATATGCTTCTTCGTATTTATTCATCAGCCTGTTTGGCGGAGACTCGTGACTTCAGTCGTGAGAGGAGCCAAGCTAACTCCTGTATCCGCCATCCTCCTTTCGATTAAATAAGTTCTGCTTGTTTCTTTTAGTTTTAGCTTCTTAAAGCTGATAGAGCCTTTGTTGACCTTTTGCCCATCCAAAGTCCGAATATCGAAGAAGCCTGAGGCTCTTCTGCCAAATACAAAATACTCGTTGTTCTGATATTCAACTCTATCAAAGAGTCTGAAACCTTTGACTATATATTCAGCTTTGTTACGTTTTCGGATGCCTCCCTTTAACGTATTGGCTTTATGCAGCTGACGGTTGTGGCATCTGACCTTTTTGTAGTAGAAATATTCTCCACTGCTTTTAGCCTCTGGGTGACCACTAATGCATCTTGCGTCCACATAATGAGCTTTTGGCAGATTATTCTCTATACGGGTATTTTTCGTAA
>ENA-OQNN01001402-OQNN01001402.1-human-gut-metagenome-genome-assembly--contig:-NODE-1402-length-16356-cov-4.747119_pt1 | contig 16356 bp, 9 predicted proteins | sample MGYA00242624_ERZ504870 | MGnify/ENA primary metagenome ERZ504870 (study PRJEB26092, sample SAMD00036379) | human gut metagenome | host: Homo sapiens | study: EMG produced TPA metagenomics assembly of... | reverse complement strand
ATATGACGTAAGCAATATAAAAATCGCAAGATTGTTAAATCCTACGATTATTCATTTCAAAGACTTAAATTGTAAGTAACCGTGTAAAAACGGTAGAGGTCGAGTGAACCGACCATTGTGAAACCGTGGTGATAACCGTAAGGTTATGTAACTACAGGCCGCAAGAATCAAAATCCCTATGGTAATACCCTTCTTTGTATGAGAAGAGTACATCACAGGGATACCACATCGGAACTACGTATCAGGTGTGGTAGTTCATACATCTGGAGTTGGGACCGGGAAAACTTATGTTTTTATGGGGTTATTAAAATACTATTTTACAGAAGGAAAAATAATTTATGTCCTTCCAAAATATGCTATAGAGGAAAATATACATGAATACGAAGAATTTGAAGAATTCAAAGGCAGAGTAGAATTTGTAACAAATCAGTCTTTTTCTAACGTTGAGAAAGGAATGTCTATCATAGAAGGAGCTTCATTAGTGTGCATTGATGAATGTCATCATCTTGGCTCTGACGTTTACGGAAAAACGCTCCTTACATGTATGGAACGGTCTAATATTCCTTTTTTAGGTATTACGGCAACGCCAAAAAGAGAAGACGGGATAAATGTCGTCGATTATTTTGAGGGTTATATTGATGGAATTACGACGTCTGAGGCTATGGCGTGTGGGTTAATGCCAGGATTTGATTACCACCTTGGTCACCCAGAATATGATTTAAAAGAAGTAGAAGATGAGTCAGCTCAAACGGTCCGTGCAAAAATTTCGTACGTCGATTCTGAAGAAAAAATCACAGAGATATGTCATAAACACACGAAAAACAAATGGTTGGTATTTGTGTCATCAATCGCAGCAATAAAAGAAAATGAGGCTATGATACGTCGTATATTTGACGGGTACAAAGTTTTAATTTTGCATTCTCAGTTAGATAATTTAAAAGAAGTATTGGATGAATACCACACTACAGAAAAAGTTGTCATTATATCTTGCAATATGCTTTTAGAAGGAGTTCATTTTAAAGGAACAGAAGCAATCTTACTTTTAAGAAATATAGGCAGCTTCTTAGCTTTTGAGCAAATCCTTGGTAGGGTCAATCATATCGGAGCAACAGAAAAACCTGTTGTTGTCGACTGTTCAGAAAACGGGGTCATTCTTTTAGATAAATTGATTTACGAAGGAGCGTGGAGTCGCAATAACGGTTCTTCTAAGGAAAACGCTCTAGAAAAAGCAAAAGAGGTTATAAATATTCAAATTGGTGACTATGAACCGTGGGATGGGGTGGAAGAACTATTGTATCGTTTCAGTGCCAGATATAGAAAAGATGTAGATGCCAGAAATGAAAAAGAAAGAGCAAAAGAGGCTGTACGAAGATATCTGGACAAAAGAGGAGTGCTTTGCAATTCTGAAGCTGAATTAAAGAAACATAAGAGTAAATATAAACTTGCGATTGCTGTAGCCAATACAAGTCATGTATCCATTCCGGCATTTGTAACAGCAATGCAGGAGCAAATGCAAAAAAGCGAGGGGTAACTTATGGCAATAAAAACAGATAGACTTGGAAAAACTAAAATGATGAGTTGTGGCATGGAAGCTACAATCATTCGATATGGAGGTGCTACAGATATTGATGTGCATTTCGAGGATGGGACTGTGGTGAAACATAAAACGTATAGAGCGTTTAAAAAAGGTTATATAGCCCATCCAAATACTAAAGACCGCCTTGGTGAAGCACGGGAGATGAAGTGCAAAATGGAGGCTACTATTATTCGATACGGAAGTGCTAAAGATATCGATGTCCGTTTTAAAGACGGAGCTATAGCAAAACATAAGACGTATAACTTGTTTAAAGAAGGCGGAATTGCAAATCCAAACATGAAAGTTTCTGCAGAAGACCGTCTTGGCGAAACTCGAATGATGAACTGTGGCATGGAAGCTACTATTATTCGATATAATACAAATAAAGACATCGATGTGCGTTTCAAAGATGGGACTTTGGTGAAACATAGACAATATAGAGAATTTAAAAAAGGTGAAATTGCCAATCCAAACATTAAAGCCTCTGCTGAAAATCGTCTTGGTGAAACCAAAATGATGAACTGTGGCATGGAAGCTACTATTATTCAATATAAAAACGCTATGGACATTGACGTACGTTTTGAAGATGGATCTATGGTGGAACATAAAGCGTATAGTGCATTTAAAAAAGGTGAAATCGCTAATCCAAACATTAAAGCATCTGCTAAAAACTGCTTTGGCGAAACTCGAATGATGAACTGTGGCATGGAAGCTACTATTATTCGATATGGGAAGTATACAGATATTGATGTCTGTTTTGAAGATGGAGCTGTGGTGAAGCATAAAGCGTATAGTGCATTTAAAAAAGGTGAAATCGCCAATCCAAACATGAAAGCATTTGCTAAAAACCGTCTTGGCGAAACACGTATGATGAATTGCGGTATGGAAGCCACTATTATTCGATATGGAGGCGTTAGAGATATTGATGTCTGTTTTAAAGATGGAACTGTGGCGGAACACAAAGTATATAATGCATTTGAAAAAGGTAACATCGCTCATCCAAGCACTACTGCCAAAGCTCGTCTTGGCGAAACACGAATGATGAAATGCGGTATGGAAGCTACTATTATTCGATACAATAGATGCGACAATATAAACGTACGTTTCAAAGATGGAGCTGTGGTGAAACATAGGAAATATAGAGAATTTAAAAAAGGTGAAATCGCCAATCCAAACATGAAAGCTTCCCGTCTTGGCAAAACCCGCATGATGAATTGTGGGATGGAAACAACTATCATTCGATATAATACAGCCAAAGACATTGATATTCGTTTCGAAGATGGAACTGTGGTGGAACATAGAACATATAATTCATTCAAAAATGGTACAATCGCTCATCCGTTAATAAGATTAGGGTGTGACTCTAAAAACTTCCACGGTTTTATCTGTAAACAAGGATTTAAAGATAAAGATCGAGTTCTTTACAAATGCATCTGTAAACATTGCGGCTTAGAGGATGTTTTAACTCCTCAGGAAATGATAGAACACGAAAAATCAGAACATGGGGAGAACAAATAAGATTTTGTAACAGCAATGCAGGAGCAAATGCAAAAAAGCGAGGGGTAACTTATGGCAGCAAAAATAGATAGACTTGGAGAAACCAAAATGATGAACTGCGGAATGAAAGCGACTATTATTCGATATGAAAATGCAGATGACATTAATATTTGTTTTGAAGATGGAAAAGTAGTAGAACATAAAACATATAGAGCATTCAAAAAAGGGTATATTGCACATCAAAATACAAACGTTCCTGTCGAAGCCCGTCTTGGTGAAACTCAAATGATGAATTGCGGAATGAAAGCCACAATTATTCGATATAACAATACACGTGACATTGACGTATGTTTTGAAGATGGGACTATTATAAAGCATGGGGTATATGGAAATTTTAAAAAAGGTAAAATCGCCAATCCAAACATGAAAGCCTCTGCAGAAAATCGTCTTGGTGAAACCCGAATGATGAATTGTGGCATGGAAGCTACTATTATTCGATATGGGAAGTATATAGACATTGATGTTCGTTTCGAAGATGGAACCGTAGTGAAGCATAAATCTTATGGCAAATTTAAAAAAGGTGAAATTGCCAATCCAAACATTAAAACTTTTACTGAAGTCCGTCTTGGTGAAACCCGAATGATGAATTGTGGTATAGAAGCTACTATTATTCGATATGGTAGATGCGACGATATAGATGTTCGTTTCGAAGATGGGGCCGTGGCAAAAAATAAAGCGTATGGAGAATTTAAAAGAGGTAAGATTGCTCATCCAAGTACTACTGCCGAAAACCGTCTTGGTGAAACCAGAATGATGAACTGCGACATGGAAGCTACTATCATTCGATATGGAAATTCTAAAGATATTGATGTCCGTTTTGAAGATGGAACTATTGCTAAATGCAAGATGTATGGAGAATTTAAAAGAGGTAAGATTGCTCATCCAAGTACTACTGCCGAAAACCGTCTCGGTGAAACCAGAATGATGAACTGCGGAATGGAGGCTACAATTATTCGATATGAAAATAACAGAGATATAGATGTTCGTTTTGAAGATGGAAAAGTAGTAGGACATAAAGCGTATGGTACATTTAAAAGAGGTGAAATCGCTCATCAGTCACTCAATCTAAACTATGGTTCCAAAGACTTCCACAGTTTTATATGTAAACAAGGATTTAAAGATGAAGATCGAGTTCTTTACGAATGTATCTGTAAACATTGTGGTTTAGAGGATGTTTTAACTCCTCAGGAAATGATGGAACATGAAAAATCAGAACATGGAGAGGGCAAATAAGACACACTGGAATTCTGGTGTCTTATTTAAAAAAATAAAGACCTGTCAGAAATTATATCTGGTAGGTCTTTTTTTTTGTGCTTCAAATCAGCAAATAAATCAAAAAACAACATTTAACGACATAAGCTTCTTACCTGAAAGAAATTCTGACATATAAATAATATCGAAACACAGACCGTATTAATACGGTATTAAGATATAGTTTCATGCGGCATGTAAAAGAGAGTTGCCGCGAAATCTTAAATGAAAATGAGGTGCGAGAAATGAAGAAAAAAGTTTTATTTACATCTTTATCTTTGGTGGTGGCAAGTGCCTGTGTGTATGGCAGTTTTTCGACTCCACTGATTACAGAAGCTTATGCAAGAAGCGCGCCATTAGAGGAAGAAGAAGATTCGAAAGACGCAATCAAGGGGAAAGTAACAATTTGTGCTATTTTTGATGAAAACCACAAGTATCCAGTAACAGTGGATCTTTGCCCAACATTCGATGGTGGAGTTCATCACTATTATACGTTGACTCCAGAAAATCCAACAGCAAGTGATAAAATCGCGGTTGGTAGTTATCGTACTGTTTCATATCTGGCAGAAGAAGATAAAGACTATGGAGATGCCGGAACTAAAGTGTTCGCCCAAAGAGCAGATGTTACGGTTACAGAATCTACAGAAAGTGTAGCCCCTTCTACAGTTGTTATAGTAGCGGATAAAGGATTTATAGATAAGTACGCTTATGAACTCACATCATATCGAGATGATGACGGCAACGCGCTAAGTGGAATTTATTCTGAAAGTGATGCCGGGGCTATATATGACGAAAACGTCGCAAAACAAACTGGTTACGATTCAACCGATGCAGAAGATGACGAAACAGACAAGGCAAAGCAAGAGGAAATTCCAGAAGGAGAAGAAGCAAACTCAGGTAAAAAAGGCTTTGCGAGTTATTTAAAATTCATTATTCCTTCAATCGCAGTGATTGCTGCAGCTACAATTGCCGTAATTCGCAAAAGAAAGCGCGGCTAATCGCTAAAAGAAAAAGAAAGGAGTGATCAAAAATGGCGAGCAATAGAAACGAACCACCAAAGTCGTCCGGCGATTTTGATTTCTTCGCAAATTTCGACGAATACGCCGACGAATTGGAAAAAGAATTCGAAGAGGAAATGAAAACAGAGGGAGAACTCGAAAAAAATACAGATCTCGATGATGAATCCTTAAAAAAATTTAACTTCTTTAATGATGAAAATGAAGAAGAAAACATCGAAAAAGTCGGAAAGAATGACGTTGATAAACCTGAAGAAAATAATAAAGAAGATGCTCTGGGAGAAGATGAAGAGTTAGTAAGAGAAAGGGAATATGATTACAGCCAGTATGCTAATGAAACAAATCCCGCAAGCTCAGAAGAACTCGACAGCCCCGAAGAAGAAATAGATGAAAAGACCGGTTCCGCAGCTGACGTAGATGAAGAAGTCGCAGCAATTGATGAAAAATGGTTAGAAGATCAGAAAAAAGCAAAACAGATGGCCAAAGATGAGGCGGATAAAAGAATCCGTGAAATCTATGAACGTGCTCATAGACATACTCAACACGCGGCCCAGAGCCAGAATGCCACGGGTACACCTTCAGGAGTGGAAGTTGCCAACCAGGAATCTTCTGCCTTAGAAATAAAAACTGCTGCCGACGATATAATAGATAGGCAGTCGTTACCTGAATCAGAGAACGCAGATGATACAGAGGTTAAGCACGCACTCAACGAAGAGGGTAACTCTAACACCTTCGAGATGGAACGCGAACGCGTACCGGATTATAACAGGTGGCGTACAACTCCAAGAACAGATAGCGTAGACGAAGAAGTAAAATCACCTAATGTCACTGAAGCTGCTGGAATTGAACAAGAAGTAAAAAACAATACGTTTAAAACTTCGGCAACGAACATGCTTAAAAAGCAGGGAGTCCCTGGGACATCAGATGCGACTGAAACGCTCGGTAAAATAGATGACTTAGAAGCTGAAATCGGAAATGTTACACCTTCAACCACTCTTAATAGCAAAGATGCTGGAGAGGAAGGTAACTCTAGCGCGTTTGAAATGGAACGCGAACGCATACCAGATTATAGCCAGTGGCGCACAACTCCAAGAGAACACAAGCCAGCTGAAGAAACGACATCTCATAGTGCCACCGATGCAGCAGGAATTAGCCAGAGTACAGAAGAAAAATCGCTTAACTCTTCGGCAACAAAGATGCTTAAAAAGCAGGGAGTCCCTGGGGCATCAGATGCAACTGAAACGCCCGGTAAAATAGATGACTTAGAAGCTGAAGTCGGAAATGTTACACCTTCAACCACTCTTAATAGCAAAGATGCTGGAGAGGAAGGTAGCTCTAACGCCTTCGAGATGGAACGAGAACGCGTACCGGATTACAATCAGTGGCGTACAGCTCCAAGACAAAGCAAAGTAAAAGAAGATAAAACACCATCGCCCGCAGTTACCGAGGCCGCTGGACTCAGTCAAGATGTAAAAAACAATACGTTTAACTCTTCAGCAACGAGCATGCTTAAAAAGCAGGGAGTTACTGAGGCATCAAACGCAACTGAAACGATCGGTAAAATAGATGACTTAGAAGCTGAAATCGGAAATGTTACACCTTCAACCACTCTTAATAGCAAAGATGCTAGAAAGGAAGATAGCTCTAACGTCTTCGAGATGGAACGAGAACGTGTACCGGATTACAATCAGTGGCGTACAGTTCCAAGAGAACACAAGCCAGTTGAAGAAATGACACCTCATAGTGTCACCGATGCAGCAGGAATTAGCCAGAGTACAGAAAAAAAATCGCTTAACTCTGCCGTAGCAAATTTACTGAGTAAACAAGGAGCCCCTGGGCCATCGAATGTTGAAGGAACCGCTGGAGCAATCCAGCAGGCAGATGCTGCGAAGAACGCTGCAAAAAGCGTTACCAGTGGAGCGTCGTCTATAGGAAGTGGAATTGCTTCATCAACAGCTCGCAACAGTAATAACGTAGACGAAGAACGAAATAAGCAAGCGAAATCAGTTCAGAGCGCTGCAAAAAGCTCAATTGGGGCTTTAGGGTATCTAAACAGCGGAAACAACGCAATGCCGACAAGAGAGCGTGGCTCTTCGTCAAGTGGATCCGTTACGGGTGCCTCTGGTATTTCCGAAGCCCCAAAAGAAGATTCTGCCGCAGGTGGCTGGCAATATCCAGGACTTGGCAATGACAAGCCAAGTGTAAAGCCTGCAGAACCAGTTAACGGAAAAGAAAAACGTGACGTAGAATACGTCCGTTCTCTTGAAAAAGGTCCTTACGGTCAGTCGGCCAAAAATGGTTATAATGCGATGACTCCGAGTGGACGTGGTGTAGGAATGTCTTCTGGTGGTTCAATTACAGGAGCACCTGGAATTCAAGATGCCTCTAAAGCTGCGCCAGATGCTGCTAAAACCGCGAAAAAAACCACAGACGTATTGCAGAAGGGGGCAAAGATAAACGCGTTCACAGGGGCTGTAGGGGCCGCAGGAGCAACAAGCGAGGCAGCTGCTGCACTTCTCCACAAAAAAGATGGCATGCGTCCAAAATTTAGCAGTCAAGAAGACGGCGGTTTCGCTGATGTAACAGGAACTTCTAAAAAAGCAGGAATTGCTCACATTGATATTAGTAAAAAAACAGAAAAAACAGATCCGCTTGTAAGGCATCTCAATCAAGATGAAGTGGGACTTTCTGGAAAAAGAAAACTCGACGGATCTCAAACGATCAAAGTAAATGGAAAGAAAGTTTCTGCGACAGAAGACATTGAAGCAAAAGGTTTTACAAAAGGAAAGGTTGCATCAAAAGATTCCTCTTTTTCTTACGATGAAAAAACCGGAAAAGTAAAACTCGGTGGGCTGAAAGCAAAAGATACTTCTGTCGATAAGCATATGAGAGGCAGATCAGAAACTCGAATTATCGATTCTGATGAAGCTTTAAAAAAGAGCCATGCAGTAAATGGAAAAGGAATCGTCGGAAAAAAAGAAGATATTGTTATCAAGAACGGAGATAAACTTAAAATTTCTCCTCATGGAACGATAAATGCGGAACAAACTGTAACTACAAAAGAGAATGGAAAGATCCGCATTGGAAAACAGGGGGCCCCGGGGATTTCGTCTAGTGGTACTGTTGCTGGAATTAAGAAAGCAGAAAATCCAGGGAAAGGTCCTCAGGTTGGTGGCCGTCAGGCAAAAGAACGAGCTCGTGACCGTTTAAGAACTGAGAACGCTACAAGCGAATACTTAAGAGGGTCTGTAGCAAAAAACAAGGCTATTAAATTAAGTCGAGACGGGACAATATCAGAAGGACGTGCAGGGGAACTTTTAGAGGCTGCTGAAGAAAACGAAGGCGGGCTTTCTCGCTTAAAGACAGGCAGCTCAAGAAGAACTAAAAGCACAAATCGAGCGGCCAAGTCAAGAACAGCTAAAATGAATGTAGGCCGAGGGGCCAGAGCTGGGACAGGTAAAGCAGGCGCGTTAGCTGCCTCTGCGCAAGATGCGAAAAAAGCAAGTTCGCAAAGTTTAAGATTCCGAAGAATGTGGGGCTTAAATCAACAGACTGCAGTTGGAGCTGTAGCAGAAGAGCCAGCAAAACAGGCAACAAAAAAAATCGCGAAAGCAACAGTAAAGAAAGTCGTCGCCGCATCTCTTACGACAACACTAGCGCTCGGGGCTGGTACTGCTGGCCAGGTCAGAAACAGTTCAAAATCAGATCAAAGCTTTAATGATGTCTATTATTTACCTCAAGCTCATATTTCCAGCGAATATGGAAACGAAGATGCCCCGGTAATGACAAAAAATGCCATGACAAAAATGGGGCAGAGATTAAATGCGTATCAAGCACTGGCAAATGGAGGGACTGTAACCGGGGATGATGCAAGCACAAAAAATCTTCATGATATTAAGATTTCATCGGCTACGCTGAACGGGTCTTCGATCGATTCAAGTGGAATTACATTCAAAAATGCAAAAGATTTCACAACGAATTACACATATTCCGTAACAACAACGTATCCGGCGCATACAGAAACACGCGTCATTCCGAAAGATGAAAGAGGTCCAGATGGGAAAAAAACCAAAGAAGTTATCATCCCCGCAGAAACGCTGACGGCCACAAAGACAGAATCACTTTCCGTTGGAGGCGTATCGGTAAACTTCGAGTTCGACGATAAGGATGGCAACCCGCTCACTATTGGAAGTGGGGCTATAAAAGTTGGAGATACTGGAACAGATATTACCGCAACAGGTGAAGCTGGAAAAATCATCGAAGCAGCAAAAAAACGTGTAGGTGGCAAATATCTGTGGGGCGGAAACCAATGGGGAAGTGGTCCATCAGATACCGCCGTCGACTGTTCTCACTATGTATGGCATGTACTTATGGAAGCGGGAGTTTATAACGGAGGATACAGAACAGCTGTAGAATGGAAAACAGCTGGAAGACCGGTTGCAAGTCTTGAAAAGGCTCAGGCTGGAGATGTTATTGTTTATGGAGACCATCATGTTGGTATTTATGATGGTAATGGATATATCTATGAGGCAAAAGGAAAATCATATGGGATCACACATGATCGAAAGGCGGATCACGAAAGCCCTTATGTTATCCGTAGATTTGCCGCAGATGGGGCTACGGTTACCGTGAATAATAAAAAACCAAGCGGTTCTTCTGCGGGCGTATCCACAGGAGGCACAAGCGCCCCAACGTCTGGAACAGTTATCAGCGTTCCAAGTGGCCTTGGTCGATATTTTGCGTACATGGGTTGGCAGTGTATTACAGCTCCAGACTCATTGCAATACAAATTAAGAGAAAAGGCTGGGATGAATTTTGATGACGAAGGCTTTGGGGTTATTGATGGCAGATACGTTATTGCGTGCACGACGACTTTCGGACAAGTAGGAGATCTTGTTGATTTCTATCAATCAGATGGAACTGTGCTCCATACAATTATCGGGGATATTAAGAACCAAAGTGACCCAGGCTGTACAAAATGGGGGCATAATAACGGGCAGGTAATCGTTGAGTTTGTTGTCAATAGAGACACTTGGTATAATAGTAGTCATGCAAACCCAGGTACTGCATCGTGCCACCCAGAATGGGGAGGAAAAACAATTACGCAAGGGGTAAACCTTGGAAGCTGGGATGGAAATTCAAGAGTATCTGCGTCTTCCGCAGCAAGTTCAATGAATTCAAGAACATATTTCATGAAAGAAATTCTTGCAATGTCTGCTCTTGGCGGTTACTACGCAAGTCCTGCAGATGTTGAAAAATACAACCAGTATTGCTTCGATATCTTAGATTATGCTGTTGCTGATTGGAAAGGAGCAGAAGTCGCATATACCGTATCACCATCTGGTTCCGACGTCACATTAAATGATGGACGTTCCGATGTTACGACAACGGGAATGCAACTTTCATGTAATATTATCGTCCACGTCTGTACAGACCTTAAAATACTGGAAGAAAACGATCCAAATTACAAGGGAGTATGGGACACTGACGCAACGGAGCAAGGAGATGCTCTCCCATATCATTTTATGCAACTTGAGCCAAAAATATTCGACCTGATTTTCAATATAAACACGTCGAACTCATTTGGCGGAGGCGCTCTTACAGAGCAGGAAAGAGAAATTTACGATTTCTTCTCCAATAAGGGATTAAGTGATGTGGCAATTGCTGGTATCTTAGCTAACATTTCTCGTGAGTCATCATTTGATCCAACATGTGTAAACTCCAGCAGTGGAGCAAGTGGACTGTTCCAATGGCTCGGAGGCCGATTGACGGTTCTCAAAAATTACGCAGCAAGCAAAGGAAAAGATTGGACTGACAAACAGTGCCAGCTAGAGCTTGCTTGGGCTGAGATGAGTGGAGATGGTTCCGTGCCTGGAGCTACAATGCAGTGGAGTCAATCTCTTTGGTCACAATTCCAGTCAACATCTGACCCGTATGAAGCTGGTTCGATGTTTGGGCATTATTGGGAAAGATATGGAAGCGCCACAGAAGATGATACCCGTGGTAAACTCGCAGAGACATACTACGGCAAGATCTCTGGTAGCGGAGGAACAGCATATATGCAATGGGCTCTTGAAATCGCAGCAGACGACTCACATGGATACTCACAAATAAATCGAAATGGCAACCCAGATTACGATTGCTCATCACTTGTGTATTATTCATTGTACAATACCGGATGGCCAATTGCTTCCATTTGTTCGTACGCTTTTGCTACAGGAAGTATGGATTCCGTTCTTACTCAGCTCGGATTCCAAAAGATCACATTCTCAAATGGAGATTATTCTTCTCTGGTTGCAGGAGATATCTTGTTACGAGAAGGACATACAGAAATCTATATTGGAAACGGTCAAACTGTAGGGGCTCACAGCGATGAGGTTGGTGGAATTACTGGGGCTCAAGGTGGAGACCAAACAGGGCGAGAAATTTCAGTAGTTGGATTTGGAAACTGGTCGGTAGCATATAGAGCTCCTGGAAATTAAAATACTTAGGCACTGGCAATAGCTGGTGTCTTTTTTGCTGTATGGAAGAAATAAGTATTTGGGATATTCTGACATATATAAAAGGTAAACTGTAATAAAAAATGCGGTGTTCTTTAGGAGGATTTTTATGGCAACAAAAACAGATAGACTTGGCGAAACACGAATGATGAATTGCGATATGGATGCTACTATTATTCGATATGGAAATAACAAGGATATTGATGTGCGTTTTAAAGATGGAACCGTAGTGAAACATAAAGCATATAATGCATTTGAAAAAGGTAATATTGCCAATACAAACATTAAAGCTTCTGCTGAAAACCGCCTTGGGGAAACCAATATGATGAATTGTGGGATGAAAGCGACAATTATTCGATATGGGAATGCTATGGATATAGATGTTCGTTTTGAAGATGGGGCAATTGCTAAATGCAAAGGGTATAAAGAGTTTAAAAAAGGTAGTATCGCCAACCCAAGTTTTAAAGTTTCTGCAGAAAACTGCTTTGGCGAAACACGTGTGATGAATTGTGGTATGGAGGCTACAATTATTCGATATGGAAGCACTAGAGACATTGACGTGCGTTTTGAAGATGGGGCTGTAGTGGAACATAAAACGTATAAGGCATTTAAAAAAGGTGAAATTGCCAATCAAAACATCAAAGCTTCCAGGCTTGGCGAAACCAGAATGATGAAATGTGGTATGAAAGCCGCTATCATTCGATATGGGGGATATAACGATATAGATGTTCGTTTTGAAGATGGAAAAGTAGTAGTGCATAAAGCATATGACAAGTTTAAAAAAGGGAGTATTGCTCATCCAAACACCAAAGTTTCTGCCGAAGCCCGCCTTGGTGAAACTCGAAAGATGAGTTGTGGTATGGAAGCTACTATTATTCGATATGAAGGTGCTACAGATATTGACGTGCGTTTTGAAGATGGAACTGTAGTAAAACATGGGGTATATGGGGACTTTAAAAAAAGCGAAATCGCTCATGAGTCACTCAGTCAAAAACGCGGTTCCAAAGATTTCCACGGTTTTATCTGTAAACAAGGATTTAAAGATGAAGATCGAACTCTTTACGAATGCATCTGTAAACATTGTGGCTTAGAGGATGTTCTAACCCCTCAGGAAATGATAGAACATGAAAAGTTAGAACATGGGAAGAACAAATAAGACTTTTTTAAAAAACATTCTAAAAAGCTGTACACAAGACAGCCAGAAAGATATAATCTGACATATATATGTTAAAGAAATCGAAAAACCAAAGGAAAGGAAAAGAAATATGGAACGTAAGAAGAAAGCGCTGTTTGCATTAGGAGCTATTATTGTAATTGCAATCCTTGTCACATGCATATCAAGATTTGGAGCAAAAGAAGAAGATACGAAAAAATTAGCTACTGAAACCGCAACAGAAGTGACAGACAATACAAACCAATCAGTGAACAGTGAAAATAAAACAGAAAATGAAGAAGTGCAGGAGGAAGAAAAAGACAATAGGCCTGATTCGCTTGATGCTGTAAAGATGCTGCATGCAAATGAAGATCATACCTATATTTCATCAGAAGACCTATATGATCACATGGACAAGATTGTTGGTTATAATTTTCTTACAACTGCAACAATAGATGAACTTACAGATAGCGAAGTATCTCTTATACTTAAAGAGGGCAAACCTTCAATAGTATTCAATACTGCTGAGGACTATACTAAGCTCGTAAAAAGCGGAGATAAAGTAGCTGTTATTGGCACACTATATGAATACAACAAAGTTGATGGCAAAAAAATTGCTACTGCATGGGTATCTTTCATAGCATCTGGAAATGATGTAGAAGAATACAAAGAAAAAACAACAGATCCAGCATTCATCGATTTGTTTGAATAATGATTTTTCACGAAATTTGGATTTTCCTTGTATTATTTGGCAATACGCAACAAAATTCTGACATATTATTAATAGAGCGCAGCTAATGCGCCAAAACCAAGAATATAGATCGGCGAGAGGTTTTGTATTATGAAGAACAACAATAAAACCGTCAATCCCGAATGTTTAAAGCTTCTAATCATGAGCAAACTTACAAAAATGGCTTATATTAACGAAGAAAGGCAAGCTTTTCTTATCGACAATAGGAAAGATGCAGAAGAATTTATCAAGAACACTAATGGAACTTATTACGTAGATAAAAGTACGCAGAAAAAGAAAACAATATGTTCTTACTGTTTTGCATCGGGAGCTAATGAAATAGTTTTTATTAACGAAGGAAAGAGGGAAATAAGGCTTCTTCGGGAACGACATCTGGATAAACATTATTACAACTGTAGATTGAGTGCAGATATTACAAGGCTCGTTCACACACAGAATACTAAATATCTAAGAGATTTTGCAGAATGTAATTTTGTTGTCCCAATTCGAATTATAAACTCAAAAACGGTGAGCATTGCTTACGCAACAGTTGCAAAAGATTCTGCTCCTGAAAATTACTTGTACCTTGCATTCACAGACCTACATGAGTATGAGAAATGGGCAAAAAAAATACCAGATTCGAATAGCTGGAAGCCACTACAAGTAGACGCGGCCGGGTTAAAAAGAATTGGCAGGGACCATGGCTTTATCATTAATATCTATGGTGGCCGTAATGTAATAAAAAGCAAGAATTTGAAATTAGTAGATGTCAAAGAGGATGAAAATAGTGACGATTAGGAATTAGATCTCAACTGATATATATTAGGGCAGTTCCGGTGCTTTGAGTGGAAAGGAGAAGAATATGATTAAAATAAAACATTTGTATTATTATGTTCCCCCATGCCCAAAATGTGGGAGCAGGGTAACAGGTAGGTATATAAAGCAGCCACGCAATCAAGGGGATGCGGAATATATGCAGCGAGAGTCCTTAAAACATGGAGAACTTATCCGATTCGTCCCCTCAGAACCAATAAAGAATTGCTATTGCGAGGAGTGCGGACACGAATGGGGACATACCGTGCGTTCTTATTTCATTACAAAAGAAAGAATGGAAGAAGAAATAGAAGCAAGAGATACAAGGTCTCTATACATGGAATTTAATGAAAAATACCCAAGAAAAAAGAAAAGTTTCTTTGGACGAATCTTTGGATTATTGCCGTGAACCAGCCAATTAACGAAAGGAGAGCTGCCAAAGGCAGCAGAAAAGAATAATGAACTTTATTGAAAATTATTTACGAATTTTAAAAGATGCTAAACAAATTATCAACGCATGTAGGAACTTAGACGACTTCAACTCTTTTAATTTAAAAAAAGCAGGAGAAATATACCTAAATGCATTTCACGCATTAATCGAGAGTGGATATCCGTATAAAACAGAAAACGGAAAGAAAATTATTGAGATTGGAGAAATTAAGTATGTTGCGACAATGGCTGAGCTACCTGTTGCAGAGGCAAAACAAGCAGACAAGGAGGTTTTCATCCGTCATCATGAACCTACAGAAAAGGTAGATGATGAAGAATACGTCACAGACATTGAAGACATGACGCTTCCTCCAGACGAATTAAAAGAGGAACAGGAAGAATCTGCCACACAAGAAATAGAAGAAGAAACAGAAGTTGCAGAATTCCAAGAACAGGAAGAAGGAACGGAAGAGACTGAGCCCCAAGAACCGGAAGAATACGTAGAAGAACCTACATTGGAAGAGGAATTTAATGGGGATAACATGGATCTTAATGCGATGGAAGAACCAGGGTTTGACGTAATGGAAGGAGTAATCGGGGAACCTGAACTTGAGATGGGGCCTGAAGACTTCGACCCAATCGAGGAAGACGAACCAGAAAATATTAGCGAACCAGAAGAAGATGTTGTAGAACAAGAGTCTGACCTTGTAGAACCGGAATCAACAGAAAAACAGGAAGAAGCTGTTCCAGAGGGAAAGACTAAAGAAGAAGTTATTAATCCTGAACCGAAACTGACCCCAGTGCCTAAAACAAAGCGATCAAATATGCCAGACCACATGCATAAGGATGACTTTACATTTAACTTTGATAGAATCCGTGTAAACAATGCAGACGGAAGCATTAGTGAAAATGCAAGACTTTTGGTAATGCCGTTGAGCATTGATGAAGACGAACCGGAGATTTTAGCTTGTGCAATCATTAACCGCAAATCTCACGTAGTTGTATCGAAGGATGGAGTCGCAAGCATTGATATTGCTGGGCATAAAGTGGAAATCCGAGGCCGCATGGATGGTGGAATTTTTGCTTCATGGTACAAAATTAGAGAAAACAACCCAGATGACGATATTATTATCCGAGCTAAGTCAAAACATCATGGAACAAGTGGGCATATTGTTTTAGATGATGATGGAGTTGTTGTTCATGTATTACCCGCAGGACTCTCTAATAACGAAAAAGGGGACGCAGACTTTGTGTACTATATCAATGTAAACGGAGAAGAAAAAGTAGGAGATACAAGTGACGGAAAGCCTGTAACATTCATGTATCAGGGA
>ENA-OQNN01001372-OQNN01001372.1-human-gut-metagenome-genome-assembly--contig:-NODE-1372-length-16600-cov-3.263219_pt1 | contig 16600 bp, 10 predicted proteins | sample MGYA00242624_ERZ504870 | MGnify/ENA primary metagenome ERZ504870 (study PRJEB26092, sample SAMD00036379) | human gut metagenome | host: Homo sapiens | study: EMG produced TPA metagenomics assembly of... | reverse complement strand
CTCCTGAATGCTGGTTCCACTACCTTTGGCTATACGTGTACGGCGCGTTCCGTTCAGAATTTCAGGATTTGTACGTTCCTGCGGAGTCATGGAATAAATAATCGCTTCAATACTCTTGAACGCATTATCATCGATATCAATATCTTTGATAGCTTTCCCCACACCCGGAATCATGGATGCAAGTTCTTTCAAATTACCCATCTTCTTAATCTGATGAATCTGGCTCAAGAAATCATTAAAGTCGAACTGATTCTTGGCAATCTTCTTCTGAAGACGCTTTGCCTCTTCCTCGTCATATTGCTCCTGCGCACGCTCTACCAAAGACACGATATCACCCATGCCGAGAATACGGTCTGCCATACGTGCAGGATGGAACTGGTCGATAGCATCCAACTTTTCGCCGGTACCCACAAACTTGATAGGCTTGTTTACCACGGTACGGATAGAAAGAGCAGCACCGCCACGGGTGTCACCATCCAACTTGGTCAGCACGACGCCGTTAAAGTCCAGACGTTCATTAAACTCACGAGCTGTATTCACCGCATCCTGACCGGTCATTGAATCGACCACAAACAAAGTTTCATCCGGATTTATCGCTTTCTTGATAGCCTCAATCTCGTTCATCATCTGCTCATCGATAGCCAGACGGCCGGCTGTATCGACAATGACCAAATCATACCCTTTCGCTTTTGCTTCATGAATAGCGTTCAATGCAATCTGCACCGGATTCTTGCTGTCCAACTCACTATATACAGGAACCTCGATTTGTTCTCCCAATACTCTTAACTGTTCGATAGCAGCGGGACGATAGACGTCACAAGCCACCAACAGCGGCTTACGGTTCTTCTTGGTTTTCAGCATACGGGCCAACTTACCGGAGAAAGTAGTCTTACCGGAACCTTGCAGACCTGACATCAGGATAACTGCCGGACGACCTTCCAACACCAATTCGGCAGTTTCACCACCCATCAATGCGGTCAGTTCATCATGTACAATCTTTACCATCAACTGGCTGGGCTTCACAGCCGTAAGCACATTCTGCCCTAAAGCTTTTTCTTTCACAGTATCAGTAAAGCCTTTGGCGACCTTATAGTTCACGTCAGCATCCAACAAAGCTTTACGCACATCCTTCAACGTTTCCGCTACATTAATCTCGGTGATTTTTCCCTCACCTTTCAGAATCTTAAAAGACCGTTCCAGTCTCTCACTTAAATTATCGAACATATATCTTTAATTATAAATTACGAATTATGATTGCCTGTCATTCTTTACTAACCTTCAGAATAACAACAGGGTGCAAAAATACAAAAAACTTATGAACCTTATATCTTTTTATTCTGCCATTTTGCTTTTTTCAAATAAATAACGCTGCTAAGCAGTAACAAACTATAGTACACCACCTCTATGGAGAAACAAACCGAAACCGGTGCTTTCACTACCATGCCTATCCACAGAATGTAAAGGGTATAGAATACCAAAGTCCCCATTTCAAGTATCAGAGCAGCCTGCGTATTTCCAGTTCCCGAAATGGCATTGAAATAGACATTCGCCACCGATGCGATGACCATTGCCACAGCAATGACATACAACGAAGGCACGGATTCCACCAGCAAGGCCTGCTCATTGGTATAAACCGAAAGCATAGCATGAGGGAAAAGTACCACTATGGCCACACAGACTATCATGATGAAGAACGACATCCGTGCGATACGCCAAATCAAGCACATGACATGGGCTATCCCTCCCGCACCGATCAGATTGCTGACCAAGGAATTGGTAGTAGTAGATAGTGCCTGAACCGGAATGAGCATCACGATATAGATACTACGTACGATATTGGCAATCGCCAGCTCGCGTTGCCCCAACCGTTCTATCGCGATGAAAAAGACAAACCAAGTAGCCATGGCCAAAAAATATTGTACCATGGTAAAACACGATATACTCAGAATCCTTCCCAATAAAGAGAAATCAATCTTCTGCCAGTGATTCAAGCCGAATTTCTTAAAATCCACCTTTGCGTAGGTATAAATCAAGAAGAAAGCCAATGAAGCGGCTTCAGCCATCACCGAAGCGATAGCTGCTCCTTTAATCCCCATCTCCGGCATTCCAAACTTACCGAAAATCAAAATATAGTCCAACAACACATTCACCAATGCCATGACCACCGCATTCATCGTCAGCACTTTAGTACGTGTAATGCCAATATACAGCGCACGGAACATCACGTTGATAAAAGCGAAGAAAAAACCAAAGATACGCCAGTTGAGGAATTCCATGGTGGCGTCAAAAATGGAATCAGATGAGATGAGCAGACGGACAACAGATGGAGCCAACAGATGAGTCAGCCCGAACATGAGCACCGCCAGCCCCAGCAAGAATGTCCCTCCCTGTATCATCACAGGGCCTACATCTTTGTAACGCCCTTCACCATTACGACGGGCAATCAAAATTTGTGAACCGATACTAAAGCCAAAAGCAATAGTAAAGACACAGATATAAAACAATCCACCCATGGCGGAAGCTCCCAGTTCGACTTCCCCCACTCTACCCAGGAAAGCCGTATCCGTCACATTTATAATGTTTTGCGCTAATAATCCGAGAAAAATCGGATAACTCACGTTCCATATTTCTTTGTTAGTATACATATAAAAAATTTGTATTGCGTAAAAGGGTTACAAAGATACAACATTCTTCTCAATCCACCATGCTGAATGTGGTGAAGAATCTGTAAACAGGCAAAGAATTTATTCCTGGAAATAACCATTCCGGAACAAAAGGCATATCATGCCCAAACTATGCTGGAAACTTCCGGGAACTTCCAGCATAGTTGGCAAAAGTTTCCAGCATAGTTTGAAAAAACGACCCGAGCGTTGACAGAACATGACGGACGTTTTTTTCAAAGAACCCTTAAGGGAGTTTTTCTTTGTTTCTTTCTTTGTTTTAATATAATAAGGTAGAAAATCCACGATAAGTCCACAACTTGTCCACAGCATAGGCATTAACCTACTATAAGACAAAGAATTAATTAAAAAAAGTTCGTCCACAAGTAATCCACAAGGCACTCAACAGCTAAAAAACACTCAGAAAATCATGGGTCAAAAGCCTTCTGAAATAAACGAAGAAAATTAAATAGTTTCTACTGAAACAGTTGATTTTTTCAATAGATTATGCAAATAATTGCACAAAAGGTTTGTCCGCGTGTTATTTTATCCTACCTTTGCGCCCGCAAACAAAAAAATTAAGTAATAAATGAAGAAACTATTATTAATTAGCGCAGCGACGCTAATCGTTTCAAATTCAACTTTCGCAGGAGGTATTTTAACCAATACAAATCAACATGCAGCTTTTCTCCGTATGCTATCCCGTGGTGCTACTACAGAAATAGATGGTGCTTTGTCTAATCCTGCCGGACTGGCTTTCTTACCCAAAGACGGATTCCATGTAGGATTGAGCATTCAAAGTGCTTATCAGACTAGAAATATTGATGCCAGTTTTATGACATACAACGGGGTTAGCGCCACAGGTCCTACCGTTTCAGACAAGCCTTTCGAAAAATATTATGAAGGAACGGCAGCCGCACCGGTTATTCCCAGTTTATTTGCAGCCTATAAAAAAGACAAATGGACTATTTCAGGTTTCTTCGCTATTACCGCCGGAGGTGGAAAAGCATCTTTCGATGACGGATTGCCTATGTTTGAATCTGCGGCCATGGCCGGTATTTTTCAGAATAGTGTGAAAGCACATCAGGCAAACCCACAAAGTCCGATAATCGTTCCCGGCATGTATGATATCACAAGCGCCATGGATGGTAAACAATATATTTACTCTTTACAGTTGGGATTATCCTATAAAGCTACCGAATGGCTTTCTGTATTCGGTGGAGGACGTATGAACTATTTTACAGGCGGTTATAAAGGATTCTTGAATGCCATTGTGAAAGGAACAGATACCAACCTGTTGCCACTCGCTCTGAACTGTGACCAAACAGGTTGGGGACTCACTCCTGTAATCGGTGCAGATGTTAAATTGGGCAAACTGAATATCGGTGCTAAATATGAGTTCAAGACCAATCTGAATATCGAAAACAATACAAAGAACTTACAATATCCACCCAGTGCCAAAGATATGGTAGCCCCCTACGAACACGGTGTGAATACTCCCAATGACATCCCAGCCATGCTCTCCATTGCAGCCGCCTACGAATTCCTTCCGGTACTTCGTGCTTCTGTAGAATATCATTTCTATGATGATAAAAACGCAGGTATGGCAAACGGTAAACAAAAATATCTGACTAAAGGAACCAATGAATACTTGGCAGGTATCGAGTTTGATGTAACCAAGCAACTGACCCTCAGCTGTGGTGGACAGATCACTGACTACGGACTATCAGATAACTATCAATCAGATACTAGTTTCTCTTGTGATTCTTACTCTTTGGGAGTCGGAGCCAAAATAAAAATGAACAAGCATCTCAATCTGAATGTCGGCTATATGTGGACTAATTATGAGGATTATACCAAGAAGTCAACCAACTATAACGGAACCGGATTACCCGGAACAAATGTATACAGCCGTACTAACAAAGTATTCGGTTTAAGTGCAGATTATAGTTTCTAATCCCTGTATATGAAATTAAAAAGAAGGCCATACCCAAACAACTGAGGTATGGCTTTTTTTACAAAAAACTCCAAAGAAACTGATAATCTTTCAGCCGCACCCGCAACTGTTTCAACGACCGGGTGATATGAAATTCCACAGTCTTTACAGAAATATCCAGTCGCAAAGCAATTTCCTTGTTCGGTAAATTTTTCATCCGGCTCAAAATAAACACCTCCCTGCTTGTAGGAGGCAGTTCACTAATAGCTTCCTGCACCAAAGCCTGTATCTCATCACAAAACAATTTATCGGGATCACAAGCCTCCAAAGTCGAGATACGCAAAGCCAGCTCTTTCTGCCGTATATCTCCTATATGCTGCTCGGCACGCATACGTACCTCCAAGTGTTGCAAATGATTCAGTGAACGATTTTTTATGGCTGTCAACAACAATGCGGAAATATTCGTATCCTCCCGCAATTCATTCCGGTGCTCCCACACATTGGTAAACGCCCCCATTACAATATCCTCAGCCTCTTCCTTGTCCCTGACGTACGAGTAAGCAAACTGAATAAACTGTTGCTGACGTTTACTAAACACCTCCGTCAGTTCTGACATAAAAATATTCCCCGTTTCTTTCATCTAACTAATTTTCTGTATCCGTTTCTAAATCTTGATATAGATGCCTTTTTTATATAATATATGAACAATGCTCCAACAGAATATAATATAGATCAAAGCATAGACTAATGAGCCGGGATAATCCCCCAATGCCGGAGCCAGCATCTTTTCATAAATAAAGGCACTCACGCCCGTAGCACCCAATGCGATTCCCATTGTTTCCGCAAACACATAAATAAACAAAGGATTCACTCCGAATGACCGGAAAAAAGCACACCAGTTCTGATATCCTTTCATATCAATAATCCAAATGAGCAGAGCCAAAAAACTGGACGCCAATCCACAAGTTATTATAACAAAAGTAGGCGACCACACTTTTTTATTAATAGGGCAGCCATAACTTAACAGAAAGCCGGCAAATGTAAGTATAGTTCCTATCAGAAACAACCGCTGTATCTTTTCGGCATTATCTTTAGCGGAAAGCAACAACTTTCCACAATAAAATCCTACCATCACATGGCACACCGCAGGAACAGTACTCAGCAGCCCTTCCGGATCAAACGCCATTCCGCCCTCATGGTACATATGGGATGTGCCCAATGCCCATGCGTCAAAACGAGCCACAACATTGGTTTCCGACTGATTGAAGCCGTCTCCCGTAGCCAATAAAAGAAAATAAGCGGCCAAAGTCACCAAAATGATAGCAGGAAAATATTTATGCTTCACCGTTATAGCAACCAGACTGGTCACACCGTATCCTATAGCGAGCCGTTGCATGACTCCCAGATAGCGCCATTCTTCAAAATTCAGATGATGTGTAAAAACAGACTTAGCTAAAAGATTCAACAATAGACCGATACAAAAAATAATGACTGTACGCTTCATTATTTTACGCAACGTGGCATGTGAATAAGTAAAATTATATTTCCGCAAAGAAATATAAGTCGAGATTCCCATAATGAACATAAAAAAAGGGAAAACGAGATCGGTGGGGGTCAATCCGTTAAAGGCGGCATGCTCCAGCGGAGCATACACATACCCCCACGAACCGGGGTTATTCACAAGAATCATGCCTGCAATGGTGATGCCTCTCAAGATGTCAAGAGCGAGCAATCGTTTGGGGGTATTTGCTGTCATGTGTGTCAGATTAATAAATTGGTTAACTCGGACAAAGATAACATTCTATTAGCAATAAAGAAACAAATCTGTGAAAAATATTTTTATATTGTAAACATATTAATCTCTCTGAAAAACATGTTTATTCCGTTTTTATTGCTATTTTTGTCCGCAAAGAATTTCTATACCCCCTTTATTTAAAAACTTAGCACAGATATATTATGAAAAAAAAGAGTCTGCTAGTATTTTTCGTTGGGCTATTAACGTGTGGATGCCAAATGAAAGAAGTAATCAATGAGTACAATGTAGTTCCGCTGCCTGTTACTATGAATGAGCAGCCGGGACGTTTTTATCTGAACAGCGATGTTCCTGTCGTTGTGAACGCCTCACAAGAAGTGAAAAATATCGCTTCCAGTCTATCAACTACCGTATTGGATGTAGCCGGTATCAAATTGAAACCGGGTGGTGAATTACATGAAAATGTACCCACCATTGTTTTTGACAGCATTCCGGGTATGGAGAAAGAAGCCTACAAATTATCAGTCACCCCCCAACAGATAAAGATTACAGCATCAACACCTAACGGATTTTATTACGGACTGCAAACTCTGTATCAACTGTTGCCGGTAGCTATTTATAGCAAGGAAAGAGCACGCAATGCCGAATGGAGCGTACCTTGCGTCGAGATAGAAGATACTCCGACGTTCCGATATCGCGGAGCAATGCTGGATGTATGCCGTCATTTTGCATCGATAGATTACATCAAAAAATTCATTGATGTATTGGCCGTACATAAAATGAATACCTTCCACTGGCATCTTACGGATGACCAAGGCTGGAGAATCGAAATCAAAAAGTACCCCAAACTGACCGAAATCGGTTCCCAACGTTCAGAAACCATGGTGGATTATTTCTATACCCACTACCCGTTTAAATATGACGGCAAACCTCATGGAGGTTACTATACACAAGAAGAAATTAAAGAAGTGGTAGCATACGCCCAAAGCAAATATATCACCGTCATTCCGGAAATAGAGCTACCGGGACATGCCTTGGCAGCCATTGCCTCTTACCCCGAATTATCCTGTACTCCGGACAGCACCTACGAAGTTTGCAAACTGTGGGGTGTGTTTGACCAGGTATTCTGCCCTACCGACACTTTCTTTCAATTTATGGAAGGAGTCATGGACGAAGTGGTGGAATTATTCCCAAGTTCTTATATACATATAGGTGGTGACGAATGCCCCAAATACGCATGGGAACATTGTTCCCATTGCCAAAAACTGATACGAGACCTAGGGCTTAAAGATGATGTCACTCCTAATCCCGTAGACGGCAGAAAGCATACCAAAGAAGAGAAATTACAAAGCTATATCGTAAACCGTGCGGAAAAATACCTGAACAGCAAAGGACGCAACATCATCGGTTGGGATGAAATTCTGGAAGGCGGGCTTGCTCCCAACGCCACAGTAATGTCATGGCGTGGTGTGGAAGGCGGAATGACCGCAGCCAAAGCCGGGCATGATGCCATCATGACTCCCAATCCTTACGCTTATCTTGATCATTATCAAGAAGAACCGGAAATAGCCCCTGTCACTATCGGTGGGTATAACACATTGAAGAAAACATACAGTTACAATCCTGTACCGGCTGATGCAGACAGTCTGGTAAAACAACACATCATAGGCGTACAAGCTAATTGCTGGGCTGAATATATGCCAACCGAGGACAATCGTGACTATCAAATCTTCCCACGTTTAATCGCCATAGCCGAGACCGGATGGACTCCGATGAAGGAGAAGAATTTCACTTCATTCTGCAGCCGCATGGTAGAAGATTTCAAACGTCTGGAAATAATGGGGGTAAAACCGTGCCTCAACTTCTTTGATGTAAACATTAATACCCGTTCCACTAAAGAAGGAGTACTGAATGTAGAACTGGAAACATTCTATCCGGGAGCACAAATCTATTATACAATCCACGGTGAGGAACCGTCTGTAAATGCCAGCTTATATAGCCATCCATTCCCATTGGAAGGTACTTACGACTTGAAAGCCGCCGCCTTTGTTGACGGTAAGCAGATTGGTAAAGTTACCCATAAACAACTTTACAAGAATTTAATCAGTGGAAAGAAATATGAAATCACTCCGGAACCCAAAGGAATGAAGGGGGATATTTTAGGAGAAAATGACATATTAGGGGCCGATACGGTGACTTTAGGACTAACCAACGGAAAACGTGGGAACAATGCCTCTTCCACTCCATGGGTAGGTATCCGCCCGGACAATAATGATAAAGTGACCTTCGTGGCAGACTTTGATAAAGCTACAATCAGTAAAATCAGATTTGGTACGCTTTATAATGCAGCCGGCAATATATTACCGGTAAGCAAAGCTGTGGTGTATGTTTCCGCCTCAGGCAATAAATTCGAGAAAGTGGCCGAAAAGGAATTTACCTATGACATCAAAGAAAACACCTTCAAAGGATTCGATGAAGAAATAGAGTTCCCGGCACAAGAAGCTGTAAAGGTGAAAATAGAATTTACAAGCGGAGGCAAAATACGTAATGGCATTGATTGCTATAGTCCGCATGATAAGAGCGAAGTGCCCAGTACAATGGCATTGGATGAAATAGAAATCTATTAATTCCACGAAAGAAGTAAAGTAAACAACTGTCCGGAAGCTATCTTTTGCTTTCGGACAGTTTCTTTTGTGCAATTCAATGCAGGCTGTTCCATCCAAGCGCGATATGACACTTTTATGAGGAACCACACAGCCTTTTTCAAATAAATTATGTAATTTTGCCGAATGTTTATAACAACCCTTTAAATCATAAGAAAATATTCATTCTTATTCACACTTTTACTGCTATCGGCAAGCAGTTTTGCCCAAAACAAAGATTTCAGTTATAAGTTTTACGGACAAGTTCGCACCGATCTTTATTACAATAGCCGTGCCAACGAAGAAACTGTGGACGGACTTTTCTATATGTATCCCAAAGACAAAATATATGATACAGACGGAAAAGACCTGAATGCAACAGCCAATGGAAGCTTCTATACCTTGTACACTCGTCTGGGGGTCGACGTTCAAGGCCCTAAACTGGGCAGGGCAAAAACCTCGGCTAAAGTGGAAATGGACTTTCGCGGTTCAGGAACCACTTTCTCTACCGTTCGCCTGCGCCATGCATATTTGAACTTAGACTGGGGAAAACCGTCCTTGCTGTTGGGTCAAACCTGGCATCCGCTGTATGGTGACGTCGCTCCGCAAATCCTGAATCTGAATATGGGAGCTCCTTTCCAACCGTTCAGCCGTGCTCCGCAAATACGTTTCCGCTACAAGACAGGTGATATACAGTTGACAGGTGCAGCGATCTGGCAATCTCAATATCTGTCACAAGGCCCTGATGGCAAGAGCCAGAAATACATCAAAGAAAGCTGTATCCCGGAAGTCTATATCGGTGCAGATTACAAAGGTAACAACTGGTTGGTAGGTGCAGGTATTGAAATGGTTTCATTAAAACCCCGTACTCAGTCTGTGGTAGAGGATAAAGTGTATAAAGTAGATGAACGTATCACTTCTCTGTCTTATGAAGTTCACATGAAATATACTTCACCTGTATGGTATATAGCTGCCAAAAGCATATTAGGTTCCAATCTTACACAGGTTTCTATGTTGGGAGGCTATGGCATAAAATCAATAGACCAACGAACAGGTGAACAAGAATATTCCCCCAACCGCAACTCCAGTTCCTGGTTGAACATTGTGTATGGCAAAAAATGGAAACCGGCTGTTTTCTTTGGTTACATGAAAAATTTAGGCACCAGCGATGAGGTTACCAAAATGTATGGCACAGGTACAAATGTAGATCAATTGATCAGTGCCAGTGCCGAACTGACTTATAATGTTCCTCATTGGAAAATCGGTGTGGAATATAATTTCAGTTCTGCATGGTACGGTTCACTAGATAAGTCAGATGGAACAATCATTGATACCCATTCTGTTTCAAACAACAGACTGGTAGCCACCGTATTGTTTATGTTCTAAGATATAGAATTCACTACAAAAAACAAAATACTAAAAAAGGCAACTCGAAACCGGGTTGCCTTTCTTTTATATAGAGAAGTATCAATTATTCACCTTTGATCGCTGCAACACCCGGAAGAACTTTTCCTTCGATCGCTTCCAACAAAGCACCACCACCGGTAGAGATGTAAGATACTTGGTCAGCCATACCGAACTTGTTGATACAAGCTACAGAATCACCACCACCAATCAATGAGAACGCACCGTTCTTAGTTGCTTTAGCGATAGCTTCGGCGATTGCACGTGAACCGGCAGTAAAGTTATCAAACTCAAATACACCGGCAGGACCGTTCCAAAGAATAGTCTTAGCATCTTCAATAGCTGCTGCAAATGCTTTCTGAGTTTCGGGACCTGCATCCAAGCCTTCCCATCCGTCAGGAATATTATTTGCAGGAACAACCTGAGTATTAGCATCATTAGAGAATGCATCAGCAGCTACACAGTCTGTACCTAATACCAAATTCACACCTTTAGCCTTAGCCTTAGCGATGATATCAAGAGCCAATTCCAATTTATCATCTTCTACGATAGAATTACCAATTTTACCACCCTGAGCTTTAGCAAAAGTATAAGTCATACCACCGCAAAGGATCAAGTTATCCACTTTATCCATCAGGTTTTCAATGATACCAATCTTGGTAGATACCTTAGAACCACCCATAATAGCAGTGAACGGACGTTTGATATCTTTCAGGATATTATCAACAGCTTGAACTTCTTTTTCCATCAAATAGCCCAACATCTTGTTGTCTGCATCGAAATAGTCGGCGATAACAGCTGTAGAAGCATGTTTACGGTGAGCAGTACCGAATGCGTCATTGATATAGCAGTCAGCATAAGAAGCCAAAGTCTTGGCAAATTCTTTCTGAGAAGCCTTCATTGCCTTCTTGGCATCTTCGTATGCAGGATCTTCTTTGTCAATGCCAACAGGCTTTCCTTCTTCTTCAGGATAGAAACGCAAGTTTTCCAACAACAGGACTTCACCCGGTTTCAAAGCAGCTGCAGCATCACCGGCTTTTGCGCAATCAGGAGCAAATTGAACAGGTACACCTAATTTTTCAGAAACAGCATCGACAATCTGACTCAATGAATATTTAGCATTTACCTTACCTTTGGGTTTACCCATGTGTGACATGATAATCAAGCTGCCACCATCAGCCAACACTTTTTTCAGTGTAGGAAGAGCACCGCGGATACGAGTATCATCAGTAATTTTACCATTTTCGTCCAAAGGTACATTGAAGTCCACGCGGACAATTGCCTTTTTACCGGCAAAGTTGAATTTGTCAATTGTCATCATAATCTCTTATTTTTGTTTATAGTGTATAAATACAATCTCGCTTATTTTGGGTGTTGCAAAGTTACTAATATTTTTTATTAGCAGTGTGTCAGGGCGGTAATAATTTTATCTGAAATGAAAAAAGAGGGTAAAAACCACTTTTTTTGAGAAAATCGAAAAAAAATCATTTTTCCGCTAGGGTTGTTTCCCACTATCCTGTTCTATATACAAAATGCGGAAAGAATGAAGACAGAATTGCTACATAAATATTTCAGAGGAGAAACCACGGAAAAAGAGGAAAGCCAAATTGTGGAATGGACGGAAAGCAGTGCCGAGAACAAGGAACGCTTTTTGAAAGAACGAATGTTGTTTGATATCACCCTTTTTTCCGATGATTCGAAGATACAGCGGAAGCCGAAAGGACATCTGTATCTGTATCCGCTGATTGCCATTGCCGCCATGTTGGCTATTGTTTTTGTCATGGATTTGCCACATATGCACAAACCCAAGCAGCAATTGTCACAAACCATCCGTATTCCGGCGGGGCAACGTGCGCAGATGGACCTCCCCGATGGTTCGGTAGTATGGTTGAACTCCCAAACTACATTGACTTATGATGAAGATTTCGGTAAAAAAGACCGTAAAGTCACATTAGACGGAGAAGCCTATTTCGAGGTGGCACACAATAAGGAAATTCCTTTTTATGTGCAGACAGAAAACATAAAGGTACAAGTCACCGGAACAAAATTCGATGTATGTTCTTATAAAGGTTCAAACAGCTTTATAGCCAGACTGATAGAAGGTTCCATCAATTTGCTTACCAACAGTGCAAAAGAAGAAAAAACAATTACCAGACTGACGAAAGGAAAGTATTTCTCGATGGAAAACGGCAAATATAGAACGGGCGAAATGAGCAGCAACAATGCTTTAGCATGGATGCAAGGCATTTATTATTTCGATGATGTTCCGTTTAAAGAATTACTGGACAAGATTGCTCTATATTATAATTATAAGATAACAGTGAAGAATCCTAAAATCTTAGAGAACTACCGTTGTACCGGTAAATTCAAAGATTTGGATGGCATAGAGCATATACTAAAAGTTATACAAAAAGACCATCCGTTCAAATACGATATTGATAACGAACATAACAAGATAACTATAGAATAAAATCACAATAGAAGTTTAACCTTAAAAATTAACCATTATGATTACATAAGAACCTTTGAAAAAAGAATCGGAAAGTACCCCCATACTCCCCGATTCGACAGCTAACAATTGACCTTAATCAAATTTATTAACTTAACACATTACAAAGATATGAGAAAAATTTCTTTGGAAGGGTATTTATGCCCAAAAAGTTTAGGCTTTAAACAAATATTACGAACTATGAAGATTACCTTATTTCTTCTTTTGGCTACTACATTCAGCGCATTTAGCGTAAATGTACACTCTCAAAATGCAAAAGTTAGTTTTGATACCCACACCATGAAGGTAGCTCAATTAATCTCGACCATTGAAACACAGACCAATTATCTGTTTGTCTATAATAAAAAGAATGTGGACCTTAACCGCAAAGTAACTGTTAAAGCCCGTAACAAAGCCGTATCCGAAATTCTGGATGAAGTTTTTGCCGGAACAGGAATCTCTTATGTAATGGAAGGAAAGAATATTGTTCTGACTAAAGAAAGCAACATAGCCCGTGAAGAAGTGAAGCAGCAGAATACAATCACTGTAAAAGGTGTTGTAACGGATATGCAGGGTGAAGCCATTATCGGTGCAAACATACTTCAACAAGGTACTACTAACGGTACTATTACAGATATTGACGGCAACTTTACCCTGGAAGTTCCCACTGATGCACAACTAGCCGTTTCCTACATCGGATATAAAAAAGTCATTATTCCCGTAAACGGAAAAACCAACTTTACCATCAAGATGGAAGACGACGCCCTGAAATTGGAAACTGTTGTAGTAACCGCTATGGGTATTAAAAAGAAAGAAGCTTCTTTGACTTATTCTACACAGCAATTGAATGGTGACGAGCTGAATAAGGTAAAGGATGCGAATATGATTAATTCACTAGCCGGTAAATCCGCCGGTGTACAGATTACAAAGAGTTCATCCGGTCTTGGAGGTTCGGCAAAAGTATCTATCCGTGGTGCGCGTTCAGCATTCGCCAGTGGTAACAACCAACCGTTGTATGTCATTGATGGTGTTCCCATGCTGAATATCACAACAGAATCAACAGCCACCGTTATGGGAGGTGAAAATGACGGTGTCAACCATGACTCTGGTGACGGTATTTCCAATCTGAACCCTGACGACATTGAAAGTATGAGCATATTGAAAGGTGCATCCGCAGCAGCTCTTTACGGCTCACAAGCAGCTAATGGTGTCATTTTAATTACAACAAAATCCGGAAAAGCCGGTATGTCAAGAATTACATTTTCTTCCAACCTGACAGTAGACCATGCTATCAGCCTGCCCCAATTCCAAAACAATTATGGACAAACTGCCGATGGTACCAGCAGCTGGGGTAGTAAAGGGAACCTGACAGACTATGACAATGTGGACAATTGGTTCGGAAACGGGATCACTGCTATCAACTCTTTAACTTTCCAAACAGGCAATGACAAGATGCAAACCTACTTCTCTTATGCTAATACCCGAGGTACAGGTATCGTTGACTCAAACAAACTTCAAAAGCATAATATCACTTTCCGTGAAACAGCCAGTTTTTTCAACGATCGCTTGAAATTGGATGGAAATGCCAGTTTGATGACACAGCCTATCCGGAACACTCCTGCCGGAGGCTGTTATTATCTGAATCCGCTAGTTGGTCTGTATTCTTTCCCCCGTGGCGCCGATTTGGCTCCGTATGCTGAAAATTTTGAAGTATTCGACACGGATCGTAATATGAATTTACAGAATTGGTACACAAAGAATGAAGACGGCTCATTCAGTGAATGGGATCAGAATCCGTACTGGATTAAAAACCGTGTGACCAACAAGAGTAAACGTTATCGCGCATTGGCTTCTATCAGTGCAAATTTAAAAGCTACTGATTGGTTAAGTTTCCAGGCACGTGGCAATGTAGACTACGTAAGTGATAAATTTGACAACAAGATGTATGCTTCAACAGCTGCAAATATTGCCGGCAAGAATGATGAGACAGGGCTTCCCAACGGACGTTATGTATGGTCGGATGAACAAAATTTCCAAGTATATGGTGACTTCATGGCCATGTTTAACAAAACATTGGGTGACTTTTCTATCAACGCAGCATTGGGAACCAGCATCAATGTGAGCAAAGCCAATTCTTTGATGATTGACTCCAAAACAGCTTCTTTATATCGCCCTAATGTATTTACCGTTTCCAATATCATCTTCTCTTCAAAGGGATTTATCAACCAGACGATTGATGCGAAACGTACTATACAATCCTTGTTCGGCACAGCGCAAGTAGGTTGGAAAGATGCTCTTTATCTGGATGTTACAGCACGTAATGACTGGTCTTCCACTTTAGCGAATACAGAAAGTATGAAAAATGGATTCTTTTATCCGTCAGTAGGTTTGACTTGGATTATGAGCAACAGTGTCAAACTGCCGGAATGGATCAATTTCTCAAAATTCCGTGGTTCATTCGCACAGGTTGGTAATGACCTTCCTATCGGAATTACAAACTTAGCGGATATTATTCAATGTGGTGGAAGTATCCAGACCAATGACATTGAGCAACGTGGTGATTTGAAACCGGAAATCAGTACTTCCATTGAATTCGGTACAGAATGGAAATTCTTCAATAATCGCTTCGGTATTGACTTTACATGGTATCGTACTGATACAAAAAATCAGTTGCTGAAAGTAGCCAATCCGGCAGGTTCACTTTATGCATTCCGTTATATCAATGCAGGTAAGATTCGCAACAAAGGATTTGAAATCACATTGGGAGCTACTCCGGTGCTGACCGAAGATTTCCGTTGGAAAACGACTTTCAATTATTCACAAAACCGTAATAAGGTAGTCGAACTGGCTCCGAATTATACTTCCTTCGTATATGGTGACCCGGGTTTCTCTATGGCATATATGATGCAGATTAAAGAAGGCGGCTCTTTGGGAGACATCTATGGAAATACGTTCGCACGTGACGAACAAGGTAAGATTAAGGTATCCGATGAAGGCAAACCTATTTCAGAGTCAGGTAATAAAACATATCTGGGAAATTGTAATCCGGACTTTCTGTTGAGTTGGGCTAATACCTTCATTTATAAGGGTTTCTCTCTGTATTTCCTGATCGATATGCGCAAAGGCGGTGATGTCATGTCTCTGACACAAGCTACATTGGACGGCAGAGGCGTAACGAAGGCTACGGCTGAAGCACGTGACAGAGGTTATGTGGAAGTTGACGGAACAAGATTTGAGAATGTAGAAGGTTTCTATTCAGTAGTAGGTGACCGTAACGGTATCTCCGAGCGTTATATGTACAGTGCGACCAATATTCGTTTACGCGAATTATCTCTGAGCTATTCGTTCCCGTCTACTTTGCTGGCCAAGACTAAGGTATTCACCGGTATCGATGTATCATTGGTGGGACGTAACCTGTTCTTCTTCTACAAAGATGCTCCTTTCGATCCGGATGCTATCTTGTCTGTAGGTAACACTAATCAGGGAGTTGATGTATTCGGTATGCCGACAACCCGTAACATTGGTTTCAACGTTAAATTTACATTCTAACTTTAAAGCAAGCGAATTATGAAAAAAAATCTATATATAGCGAATCTGTTAGTAGCCGGACTGATGACATTTACCGGATGTACGGATGGTTTTGAATCAGATAATGCCAATAAAGCCGGATATACGCCTGAACTTCAGGAATATGATCTTCAGAAATATGTGCTGAAC
>ENA-OQNN01001370-OQNN01001370.1-human-gut-metagenome-genome-assembly--contig:-NODE-1370-length-16618-cov-3.353162_pt1 | contig 16618 bp, 15 predicted proteins | sample MGYA00242624_ERZ504870 | MGnify/ENA primary metagenome ERZ504870 (study PRJEB26092, sample SAMD00036379) | human gut metagenome | host: Homo sapiens | study: EMG produced TPA metagenomics assembly of... | reverse complement strand
ATAACCGTGAGATCAGCTCCGTCTGCCGCCCGTCACTCTCCACCGTCGCCCTGCCGCTGTTCCAGATGGGCCAGAGCGCGGGCCACACCCTGCTGGACATGCTCTCCGGCAAGCATCCGGCGCAGAAGGACATCATGCTGGAATGTACGATCATCAAACGAGAATCCACAGGAGGTTAATTCATGAAAGCTCGCATCCGACTGCAGAAGGACTGCATCATCTCCCCCATCGATCCCCGCGTGTTTGGCTCGTTCATCGAGCATCTCGGCCGCGCCGTCTATACCGGCATCTATGAGCCGGATCACCCGACCGCCGACGCCTTCGGCTTCCGCGGCGACGTGGAAGAGCTCATCCGTCCGCTGCATGTCACGCAGATCCGCTATCCGGGCGGCAACTTCCTGTCCGGCTATGACTGGCGCGACGGCATCGGTCCGAAGGACAAGCGTCCCGTCCGCCCCGACATGGCTTGGAGCGCCATTGAGCCGAATCAGGTCGGCACGGATGAATTCCTGCAGTGGTGCGAGCGCATCGGCGCGCAGCCGATGATGGCCGTGAATCTCGGCACCGGCACCCCGAAGGACGCCGTAGAGCTGCTGGAATACTGCAACGGCGACATGCACACCTACTGGGCGGACAAGCGCCGCGAAAACGGCCGCGAGGCCCCCTATAACGTCAAGCTCTGGTGCCTCGGCAACGAGATGGACGGCCCCTGGCAGATCTGCTCGAAGACGGCCACGGAATACGGCCGCATCGCCTGCGAGACGGCCAAGCTCATGAAGATGTTCGACCCGACCATTGAGACCGTCGCCTGCGGCAGCTCCTACCGCACGATGCCGACGTTCGGCACCTGGGAAGAGGAGGTCCTCCGCCAGAGCTATCCCTACGTCGACTATCTGTCGCTCCATCAGTATTATACGAACCATGAGGGCGACATCATGAATTTCCTTGCACGCAGCGAGGAGATGGGCGAGTTCATTCAGGAGGTCGCCGCCATCTGCGAAAAGATCCGCCTTGAGGTCGGCAGCGACAAGCATATCGGTCTGTCGTTCGACGAGTGGAACGTCTGGTATCACTATGCCAAGAACGGCAAGGTGCCGGAGAAGTGGACGGTCGCCCGCCCCATTGAAGAGGAGAACTACGACTTTGCAGACGCCCTGCTCGTCGGCAGCATGCTCAACACCCTGCTCAACCACGCCGACGTCGTGAAGGTCGCCTGCCTGGCCCAGCTCGTCAACGCGCTGGCCCCCATTATGACCGAGCCGGGCGGCCGCGCCTGGGCGCAGACGACGTACTGGCCGTTCCTCTACGGCTCTCAGTTTGGCTGCGGCACGGCCCTGCAGCAGGAGGTCGAGGTCCCGACCTATGCCTGCGGCGTCAGCCCGAAGGCCCCGTACCTCTCCAGCTCCGCCGTGCTCTCCGAGGATGGCGCGCATGTGACGGTCTTTGCCGTGAACAAGAGCCTCGACGAGGCCATGACGCTGGAGCTTGACGGCCTGAACGCCGTGCTGGAGCAGCATGTCACGCTGACCGCTCCCTCGCTGGACTCCGAGAACACCGCAGATGCGCAACCCGACCTGCCGCGGGAGCTGCCTGTCGGCGAGGACGACCCGGAGCTCCGCGAGATAATCGCGACGATAGCCGAGCGCCACGCCCGCCACTTCGCGGACAACGACTATGCCCACACAGACGCAGGCGGTCAGCCGACCTCATGGGCGCGCATGACGAGGGAATATTATCTAAACCGCGACTGCGAGGGCTACGAGGACGGACCGCTCGGCACGATGATCCTGCTCCAGCTGTTTAAAGTAGCGCACCATGTCACAGGCAACGAGCGCTGGGATAAAGAATACCGCAAGCTCGCGCTCGAAGAGCCCTATCGTTACGCCGACCTCGCCTGCGAGCACTACGAGCGATATGAAAACAAGATAAAAGAATTTCTGCACAACGAGGAGCTTGACTCCGAGACGCTGTTCCCGATGGTCGTCAAGACGATGAATTATTCCGACACGCGCATGGCGGCGATAGTCTATTACACCATGTCGCAGCTCGAGGATGATCCGATACTGCTCGAAAAGTTCAGGCGCGGCGCGGACTGCTGGTGGAGGCTCGAAAAATACGGGCGCGATATAGAGTGGTCGCTCGTCTATCAGCTGATGTACCCCGACGAGGAGAAATATGACGCATTCGGCAGGCCCTGCAAAGATGTTCTCGCATGGCAGGCTTCGCGCTATCCCGTCAGCTCCCGCGAGATATTTATCGACAACACCACTCGCCCCGATGCCCGCGAAGAGGACGGCATGCTCTGGTATAAAAATACCGAGAAGCCGATACCCTATGCCGTTGCAATGGATGAGCGCGGCGGCACGGGCACTGATTTCTTCCATGCCCGCCAGGGTAGATGGGACAATAGCATCGGCGTCAACGGCTCATACAATCTCATCATGCCCTATTGGATAGGCCGCTACAACGGTCTGCTCAAAGAGGAGAGCGCGGGCGGCGATATCACCGCCGACGAGCTTGAGGAGATACTCAGAACGCAGTAAAAATTATTTGAAAAAGAACGGATAAAACAATCGAGCCGCAGCAGTTCAATCTGTTGCGGCTCGGTTTATAATTTACTGGTGGGGTGGGTATATAAATTGGATTTTGTTGCAGAATCTCAATCCGACTATCTCAATTTCTTACTCAGACACCATTCTGCCCATTTTCCCGTTCTGTAGAATTTGCCGGACATTGTATGCCCATACTTGTCCCAGCGGGTGTATTTTATGTCTGCTCCGAGTTTTTTGAGTTCGGCGGCGCAGTAATCGTCGCTGTCTATTTTTACATTGGTATCGTCCGATGAATGCGCCGCCCAGATAGGCGTTTTGACTAATCGCCCAATATCATATTTTTCATAGTCGCGATCCAGGCACAAGCCGCCCATCACGGGCACTGCCGCCGCAAAATATTCGGGAAAAAGATAGATAAGCTGCCAGACGCAGCAGCCGCCGAAGGAAGTGCCTATAATATATATGCGCTTTCTGTCGAAATCTGCGGGCAGCTCATCCAAAAGCCTCTTTATCGATTTTATGTAATTCTGCATCGCTTCGCCTCTGTTTGAGCCGAAAGGTGCCTGCGGCAAAAGAATATTGCAATCTGTTTTTAATAATTGCTTGTACAACGGTATGTTGTCAAACAGCTGCTTGAAATTATCATTGCCCATTGCGCCCGCGCCGTGTAAGAGGATAAACAAAGGTTTGTTTTTATTTTTGCTTGCACGAAACCGGAAGGGGAAGCATATTTTATTCTCTCGGTCGGTGTATTTATAGGCTGAAAATCTGCCGCCGGATACTTTCTTTATGCCGTCGCCGCTGCGGCTAAGCTCTTTCTCTATATGCGCGGCGACTCGGTTTTGCTTTTTCTTGTAGCGCTTATAGTATCTGTACGCCTTCGTGATCGAATTGGGCATTTTGCCCTTTTTCTCGATGGAGCCTTGCGACAGTATATATAAATATTCGTCGCTACCCTCAAGCTGAGCTTCTTTTAAAAGGTTTTTGATTGTATCAAGCTCGTTTTCATCGAAAGCTATGAGAGCCAAGCCCATATCCGACGAGCCTTTTTCAATGTATGGCTCGAAAGGCGCAATGTCGCAGAAATCGTTGTCAACAAGACAGCGGAATCTCAAGTTGCTCATAAAATCACCGTATATTCAGAATGTGCATTCACATGGCATGATTATTTTTTCAGATACTCCGCATACTGCCTGTAAAGCTCCGCCGAGCTTTCATGCCCGGCGAACGAGCCGGAATCTTCGGGATTCATCAGCCCGATATACTGATATCCGATTATCTTGTCCGCATACGGCGCGACGTTCGCTATCTGCCGCTCGATTCGCTTGAAATCAGCGGGGAGCAGTGCGCTTTTGTAGACCATGCCCTCGAAATCGAACAGCTCGATATCGGCCCAGAGTGCGGCGCGTCCCGCTTTATCATGGGCTTTTTTCAGGCGCGCAAATATTTTTTCGCTCTGCCACACGCGAGTCTTTTTGACGCCTATCTCGTCCTGATACGCTATAAAATCGACATCGAGCGAGGCGAGCGCGTCGATATATTTTGAGTTCGTGAGCGTAAGATTTGTGCCGTAGGGCGCGATAAGCGTCTTTTTGTCGGGCGTTATCTCGCGGCAGCGGGCGGAGCAGAGATTGACATATTTCATGAAATTCCCCGAAAAGCGCAGGATTATACAAGTCTCGTCCGGGAAATACCAGCCGTAGAAGCTTTTGTGCCGCGCGTATTTTTCCGTCAGCTCATCCATGGCTTTAAACGAGCGGTCTATTACCTCGCTCGAGGTTATGTTGACTCCGGGCTTCGTCCAGTCGCCGTAAAAGCCGTTGCCGAGGAAAACCTTTATGCCGCATTTGTCCGCCTCGTCGAGCACCGCTTCGATAGGGTCGGCGCAGGGGATATCCGCCAAAGGAAAAACGGACGACTCAAAATAGCAGCGGTCATAGAGTGCAGTCGCCATAACGACTATGTATTCCATTTTGAGCGCCGCTATCTCGCGCACCTTTTCGCGCCAGTTTTCGGCGGTAAAAGAGTCGAGAGCGGGGTTCCAGTATTTGCCCTCCGCCGTGTTGTGATGGTGAATTTCAAAAAAAGTTCCGTCAATTCCTCTTGACATGCTTTACCTCCGTATAAATAGGGTAAATATCTCGAAAACTCATACCAAGTTTCCGTTCCCAAGGTGTCATATTTTTCTTTAAGCTTTTGCATGAGGAATGTTGGCTTTATTATATTCCTTCATAGTTCTCGCTCTCCTGCAAAACTTCGTTTCGCAGCTTCCCTCGTCAGAGAAAGGCTGTTTTTACAACAAGCTTTTTCTTTAACTTAATATAACATTTTTAACAAAAACTTTCAAGTTGTATATACAAACAGAGTTACCCCGAATTTATGGGATAACTCTGTTTTTTGATGGTATGACAAAAGTATGACGGCTGTTCCTGCCGTGAGTTTACCTGTTGACAAAACATTCAATATATGAAATTAAAACCTTGTCATCTGAATTAAATATGACTGAAAAAACTATTTTTCTTCAATTATCACAATAGTGTGAGCCCTAATCCATGAGACATCACCCAATTCCCCGGTAACTTTTATTAAAGTTCCTTTACGCAAGTCAGCAAGTGACGGCCAATCGGCGTCTAATAAAACATTCCAGCCATGTTTTGTTTCAATGGCTGCTTCTGAACCATAGTGATAAATTCTTTTTACTTTATCAACTATCTCAACTTCACTTCCGGAATATTTTTGTTCATATGCAACGTCATTTTCAACTCGCAAACGAAAAGCTTTTTTTCGATCTAATGTTTCACTACTGCCGTCAGAATATGTAATCTTAGCATAACATTGCGATTTTCCACACGCAGATAATCCAGCACAAACAAGAATAATGGCAAACAACACGCAGAAAGCTTTTTTTATTTTAATCTTCATTTTAATCAACTCCCGATATTTTGTAATTATGTTTTAGTTTTCTTCGGGCATTGTGCATCAATCGGTATTTGCCAATGTCCGTTTTTCTTTTCAGCGCCAAATGTAACTTTTATTATGTCATCTTTGCACCATTTTCGAATGGTTGATTCTGAATAACCCCACTTTTTTGCAGCTTCTTTTACAGATAGATACTGCATATTTCGACCCTCCTTCTAAGTAATAACCGATATTGGTTAATATGATTATATACCGCAATCGGTTAATATGTCAATAGGGAGGATTGAAGAATTTATGATTTCCTATGATAAATTATGGCAAACCATGAAAGAAAAAGGTGTTACACAGTATGCTCTTATTAAAAAATACAATATCAGTCCCGGTCAAATCACACGATTAAAACGAAATGAAAGTGTCAGCACACATACAATAGAAATATTTTGTAAAATTTTGAAATGCAATGTCGAAGATATTATGCAATATATAGACGATGAAAATGATGAAAATATAAAATAAGCAGGGATTGTTTCCCTGCTTTTGTTTTGTCCCTTTGCCGCCGTCGGAGCAATATTTTTAAATCTCTCGGAGGAAATTCGGAAAACTTGAAAAACTTCTTTACAAACCGCTCTATAACTGATATAATACCGTTGTATGCGTCCGCTACTCGGCTTATGGATTAAACCTCAAAGAGGTTTTCACCGGCCTTTTGCTGGGTTACGGAGCAAATATTAAAATGAGGTGAAAAGAAATGACTCAGGCAGAAAAAACCGCAATTATGCAGGAGTACGCTATCCATGAGGGCGACACCGGTTCTCCGGAGGTCCAGATCGCTGTTCTCACCAAGAGAATCCGCGACCTGACAGAGCATCTCAAGGAGCATCCGAAGGATCATCATTCGCGCCGCGGCCTTCTCAAGATGGTCGGTCACAGACGCAATCTCCTGGCATACCTTCAGAAGGTTGACATTGAGCGCTACCGTGCGATCATTGCCAGACTCGGTATCCGTAAATAATTGCACGACGAGCAGGCAGGAGTTTATTTCTGCCTGCTTTTCTGAACTCACAATCGACAGACTGCAACGGTTTTAGCAGTGAATCGGGGCTCCGGGAAGCCGGGGAACGGATTTATTGCTAAGTCCGGGGGTCTGTGGAAATAAATACAAAGAGGTAAAACTATGTTCGAGGATTTCAAAAAGTTTGAAACTGAAATCGCCGGCAGACCCTTCGTTGTTGAAGTCGGCAAGATGGCTCAGCTCGCAGGCGGTTCGTGCCTCGTCCGTTACGGCGAGACCGACGTGCTCTGCACCGCAACCATGGCTGCAAAGCCGAGAGAGGGCGTGGATTTCTTCCCGCTTTCAGTTGATTTTGAAGAGAAACTCTATTCCGTTGGCAAGATTCCCGGTTCGTTCCAGCGCCGTGAGGGCAGAGCGAGCGAGAAGGCAACTCTTGCATCGAGAGTTATCGACAGACCCATCCGTCCTCTGTTCCCCAAGGACATGAGAAATGATGTCAGCGTCGTGGCTACCGTTATGTCGGTCGATCCCGACTGCCAGCCCGAAATCGCCGCTATGCTCGGCGTTTCCATCGCGCTTTCCATTTCCGAGATTCCGTGGGACGGCCCGATCTCCGGCGTGAGCGTCGGCCTTATCGACGGCGAGTATGTTATCAACCCCACCGAGGCGCAGCGTGAAGTCAGCCGCATGGCTGTCACCGTCGCTTCCACCTCCGACCTCGTCGCAATGATCGAGGCAGGCGCAAAGGAAGTCACCAATGACGAGATGTTCGACGGCATCATGTTCGCCCACAAGGAGAACCAGCGCATCGTCGAGTTCATAAAGGGAATCCAGGCAGAAGTCGGCAAGAAGAAGATCGACTTCCCCTCAAACGATCCCGCGCCTGAGATGTACGAGGCTATCAAGGATTTCGCTATCGACGATATCCGCGTCGCTCTTGACACCGATGACAAGCGCATCCGTGACGAGCGCCTCAAGCCCATCTATGAGAAGGTTCATGAGAAGTTCGACGAGATTTATCCCGACGAGATAGAGAAGATCGATGACTGCCTTTACAAGACCCAGAAGTTCGTCGTGCGCCGCTGGCTGCTTGACGACGGCAAGCGCGTTGACGGCAGAGGCATCGATGAGATTCGCCCGCTTGCGGCTGAAATCGACCTGCTTGACAGAGTTCACGGCTCGGGTATGTTCACTAGAGGCCAAACTCAGGTTCTGACCGTCACCACCCTCGGCCCCGTCAGCGATTCTCAGATTCTTGACGGCATCGACGGCGAGGACACCAAGCGCTATATGCACCACTACAACTTCCCCTCGTACTCGGTCGGCGAGACCAAGCCCTCGAGAGGCCCCGGACGCCGCGAGATTGGTCACGGTGCTCTTGCAGAGCGTGCTCTTCTGCCCGTTATCCCGAGCGTTGAGGAGTTCCCGTACTGCCTGCGCCTTGTCTCCGAGGTTCTTTCGTCCAACGGCTCGACTTCGCAGGCTTCTATCTGCGGCTCGACCCTTTCACTTATGGCTGCCGGCGTGCCGATAAAGGCTCCCGTTGCCGGTATCTCCTGCGGACTTGTTACCGAGGGCGACCGCTTCATGACCATGGTCGATATCCAGGGTCTTGAGGACTTCTTCGGCGACATGGACTTCAAGGTCGGCGGCACCAAGAAGGGTATCACCGCTATCCAGATGGATCTTAAAATACACGGTCTGACCCCCGCTATCATCCGCGAGGCTCTTGACAAGACCTACAAGGCACGCTGCTACATCCTCGATGAAGTCATGCTGCCCGTTATCTCCGAGCCCAGAAAAGAGCTCTCCAAGTATGCTCCCAAGATGCTCACCACCAAGATTGACACCGAGAAGATCGGCGATGTCATCGGTAAGCAGGGCAAGGTTATCCAGAAGATCTGCGCAGAGTGCAACTGCAAGGTCGACGTTGAAGAGGACGGAACCGTCTTCATCTCCGCTATCGACATTGACGATGCGAAGCGTGCTCTCAATATGGTTGAGACCATCGCGAACGATCCCGAGGTCGGCGCTATCTACAAGGGTGTTGTTACCCGCCTGATGGACTTCGGCGCATTCGTTGAGATCGCTCCCGGCAAAGAGGGTCTTGTCCACATCAGCCACCTTGATGTCAAGCACGTTGACCGTGTTGAGGATGTCGTTGCTGTCGGCGACGAGGTCATAGTCAAGGTTCGCGAGATAGACGACCAGGGCAGACTCAACCTCTCCCGCAGAGACGCTCTTATCGAGGTCGAGGGACTTGTTCCCGAGAACGACCTGTCCGAAGAGCCCCGCAGAGCTCCCAGAAGGGACAACCGCGGCGGCAGAGACGGCGGAAGAAGAGATAACCGTGGCGGCAGAGGCGGCCACGGCGGAAAGAGATATTAATCTCTGATATAAAAATTAACAAAGACCGCTGTATCACAAGATACGGCGGTCTTTTGATATAGCAAAAACGGAACTGCAACTATTGCCGCAGTTCCGCATTTTTATTTGTGATATTTTCCGCCGCTCGATATCATGAACGCGCGGTAGATCTGTTCGAGCAGCATCACACGCGCGAGCTGATGCGGGAATGTCATTTTCGACATCGAGAGCTTGAAGTTCGCGCGGCGCTTGACCTCGTCAGTTAGCCCGTGCGAGCCGCCGATAATAAAAACAAGGTTTCCGCTCCCGCCGACTGCCGCCTGCTCAATATCGCGGCTAAGCTCCTCAGAAGAGAGCTGCTTGCCCTCAATGCACATCGCGTAAACGCGCACCGACTGGTGAATGAGCTGCAAAATTCGCTTTCCCTCGTCCGCGAGAGCCGAGTCTATCTGCGCCCTCGACGGGTCGTCCGGGATACGTGCGGGGGTCAGCTCCGTTATTTTCAGCTTGCAGAATGCCGAGAGCCGCTTTGAATATTCGGCGCATGCGCCGCGCAGGTAGTCCTCCTTGAGCTTGCCGACGCATATAATATCTATGTTGTACATCTTACCCTCCGTTTAAAAGCTTATCGCCTTTCCGTTGTCGCCCGCGACGCCGAGCAGATAGTCGCTGCCCGCCTTTGCACCGTGGATGGTGAACGCCGAGTGGGTCGTCTCATACGCGAGGTCGGGCGTGTTGTTCTGCTTGCTCAGATGCCCGAGCATGAACCGCACCGTGCCAGAGTCGAGGAGCTTCACCGCCGCGTCGGAGCACGCCGTGTTTGAAAGATGCCCTATGTCCGAGAGTATGCGCTGCTTGAGCGGATAGGGGTATGGTCCGCGCCGCAGCAGGTCTATCTCGTGGTTCGATTCGAGCATCACGAGGTCGCTGCCGTAAATCGCGTTCATCACCGTGTCGGTCACATGACCGAGGTCGGTCGCTATAGATATACGCCTGCCGTCCGGCGTGACCGCTGTGTAGCCGCAGCTCTGCGCGGCGTCATGCGGCGTTGCAAAGGGCTTCACATATATCCCCGCCGCCTCCGCGCCGCTCTCGTCTATCTCGCGCGCGGTGAACTTGCCGTTGAGTATGCCTATGGAGTCGAGCGCCCTGAGCGTGCCCGCCGACGCATAGACATCAATATTTCTGCTGCCTGCAAAGACCCGCAGCCCGTTTATGTGGTCGGAGTGCTCGTGGGTGATGAAAATCGCGCTGATGCTGTCCGGCGATACGCCGATATTTTCGAGCGCACCGGTTATTCTTTTTGCGCTGACTCCCGCGTCGATGAGTATGCCGCCGTCGGAAGTGCCTATGTATATGCAGTTGCCGCTGCTCGAAGAGAAGAGCGGACAGAATTTTGCCATATTTTTCTCCTTTAAAAAATCCTGCGCCGGCATGACCGATGCAGGATTTTTGCATTTATATTTTTAGACTGCTCTTGAAATGTCATCGGGTTCGGGTCTGTCAACGCGGCGAATGTCCGCGCCGAGCCCAGTGAGCTTTTCGACGATGTTTTCATATCCGCGGTCGATGTGCGAAATTTCTTCAATCTCGGTCGTGCCCTTGGCGATGAGTCCAGCGATTATCATTGCCGCGCCCGCGCGCAGGTCGTCTGCTCTGACGGGTGAGCCCTTGAGCTGTTCGCCGCCCTCGATAACAGCCATCTTGCCCTCGACCTTTATCGACGCGCCCATGCGGGTCAGCTGCTCGACATAGCGGAAGCGGTTATCCCAAACTCCCTCGGAAACGAAGCTCGTGCCGTCCGCGATGCTCAGAAGAGCGGTCATCTGTGGCTGCATATCGGTCGGGAAGCCGGGGTATGGCATAGCCTTTATCGTGCATTTGCCGGGTCTGCCGTTCGCGCAGACTCTGATGCTGTCGTCATTTTCTATAACATCGATGCCGCACTCTATAAGCTTGGCGGAGATGGATTCAAGATGCTTCGGAATAACATTCTTGATAAGAACGTTTCCGTCCGTTGCGGCGGCGGCGACCATATATGTGCCAGCCTCGATCTGGTCGGGGATTATCGAATAGTTGCAGCCGTGCATGTGCTCGACTCCGCGGATTTTAATTGTATCCGTACCTGCTCCGCGAATGTCCGCGCCCATGGAGTTGAGAAAGTTCGCGAGGTCAACTATGTGCGGCTCTTTTGCGGCGTTTTCAATAACGGTCAGCCCTTTCGCCTTGACTGCGGCGAGGATAACATTGACCGTCGCGCCGACAGAAGCCTCGTCGAAATAAACGGAGCTGCCCTCAAGCCTCTCTGCGGCGGCGTCGATTATCGCATTTTCGCCTATCGTGACTGTTGAGCCGAGCAGATCAAAGACCTTGATGTGGCGGTCGATCGGGCGCACGCCGACGTTGCAGGCGCCGGGCATGGCGACTTTCGCGCGGTGGAATCTGCCGAGCAGCGCGCCGATGAAATAATAAGAAGCGCGCAGATGCTTCGTCATATCGTGCGACACGACATAGGAGTTGACTCCCTTTGTGTCAATCTCGAGCGTGCTCTTGCTCAGGCGCTTTATGCGTGCGCCGAGCTGTTCGAGAATTTTTGTCATATAATAAACATCGCTGATGTTGGGAATGTTTTCAATAACACATACATCCTGAGCGAGGATAGTTGCGGGCAGAATAGCTACGACTGCATTTTTAGCGCCGCTTATGCTGACCTCTCCTCTGAGGGGTATGCCGCCGTTGAGCACGAACTTTTCCAATTTGTTCACTCCTATATAGTTTTTATATCAAAAAAGCAGTAAAAATCGAATGAAATAAAATACATTTTACGACACTAAATTATATCATCTTTTTGCCCCATTGAAAAGGGTTTTTTCAAAAAATTATACTGCATTTTTCTGCGTCGGCGGCGTTGTGCAATAAAAATTTTAGATTTTGCCGGCAATGCCGCGCATTTCTGCTGTTCGGTTTTATTATTGACAGCTTCGCCACATTTAGAAGCGGAATTTTTTAATTTAACAAGGCTGAAAAACAGCACTTTATTTCTCTTTTTTAAATTGTTGACAAGCAAAAAAATATTTGATAAAATCAAATTGCAGGAAGTGTTTATATACGATAAAAATATACCGCGGTCTTTTGAGACTTTCCGCAAAAACAGGAGGACTGCAATGAAAAGCTCAAACAGTTTTTCAAAAAAAGAGATTTTGACGGCCGTCTCTATGGTGCTGTTTCGCACTGTAACGGGCATTGTGCCTGCGCTGGTGTTTTTCGATATAAAATTTCCGGATGAACTGAGGAATGCCGTCTATTCAACGGCGGGGACGGTGGTGAGTGCTGCTTTAATATTGCTGTATACCGTTATAAGCGCAGTTATGGGAAAAAAGAAATCAGACGGTTTTGCACTCGGAATGGGAGCATCACTTTTTTTAGGATTGCTGCTTCTCCCGCTTGTTTGGTGGCCGGAGTTGTTGCTGTCGCTGGCGATAACCGGCGCTGACGGTGGCTTGGTCGTTCCTCTGATGGTGCTGTCGGCGATACCGATATTTGTATATATACTGTTCAGAAAATGTTTTGCAAAAACAGAAGCATAAAATCGTCCGGCAAAGAGATTTGCCGGATTTTTTCTCGGCTGTTCGGATGTATAATGCATGATTTTTAATTTGTATATTGTTAATTTCTCTGTTTTATGGTAAAATTTTTTCATCAACCGAAGGGGGCGTCGCATGGACAGGCTCGATAAAACAGTTGCAAAGCAGATGAATATTTCCCGCAGCGGCGCAAGGCAGCTCATAAGAAGCGGAGCGGTCGAGGTGAACGGCAAAAAAATATTTGCGGCCGACGAGCAGATCGATATCAATTCCGACGAGCTTAAAATAAGCGGAAAGACCGTCACCGTGCGCCGATATCTCTATATCATGCTCAACAAGCCATCCGGCGTGCTCAGCGCCGCAAAAGACCCCGACTGCCCGACGGTCGTCGATCTCCTGCCGCCCGAGCTCAGCAGGCGCGGACTCTTTCCCGCCGGCAGACTCGACAAAGACACAACGGGGCTTCTGATAATCACCGACGACGGCGACTTTGCCCACCGCCTTATCTCGCCCTCCCACCATGTCTATAAAACATACGAGGCGACGCTCGAAAGCGATATAAGTGAAGAACAGCTTGATATTTTGCGGCAGGGCGCGGTGCTCGGCGACGGCACGGAGTGCCTGCCCGCGAGGCTCAGAAAGATAAGCGATGAGCCGCCCACGGTGCGCGTTCAGATACGCGAGGGCAAGTATCATCAGGTCAAGAGAATGTTCGCGTCCGTTGAAAACAGCGTTGTTGCGTTGCGCCGAACGGCGATAGGCGCGCTGAAGCTTGACTGCACGCTCGGCGAGGGTGAGGCGCGTCTGCTGACCGACGGCGAGCGCAAGATGATATTCTCGGAGGCCGAGATTATATAAGCAAAAAAGGGCGCAGCCCGTAAAAATAAGCGAGGTTAAAAAATGTCTGACAAAAGAGCAAACGACCTGAATCTCTTCACAAAGGATCAGGACAACTACAGTATCGACACGAGCAAGAAGCTCAAGGTCGGTATAATCGGCACCGGCTGGATAGCCGAGAGCCACATCAGCGAATATCTTAAGATGCCCGATGTTGAGCTTGTCGGCGTGGCGGATCTTGTCGACGGCAAGGCGGAGGAGTTCCTCAGAAAGTGGAACGCACCCGAGGGAGTCAGGGTCTATCATTCGCACAAGGAACTCATTGACAACGAGGAGCTCGACGCAGTCAGCGTCTGCACCTACAACATGACTCACGCAGAGTGCACAATTTACGCGCTCGATCACGGCGTCAATGTCCTGCTCGAAAAGCCCATGTGCGTCACTCTCGAAGAGGCTGTCGAGATAAGAAAAGCCGAGAAGAGAAACGGCAAGATAGTCTCCGTCGGCTTCCAGCCGCGCTACAACCCGAATATGCAGATGATAAAATACATAATCGAGTCCGGCGAGCTCGGCAAGGTCTATCATATCCAGATAGGCGGCGGCAGACGCAGGGGTATCCCGACCCCGTTCGGCACGACCTTTATCGAGAAAGAGACCGGCGGCATCGGTGCGCTCGGCGACATCGGCTGCTATGCGCTCGACATGGTTTTGAACGGCATGGGCTATCCCAAGCCGCTGACGGTCACGGGCTTCCTCTCCGATTATTTCGGCAAGGCAGACGACTACAAATACAAGGATGTTTTCGGCGTTGACGATTTCGCGGCGGGCTTTGTCCGCCTCGAGGGCGGTCTGACTATCGATTTCAAGACCGCATGGGCGATGAATGTCGACACCATGGGCGATACGGTCGTTCTCGGCACAAAGGCCGGACTGAAAATTCCGTCATCCGGTCACTGGGGCAGCATTGACGCTCCGCTGAAAATATACAGAAACATCGGCGAAGCAGAGGTTGAGACGGTCGTCCCCATGCTCGAAGAGCCCGAGGAGGGCGTGTTCTACTGGAAGGTCAGAAAGTTCCTCGACGCTGTCAAAGAGGGCGGCGAAGCGCCCGTCCCGACGAGTCAGGCTATCTACAACCAGGCTATCCTCGACGGAATCTACCGTTCCGCTCAGATAGGCCATGAGATAGAGCTCGAGATCCCCGAAGTCTGATAGAAAAAATGAGCGGCTGTGCAGATGCACGGCCGCTTTTGTCGTTTTGGTGGTATGCAATTTTTGGGTGGCAGTATCGGTTATAGAGTCGTTGAACACTTGCCGATAACTTCAAACTTTGCAAAAGTGCAATTGGGCAACACGTGCAGTCTTGACAATCGGACTCTTAATAGCCACGCCCTGCAAGAATGAACGGCTGATAATTTGTTCAATGAACGCTTCGTTTAATGCGGTTCAGGGGCTTGAGACAGAGCACGCTTGTTATCGCGGTCAGCGGCAGGGCGGCGAGAATACCTATCGAGCCGGCGAGCGCCTGAAGAATCTCAACGGCTATCTGCTCGCGGTTGAGTATCTGGCTGACATTGCTGCTGTAAGTGACCATGAGGAGCATGCAGCAGAGCGCCGAGCCGATATAGGCGAGCACGAGCGTGTTCGCCATCGTGCCCATTATGTCGCGCCCAATGGTGAGCCCGGATTTCAGCAGCTCGCGCGCCGGTAGATCGGGCGATTTTTCGTTTATCTCGCACAGCGACGAGGCTATAGACATAGCGACATCCATCACTGCGCCGACCGCGCCGACGATTATCATCGCGAAGATTATCGCCTTGAGGTCAATCGGGTTGTCTTTGCGGAGATTGTAGAGATACAGCCACTCCGAGTCGAGCACGCCGGACATTTTTATCTGATCACGCAGCAGCAGTTCGAGAGCGCCCGCGACGAGCACGCCGCCCACGCATCCGACTCCCGCGGCAAAGCACTTGACATTCAAGCCCTCAATCAGAACGAGCGTCATGACCGTGATATAGACGCAGGTGACTATCGACCAAATGTAGATATTCTGTCCGTTGAGTATCGCAGGGATCAGATTAATGAACACTGCAAGACAGGTGAACACGAGCGATATTATCGTATCGAGTCCCTTCTTGCGCCCGAAAATCAGTATCAGCAGGAAGAAAAACGCGCAGAGCATCACGAGCGGCGTTATTCGCGAGAAGTCGGAGAGGTAGTAGTCCGCCGTGCCCTCGTCGTTCGGGTCATAGACGAGAATGACATTGTCACCGACCTCGACCTCGGGTTGGGGCAGACCGTAGAGCATATCCTTCTCCTGAACGGCGTAGAGGGTCTTGCCGCGCACCTTACCGGAGGTTGCCTTCGCCTCAAAGAATATGTACTGCATGCTGATTTTTCCGCCGCTTTCTTCTTCGCTGACGGTTTCTTTTTCGTCCGTGATGCGCAGCACCTTAGCGCGCACGGAAACAACGTCCTCCTTGTCGCCGAAAACGCCGTTGCCTATGGCAATTTTGTATGCTGTGAACAGATAGACTATCGACAAAATTATCGTCGAGACATAAACTATTATTCTTTTCTTTTTCGCTTTATCCAAAATAATTACCCGCTTTATTCTCTGTGCGTCTCCGATGCTGCCGGAGCATTTTTACCTGATATTCGTCCCCGCAATGGATTTGCGGCTTGGAATATATCTAATTATATCACACCGCCGAGCATAAATAAACCGACGAATTGAACAAAAAACCGCCGCACTCTTTTGGAGCGCGGCGGAAAACCGTATGTGTTTATTTATCAGTCAGCCTTCGGTGCATAGAGGTCCTTGAGTCTGAGCAGGTGCTCATATCTCTCGACGCTCTTGACTTCAGCTTCGCTGAACAGCTTCTCTGCGCGCTCGGGGAACGAGCGGGTCAGCGAAGAATAACGAGCCTCGTTGAGCAGGAAGTTGCGATACTCTTCAGTGACAGGCTGCTTGCTGTCGATGGTGAAGGGGTTCTTGCCCTCTGCCTTGAGCATCGGGTTGAAGCGGAACATGTTCCAGTAGCCGCACTCGACAGCTCTCTTCATTTCCTTCTGGCAGTTGACCATGCCGCCCTTGATGGAGTGCATCTCGCAGGGAGCGTAGGCGATGACGATCGACGGACCCGGATAAGCCTCAGCCTCTTCGATTGCCTTTATCGTTTGGTTCATGTTAGCGCCCATAGCAATCTGAGCAACATAGACATAGCCGTAGCTCATTGCTATCTCGGCAAGGCTCTTCTTGGCTATCGACTTACCGGCAGCCGCGAACTGAGCGACCTGACCGATCTGAGATGCCTTGGAAGCCTGTCCGCCGGTGTTGGAATAGA
>ENA-OQNN01001366-OQNN01001366.1-human-gut-metagenome-genome-assembly--contig:-NODE-1366-length-16653-cov-2.786155_pt1 | contig 16653 bp, 19 predicted proteins | sample MGYA00242624_ERZ504870 | MGnify/ENA primary metagenome ERZ504870 (study PRJEB26092, sample SAMD00036379) | human gut metagenome | host: Homo sapiens | study: EMG produced TPA metagenomics assembly of... | reverse complement strand
GCGTGTCTTCGTCGTCTCCTATCGTGAGATAAAAAACGAGAATGGAATCGCTGATAATGTCATTGACGATATGGAGCATGGAGCGCGTCCAATCTGCGCCAGATGCGGAGAGTGGCGCTTGCTCTCTGTCTGAGAACTGTTCATCTAAGACGGTTTCAAGAAGCGCATTCGCCCGCTCCAAATCAACGAAAAGTCCGAGCATTGTATCGCAGATGGCCCTTCTTTCCTTGCTGGTGGTTTTCTCAATATACCAATTCATGGTTTTTTTCTCCTTGTAATTTCTGCGGGAGGTCGGTATAATACCGATACCGGCCTCCCTGTGATGGTTGGTTGCGGCTCTATGTCCTCTTGCTTTGGTCGGCTGGGATATAGAGCCCTTTTTCATGCGCTGCAATCTTGCTCACAAGATCAAGAATAGCGTCCTTTTGCTCCTGTGTAAGAGTTTTGAAAATTTCTGCCGCAAATTCGGTTTGCGCGTCCATGTTTTGTACCTCCTTGTCGTGGGGGATCTCATGCCACGCAGAACCGGCGGGCCGTGGTGGTCTTTGTGAACTGCTGTGCCAGATCGGGGAGCGCCTTCTTCAATGCGTTGGCATCCAGACGAGAGGAAGTCACGGCCTTATAGGTCACCTTCCAATCGGTACCATTGATGGTGTCCACGCCCTCGGCGTCCATGTGGGCCTTGATGCTGTTCGTGATGCTCTCGATCTCTCCGACGAGTTCGTCCGCCATGCGGCGTAGCTCGCGCAGTTCCTTGATCTTGCTGTCCATTTCGTTGATGCTCATTGTTTTATCCTCCTTAATTTGCGGGTGAGATCGGCAACTGGCGGCTCTGAGTATCTATCCCGTTGGGAATTTCTTTCAAGCTTCTCCGTTCCAGCTCTTACGGTGTCGCGTTGGCTATCGACCTTCGCTCGATCTCTTGTCCCTTGCTGTGGTCTTAGTATAGTATATAGCAAGCATATATTCAATAGACGGATACACCAAATATATAGCAAGCATATTGTACAATGCGTATATAGGATACATATATAGTGATGTGATATACTACTCTGTGTTAGGAGGTGGCGCATGGGCGATAAGTACACAGATGCGCAGAAAAAAGCATCAATTAAGTATTTAAAAGAAAAAACAGACAGCATACAGATCCGAGTGCCAAAGGGGACGAAGGATAGATGGCGTGTTGCCGCCACAGAACGCGGAAAATCACTTAATCAATTTATTGCTGAGGCCGTTGAAAAAGAAATTACGGAATAGCACAGAAAGCCCACAGGAGCGCTCCTGTGGGCTTTACTATGTATTGAGATATAATAAGTGGCACTATATACTTCACGCACCCAGATACTTTACATTGCGATCTCACCTGTGCCCAGCCCCAGTGAAAAGATTTCGTTCGGCATTGTAAAATAGTTTTTGCTGGGAAATTGATTCATGGTATGTCCTCCTGTTCGTCGGGATGGAAGAGTTGAATGAACTCCTTTGCGGAATGGACAACGCCCAATTCCTTGAGCTGCTGATAGCGGATCAGGTCGCAGAGGGTGCGCAGACTGATCTCCGCGTACTCCAGCAGCTTATCGGTCACCAGCATTTGCTGGTGGGTGTCCAGTTCGGTCGGCGCATCCGGGGATCGGAAGAAAGTGAGCAGTTCATCTGCGGTCGGGACACTCTCTGGTGCGCCGTGCTGCATCTCCTGGCGGATGTAGTCAATGACCTCCCGCTCGACTTGGGAGGTCAGGAAATGCAGCAGATATTCATTTTGTTCGAATGGATTCATAATCATACACGCTCCTTGTGTTCAGGTGAGACGATCATGACTGCGGCCAACTCAGTCGGAAAATTTGTCTCTCACTGATAAGGACACTCAGTGTGCATTTGTAAACCAGAGAACAGAAAATTTTTCAAAAAAAGCTGGGAAGCCCTGTCATGAGACAGAGCTTCCCAGCTTTTCGTGCAGCTTTTTCAGTCGCTTTGATACCGCCATTTTGGAGATGCCGTAGATCTGACCGATCTCCTCCATCGTCAGCACATCGCTGTATCGGAGGGAGAGCAGGTTTTGACCTTGCGCATCCAGTTCCGCAATGGCCTTCCGCAGATTTTCAAGCTGGAGGTTCCTGAGCGCCGCATCCTCCACGGGACGCCTGACGCAATCCGAACCGAACGGCACCGTTTCAAACTCACTTTTACTCAGGTGCCTTGCGTCCTGCTTCTCCTGCGCCTGTTCCCGTTTTCGATCCTGCTCAAGGAAGTCTGCGACATCCTTTGACACCGATACTTGCTCACCATTGTAGACGATAACGACGTTGTCGTTCATTTTGTGTCCTTTCCGCTTTCAACGGAAGGGTACACACCCGCGCTGCCGGTACAGCGCCAAAAACTGTCGACCTTCATGGAACTTCCTGCGTACAGGGTGGTCATAATGCCCTACGGGGTCCATGAATGCCTGAGGTCACACCGGGGTGTGGACCTCACCGGAAAGCCGCGAGATTTGGCTTTCGCCTATCATCACTATAGGACAAATTGGAAGGGGTGTCAAGGTGCCATGAGCCCATGCGGGCGCAGTGTGACAATCACCTTGGAATTAGTACAGACAAAAGGACTGGCAGCAACGTTTCCTACATGGACACTGAAGAAGGGACAACCACTCCTCCTTCAGTGCTTGTGCTTGTTACTGATTTTGCGCATTTTTTCAAGATAAAAAATGCAATATGTGCCTCCGCGTCTGGCAGTGGGACATTAACTCGATCCGGGTAACATACAAATCGGATCTGAAATCACAGTCAGGCCCGATTGTGTTTTTGCCTTGCTTTAAACGGCTCTTTTAAATGTTGCCCTTATGCGTGGGTAGCGAATCTATAACTTTTTGTCTATGAAGAGTTGGAGCGGGCCTGCTCTTTAGTTACAGCGGTGCGTTTTTTGACTACTAAGAATGGGGTAGATTATAAATTTTCACTTCATTTTCTGCCAGGCTTGTGGTATATTGCTTACAGAATAAGTTCCATGCAATTTCAACCGTTTGTTTGCAATTAAGAGAATCGGTGGGTTACCGTTGCCGAAGGTGTGTCCTTTGCTCATATCTTGAAGAAGCTCTGACCCACACCATGACCCACACAACGAAACGAGCGGATGGAAAAAGTGGAGCGGATAGGACGTACCTTCCGCAATATACCGAGTGGAAAGCCTCAAAGAGCCCTAAAAAGCAACAGACGGAGTACCCGGATACACTTCGTAATCAGCAGGTCGTGTGTTCGAGTCACATCATTAGCTCCAGAAAACAGTGGGAATCGTATGATTTCCACTGCTTTTGTAACTTTTAAGAAAAGTTTTGACCCACACAAATTGCGGTTACACCTCACGCCGAAGGCATTTTTCTTCGACGCTTTTCAAAAATTACCGTCTTGAAACACCGGCCCGACCCACACCGTGACCCACACAACAAACTGTGCGGAAAGAGCCAAAGAGCACCGGAGAGGAAACCGTTTCCTTTCCGGTGCTCTGCTTGCCTGTGGGTCTTATCGAATCTGTGCCATGAAACTGCCCCTTTTCTCCGCAGCCTTTTGCTGCATCTGCCGAGTGGCGTGGGTGTAGGTGCGGAGTGTGAACCCGGCATCATAGTGGCCGAGCATCGAGGATACTGTTTTGACGTCCACGCCATTTTGCAGTGCCAGCGTTGCGAAGGTATGTCGGAGATCATGAAAGCGGATATGCTCCAGTCCCGCGTCCTTGAGGATTTTCTTATGGAGATTTACCACCGAGTCTGGGTGGTACATTTCTCCTGTTCTGCTGGACGGGAACATCCACTGATTGTCCGGGTGCTTGGCGTGCTCCTGCTTCAATAGCTCCACGGCATCCTGCGGAATGGACACCTCTCGGATGGAATTCCCGGTTTTGGGCTGGCTCAGAATGAGGTTTCCCTCTGTGTCCCAGCTGGCCTGCTTACTGACGGAGATGGCGCAGTTGGCTTCGTCGAGGTCGCTCCATTGGAGGGCGACCAGCTCGCCCTTTCTCAGTCCGCTGACCAGTTCCAGATAGAACATCGGCAGGGCATTACGCCGCTCGGCGGCGTTCAGATACGCGCTGATGTGGTCTGGGTGAAGAATCTTCATCTCTTGTTTTTCGATTTTGGGGATGATGCAATTCTCCGTGGGATTGGTGAGAATGAGTTTTTCCTTCATTGCCCGGTCAAGGGCATTGTGCAGCATCATATGGATGCCGCGCACAGTGGAATTGCTCAGTCCGGGTTTCTTCTTTTTCTGTACTTTTCTCAGCCGCCCATTGTTTTGCAGATCGTTGTAGAGCTTTTGCAGGTCACGGGTGGTGAGCTTATTCAGCGGGATATCCCCGATAGCAGGGATGATATGCTGTTCGATGTTCCGGTGGTAGTAGTTCATGGTGGATGGGCGAATGTGCGGCTTGGCATACAAATCAAACCACGTCCGCAGCCAAGCGGCAACCGTGTATTCATCGGCGCGGCCGACGTCCAATGCATGGCTCTCCTCAATGGCTTTCTTTAGCTTTGCCTTGCATTCCGCCTGCGTCTTACCAAGTACATTTTTGATGATGCGCTTTCCGGTTTCGGGGTGGTAGCCTGCGGTGTAGCGCCCCTCCCAGCGACCGTCTGCGCGTTTGCGGATGTTGCCCTCGCCGTTGGCGCGTTTCTTAACCATTTACGATCATCTCCTTTGCGTTTTGCTCTTCGTCGGCTTCGAAGGAGTAGGGTGCTCCCAGTTCTCCGGCGATACCGGCTGCTAGCTTGAAGCCCGCCGTGAAGCTCATCAGCGTGGATTCCGCCAGCAGTGAGTTTTGCGTGTCAATCATCCGGAGCAGCTTTCTGCGCCCCGCAGTGTCCATGTCCCGCCGCAGTTCCTCCTGCGCGTATTCGACCTGCTTGTCCAATTCACTGTGTTCCTGATGGTCGAAACGCTTTTGCAGGGCTTTCATGTAGTCGTACATTGCGGCACCTCCTTTTTGGCAACCACAACACATACCACAACCCGGCGCACAAAGCTACTGTTTTCCGAAATGTTTCTTTGACTATTGCGGCGCAAAAACTGAACACCTCGACCCGCTTTACATATGGAATTTCATTGAAAATCCCTGTTGCTGTTCCAACTCATGATCGTCCGGCTTGTGACCAAGGGCGACGCGCTTTTGCCGCAGCCGCGCCAGCCGCTTGCGGTCGATTTGGACGCCGGTGGTAGCGGGAGCCGGAGCGTTGTCCCGGAAGATATTGCCCATGTGGTAGAGCAGCCGGGTGGCTGACAGCAGGACGGAGGGCGGCTCCTGTTCGCCGCGCTCCATGCGTTTCATGAAAAATTCCGCGTAGGCGTGGCCGTTATCCCGCGCCGCCGCGAACCATTCATAGGCGGCGTCCATGTCTTTGGGAATACCCTCACCCATGAGGGTCAGCTTTCCCAACAGGTACTGTGCGTAGGCACTGCCGTTATCCGCGGCCTGCCGCAGGTATTCCGCCGCAGTCGAAGTGTCTTTTGATACATTTTTGCCGCTGAGATATTCCTTGCCCAGCCGGTAGGCGGCGTAATCGTTGCCACTGTCAGCAGAGCGTTTCAGCCAGTAAATGCCTTTGGCAGAATCGTGAACGTCGGCTTCATCGGAAAGATACAGCTTGCCGAGGGCGTACTGTGCTACGTCCAAGTCCTGCTCGGCCGCGCACTCCAAGAACTTTTGCGCTTTGGCTGTGTCCGGTATCAGCAGTCCGCCGTCACGGTACGCCGTGCCGATGATGTACAGCGCGTAGGCATCACCGTCCTCCACAAGCTGTTCCAACTGCTCCGCCGCTTCGTCCCGTTCCTCCAGAGGGAAACGATCATCATTCGCCGCGCTTTGCAGATCCTGACATTCATAGCTCATGCCGTAGGTACTGATCTGCTCACCGTCATCCTGCATTTCCTCGTCCTCAAAGGAAATCCCGTTCATGCGAAGATGCTCCGCCTCACGGATGACCGCGTTCTTGATTTGACGAAATTCTTTTTGCTGAGACAGCGGCGGGCGTATTCTCTTTTCCTCTTCGGAGTAGTAATCCTCCACCTGACATTGCAACTCCCACCATGTCTGGTAGCACGTATCCACAGTGGGCAGCCGCGCCATTTGGTCGACGATCTTGTCCACCAGCTTTTTCATTGGCTTCGGCAGATAGCCGTAGGTTTTCTTGCCGCCGACTTGACCGAGCTGCCGCGACAGATTCCAGATCATCTGCTCCGCCTCCGGGTGGATGCAGGTCATCTCCCGCATGGCCTTCGCCAATTCCAGCATGGCTTTCCGCGCTTCCGCCACCAACTCATCACGAGATTTGCTTTTCTGCTCATAGACATGGAGCAGTTCCTGACGGAAGATCTGGTTGGTGAGCGTGGACTTGATCTGCCGTATCCCATCTTTGGACAGGTATGCCTGATTCGGCTTCACCGACCACGCCATCATGTGGACATGGGGATGGTTTCCCTCGTCATGGAACGCCGCGTACCAGCGAAAGTCCTCCGGTGGTATTTTCATCGCTGCGGCGATGTCATTGCGGTGGGTACGCAGCAATGTGCGCCATGCCTCCGCGTGGTCATACCCCAACCGCTCCGCATCTTCACGATGGAGGGAGATGATGTGTGTCCACACGTTGCCGGTGTAGTGATCCAGTTCATCCGCGACAGCGGCGAGGTCAACTGCATCATCGTCACCGAAGAGACCGTGTTCCCCCAACCGCTCCGCTCTGGGCCGCAGGGCGATGTACTTGGCGTAGCCATCCATCGAGGAGAGCCTGTCCCAATTCGATTCCAGCGCCAGCGTGATGAGTGCGGACGCCGTTGCTTTTGTCGGGTGTGAGAGGTAGTCCTCGTACTCCATCAGTTCTTGTGCGTCAGGAAAATCCTTCACCAGTTTTGCGATGAGCTGCTCCTGCTTGTTGGTGGGCGGACGGTCATCCGGGATGATCTCCACCCGCTCCCGCGTCGCGATGTACTTGAGGTACCCGCCAGCGCTTTGCCCACCGCCGCACTTGATGTACGGACTTTTGACGATCAGCCTTGCCATGCTTCGCTCTCCAGTTCACGGAGCTTCTGTTCCAACCGCAGCTGACCGTTGGTGCGCTTGACGGCGGCGATGCTCTTGGCCCGTTCCTGCCGCAGCACTTCCTCGCTCACGTTGAGGCTTTGCAGGAGAATGGACATCGCCATGTCCATCTCCACCGCCTGCTTGTAGAGCAGCGACGCGATGCGATCCTCGAAGAGTTTCAGCCGACTGTCGATGGCGGATTGCACCGCACGGGGCAGCGTGGTGCTTTCGCCTGCGGCCAGCATATCCGCGTAGCAGTTCACCGCCTTTTCGATGAACTCGTTTTTGCTGCGGCAGTTATCTTCCTGATACCACCGTTCTATTTTTTGCTTGGTCTCCGGCTCTGGCCGGTAGGTCAAGCGATCCTTGTTATCACTCATAAAATGCCTTCTTTCTCGCTAAGACGTCGTCGAAAAGCCTGTATTCATCGGCCTTTCACGGACGTTAGACGCCAATCGTACAAAAAATCTTCCGAATAGACGCCACAACCAACTGCGTTGAAACCCCCGTCAACTGCCCGCACTGCGGGCAGAAGTGACCGGGCGGAGCGGCGGTTCCGACGCCAGCCCTTTATCCTGCTATAAATAAGTTCCTCCGATAACCGCCCAATCTGCCGAAGCTACGTCCCATACGGCGTGGGAAAGTCCTCTCCGGAGCGGTTTCAAATCACACTCGCACAAACGGCCCACGTTCGCTTTTTCGGATGAAAGCGGGTACACACTCGCCTTCGCCAGCAGGAGCGCACACAGCGGCTCACAGGGCGAAACAGGGGCGTTTCAGCGAAGAGTGCAGAGAGCCTGCGGGACAGCGATGCGCTCATGCGCGTCGCTGTCCCGAGGCGTCGCGGCCCCGCTGGGCTGCGTGATCTCATGGCTGTTTCTTTCACCGCACCGAAGGGCCTCGCGGTTTTGGTCAGCCGCATCGTTGGCGCGCAGAAAATTGAGCGGCTGTTCTTTAGTTACAGCGGTGCGTTTTTTGAACCGCTGTTCGCGTCGATCCATGCGAGAAACTTATCCTTTGGAACAACGATCCGGCTGCCGATTTTGAGCGCGGGGAATTCGTTGCCATGCACCAACTCATAGGCACCGGCACGGGAGATCCCAAGCACTGCGGCAACTTCTGTCACGGAGAGCATCAGCGGAAGCTCATCATAGCTTGTGTAGATGGAATGCTTCATTCTGTTTTTCCTTTCCTTATGCACCGGGCAACAAATTCACCGCGGACAGCTTGCGATGAATTTGCCGCCGCTCTGTTGTTCGTTCAACCGCAGACAGTTGACGCGTGTGAAAAATTTCAACGGCCTCATGGATCGGCCTGATGGTATAGCACAGATTGCCGTTCTTTTTGATCCTGGATTTTGTCAGGACAGAGGTTGGCTCTGTGGAGATGAGTCCTTTCTCCGAGAGCGCATCGACATACCGCATGACCGTATTCTTTGCACGGCCAACGGCGTTACCGATCGTAGTGTAGCTTGGCCAGCACTGATAGGTGTTGCGGCTTTCGAGACATCGAAGATATGCATACACCGCAATCTCACTTGCATCCAGTCCAAGCGAGAAGATTTCATTCGGCATAGTGAAATAGTTTTTGTTGGTGATATGATTCATAAATTGTCCTCATTCTTGTCAGGATGAAAGAGTCGGATGAACTCCTTTGCGGAATGGACGATGCCGAATTCCTTGAGTTGCTGGTAGCGGATCAGGTCGCAGAGGGTACGCAGACTAATCTCTGCGTACTCCAACAGCTTATCGGTCACCAGCATCTGTTGGCAGGCGTCCAGTCCAGTCGGCTCGTCCGGTGATTGGAAGAAGGTGAGCAGTTCGTCTTCGGTTGGAATGCTGTCCGGTGCGTCGCGTTGCATTTCCTGCCGGATGTAGTCAATGACCTCCCACTCAGCGTGGGAGGTCAGGAAGCGCAGAAGCTGCTGTGTGCTTTGTTCAAATGGATTCATGGTCATACACGCTCCTTGTGTTCAGGTGAGACGATCATGACTGCGGCCAACTCAGTCGGAAAATTTGTCTCTCACTGATAAGGACACTCAGTGTGCATTTGTAAACCAGAGAACAGAAAATTTTTCAAAAAAAGCTGGGAAGCCCTGTCATGAGACAGAGCTTCCCAGCTTTTCGTGCAGCTTTTTCAGTCGCTTTGATACCGCCATTTTGGAGATGCCGTAGATCTGACCGATCTCCTCCATCGTCAGCACATCGCTGTATCGGAGGGAGAGCAGGTTTTGACCTTGCGCATCCAGTTCCGCAATGGCCTTCCGCAGATTTTCAAGCTGGAGGTTCCTGAGCGCCGCATCCTCCACGGGACGCCTGACGCAATCCGAACCGAACGGCACCGTTTCAAACTCACTTTTACTCAGGTGCCTTGCGTCCTGCTTCTCCTGCGCCTGTTCCCGTTTTCGATCCTGCTCAAGGAAGTCTGCGACATCCTTTGACACCGATACTTGCTCACCATTGTAGACGATAACGACGTTGTCGTTCATTTTGTGTCCTTTCCGCTTTCAACGGAAGGGTACACACCCGCGCTGCCGGTACAGCGCCAAAAACTGTCGACCTTCATGGAGCATCCTGCGTACAGGGGTGGTCATAATGCCCTACGGGGTCCATGAATGCCTGAGGCCACACTTACGGTGTGGACCTCACCGGAAAGCCGCGAGATTCGGCTTTCGCCTGTTACCAATATAATAGAAAGTTTGAAGAGTTGTCAAGAAGAAGGATACTGATGGTTATGATTCTTGCGGCAGGAAGAAGCAAGCTGCTGCCGCAGGCATCAGGCCAGGGGAGAAAAACCGTAGCTATTGGACAGCGCGTCAATTTTCTGCCCTGCCTTGCACATGGGACAATCCTTGACAAGACTGGTCACATATCCGGGGATATCCTCCGGGGAAAACAGGCTGATCACGGGGATGTCGCCCACCTGCTTCAAGGCGCTGAAGACAGCTGCGACCCCCTGCGTGGTGCCTCCGTAATACTCGATGCACTCGAGTGCGCGAGCCGCGGTCTTTCCCGAATTCACCGTGGAGATCAGCAGCAGGACATTCTTTTCAGACACCATGGGGCGAAGATTATCCCGGAAGATCAGAAGTCCGTTGGAATCGTGCTCCGGTGCGGCGACGCAGATATTTTTTTCGCTGCTCAGGGAAAAGAGATTCTTCTGAGAGAGCTGGCGGGCGAGAAACGTACCGATGACCTCGCTGCCGTCCAGGCAGACGACCGTATCGATCTCCTTTTCATAGACATAGTGATTGGCAAGAGAGGCGGCAGCGATATTGGCCATTGCACATTCATGCTTCATGCGGGTGATGTCGAGATAATGGCTGTTGTGAGAGTGGCGGGTCGCAAAATGCCCGTGGTATGCGGTCAGCTTCAAATCGTTTGCTTCTCTGGATTTGATGATCATTGCGCTCATAGCTCCATCCTCCTTTTTGTCTGCCAAAGTCCTGAAGACAGGCAATGTTTTCCCTTACATTGTGTAGACCGCAGCGGCGCGGAAGCCGTCCGGCAGCGCAAAGAGAACCTCGGGAGAGAGCTTCCGGGTCACTCTCCCGACCCGCTGCGCGGCAACGACAACGGCCGAAAAGCGAAGCGGTACGATGTCAAGATCCGACACCGCGTTGATCGGAAAAGAGAGAATTCAGCGATTCTTTTTAGCTTCCAGAAAGTCGTTCAGTTCGGAATTGATGATATCCGTGATGAACATGTGGCCCGGGGCATGGGTGATAGCAATGGGCGGTTTCGCATTTTCGACCGCCGCCTGCGGCGTCACGCCGCAGGGCCAGAACACGGGAATCTCACCCTCGTAGAAATCAACCGCCTCGCCGTAGTCAGGCTTCATCACATCGGCAACGCCGACCTCGGCGGCATCGCCCATGTGGACGGGCGCGCCGTGGACATTCGGCATTTTGACGGTGATGTCATACGCCTTTTTGGCGTTTTCCGGCGTCATGGGGCGCATGGAGCAGACCATAGGACCGCAGAACGGGCCGGCCGGCTCGGTCATGATATTGGTCTTGAACATCGGCACATTGCGTCCCTGCGCGATGTGCCTGACCTCGATGCCCTCGCGCATGAGCGCTTCCTCAAACGAGAACGAGCAGCCAATCAGGAAGCCGACATAGCCCTCCTTCCAGTAGCCGCTTACGTCGGTCAGCTCCTTGCCGTCCCACTTACCGTCGCGGTAGATGCGGTATTTGGGAATGTCGGTGCAAATGTTGCCGCCCTCGCCCATGTCGTGGGTTTCGGGCGTACCACGGACGATCTCGAGAATGGGGCAGGGGAAGGGGTTGCGCCGGGCAAATTCCTCAAAATCTCCCGCATATTCCGGCGGCAGGATGATGAGGTTGGCCTGCGCGTAGCCGCGGCACATACCGGCGGTGGGGAAGTCGATGACGCCCTCGCGGATGAGCTTGCGCACCTCGCTCGGCTTCATATCGATATAAGGTGTAATATCAAAGGCCATGTGTCGTTCCTCCTATTACTATTATTTTTTGCGTTTTAGGGCTGCGTCAACGATTCATGGCGCTGCGCAGGCAGTTCAGCGTAGCGCGCTGCGCAAGCAGAGCCTCCTGTGCAGCGGCGATGGAGACCTTTTCGAAGCGCACTTTGTCGCCAGCCTTGAGCTGGGCGAGAATGCGAAAGTCTGCGGAGATGACGTTGGCGATTTTTGCATATCCGCCGGTGGTCTGGCGGTCGGCCAGCATGATGATCGGCTTACCCGCCGATGGCACCTGGACGGCGCCAAAGGCGATGCCGTCGGAGATGATGTCGCCGCTTTTAACGTGTTCGATCAACTCGCCATCAAGACGGCAGCCCATGCGGTCAAACTCCGGCGTGAGAGTGTAAACGCTGCTGAGAAAGGTCGTGATGCCACGCTCGGTGAACGCATCGTCCTGCGGGCCGAGTACGATGCGCAGCTTATATTCTGCGCGCGGCATGAACTCGGGCGAGGTGTGGCGCAAGCCGAGGTTCTTGAGGTCGGTCTTGGGCGCGCGGAAGCCGATGACGTCATCCTTTTGCAGCTTGCGGCCCTGATAGCCGCCGATCTTTGCTTTTATATTCGTTGAGCGGCTGCCCATAACTACGGGAATATCGAGTCCGCCCGCAAAGGCTACAAACGCGCGGCAGCCGGTGCGCAGCATGGTGAAGCGCAGCGTCTGGCCCGCATTGACGGGAATGGCGCGGTAGGTATCGATACGCTGACCGTCAAGCGTCGCGCCAAGGTCGCCGCCGGTGATTGCGATGATGTTGGGCGCATCAAAGCGGATATGGGGACCCATCATGGTACATTCGAGTACGGCCTCGCTCTCGTCGTTGCCGACGAGAATGTTGGCGATGGACGCGCTGCGCGGATCCATCACGCCGGAGACGGACACGCCGAACTGCTGGTAGCCGATGCGGCCGAGATCCTGCACGCTGGTGAGCATGCCAGGGTTGAGAATGGTGATGCTCATGCCTGCTCCGCCTCCTTTCTCGGGTAGGTGTGAACCGTATAGCCGCTGGAGGCCTCCAGCGCGGCGATACGGTCAAATTCCGCCTGATCGATGGCGTAGAACTTGATGTACTGGCCTGCCTTGGGCAGGATGGGAACGGCGCGGTCAGGGTCGTACATGCGCACGGGCGTGCGGCCGATAAGCTGCCAGCCGCCCGGGGAGTCGATGGGATATACGCCCGTCTGGCTGCCGGCGATGCCGACGCTGCCGGCGGGAATCCTGACACGAGGTTGGGCAAGGCGCGGCGCGGCAATTTCCTCGCTCATACCGCCAAGATAGGTGAAACCGGGGGTAAAGCCCAGCATATAGATGAGATATTCCGTGGAGGTGTGAATCCGGATGACCTCGTCAGGCGTTTTGTGATTGTGCTCGGCGACAAAGCCAAGGTCGGGGCCCATTTCCTCCCCGCCGTAGAGCACGGGGATTTCCAACACATCGCTTGGCGGAATCCGGATGTGGTCAAGCTGATTGAGCAGGCCCTTGAGTTTTTTGACAAGCACACCGTAGGGGATGACCTCAGGGTCGTAGTGAACCATCAGCGAGCGGTAGGTCGGCACGAGCTCCACGATCCCGGGGAGTTTGCTCTCGGTGAGCGCGATGCTGAACGCACGAATCTGCGCGTTGATGTGCTCACTGATCTCGTTGCCGAATTCCACGGTTACGGCTGAGTCACCGCTGAGCAGGAATCTGATGTCGGACATATCGTTCTCCTTTCAGGCGGAGCCGGCCTGTGGGACAGACCGGCTCGCGGAATGGTGCAGGTTCGTTACGCGAAGAGCTTGGCAAGGTTGGGCAGCGCCGTGACGGCAAGGTAGCCTGCGACACCGACCACGCACCAGCCAAGGATCTGCAGCCACACGGGGTGCTTGTACTCGCCGACAATGGACTTCTTGTGGCAGCCGAGCAGCATACAGCACAGGGAGATCGGCAGGATCAGACCGTTGAGAGCACCGGCCAGGATGACCATGCGCTTCGCGCCGCCGAGGATCGCCAGAACAAGCGTGGAGAAAGCGATGAAACCGACGATGAACCACTTGTCGTTCTTGGCGATGAAGGGGTGAACGGTCTTGAGAAAGGAGACGGAGGTGTAGGCCGCGCCGATGACGGAGGTGATACCGGCGGAGAACAGCGCGAGACCGAAGAGACGGTAGCCGATGTCGCCGGCAGCAAGGCGGAAAGCCTCGGCTGCGGGGTTGGCAGCGCCAGTGACAGCCGCGACATTTTCAGCCACAACGACCGTACCGGCCGTGCAGACACCGAGCACGCACAGGAACAGCAGGATACGAACGCTGCTCGAGACACAGATGCCGGTCAGGACGGACTTGCGGAAGTGCTTGACTTCCTCCGGCTTGCCGCCCCACCCCGCATCGAGCAGCTTGTGTGCGCCGGAGAAGGTGATGTACCCGCCGCAGGAGCCGCCGAGCAGCGTGACCATGACGGGAATGAGTTCCTTGGGATTCTCAGGGGTAAAGATATGGACGACCGCATCGCCGACGGGGGGCTTGGCCATAAAAGCCACGACCAGCATGACGACGATAATGATGCCGCCGAGGATCTGGGCGACCTTGCCGACGATGTCGTTTGCCTTCTTGGAAAGGAAAATGCAGATCGCAAGCACGCCGCCGATGATGACGCCTGCCTTTTCGGGAATGCCGATCATGGCATTGAAGCCGAGTGACACGCCGCCGACATTGCCGATATTGAACGCAAGACCGCCAAGCACAACAAGCACGACAAGAAGATACCCGAGACCGGGAAGGACCTTATTGGCAATCTCCTGACCGCGCAGGCCGGAAACGCCGACGATGGACCATACATTGGTCTGCGCGATCATATCCATGATGATGACGCAGACGATGACGAAAGCGAAAGAAGAAAGATACTTTGCGGTGAATTGCGAGGTCTGGGTCAGAAAGCCGGGGCCGATGGCGGATGTCGCCATCAGAAAGGCCGCGCCAAGGCTGACGGACAGTGAGCGCTTCTGGGTGGTTTCGTTACTCATGATCATCCTCCTGGAATATTGCCGCAGTGCGGCAGATTTGGGGTGTTGGTCTTTGCGGAACGGAACAGCTGGAAACGAGGCTCTTTTTATACGATCTCGCGGATGGGGGCAATCTCCACGCCACGGGCGGTGAGCTGCGTGCGGATATTTTTGACGAATTCGACGGCCGAAGGGTTGTCACCGTGGACACAGATGGAGTGAGCCGCGATTTCGACCTCCTCGCCGGTGATGGCCGTGACCTTGCCCTCGGTGACCATGCGGACGGTGCGCGCGATGGCCTCGTCCTTATCGTGGATGACGGCGCCGGGCAGCTTGCGCGGCACAAGCGAGCCGTCGGCCTGATAGGCGCGGTCGGCAAAGACCTCGTTTGCGACGCGCAAGCCCAACTGCTTGCCTGCATCAATCATCTTGCTGTTGGCAAGGCCAAGCAGGATAATGCTCTCGTCTACCTCGGCAATCGCCTCGGCGATGGCAAGCGCCAGATCCATGTCTTTACCAGCCATGTTGTAGAGAGCGCCGTGGGGCTTGCAGTGCTGGAGCCTGATACCCTCTGCCGCAGCGAAGGCCATCAGCGCGCCGAGCTGATACTTGACATACGCCTTGACCTCCTTGGGCGAGACGACCATGTTCCTGCGGCCAAAGCCCATCAGATCGGGGAAGCCCGGGTGTGCGCCGACGGCGACGCCTGCCGCCTTGGCTGCGGCAACGGTCTTTTCCATCACCAACGGATCTCCTGCGTGATAGCCACAGGCCACATTGACAGAGGAAACATGCGCGATGACCTCGTTGTCGAGCCCGATGGTATACGCGCCGAAGCTCTCGCCGAGGTCGCTGTTGAGATCTACCTTGTACATACTGAAATACCCTCCTTTTTATAGTTGGTCTACAGGGTTTTTCGAGCAAACGGCGTTCCAATTTGATCAATGGAAGCGCTCTTTCAAAAATGTCTGCTCTCCTCTCCCTTGATGATGTCATTTTACAGGATACCGCCGGAAAAAGCAAGAATAATAATACATGGTCTTAGTTGTCACAACAGCAGTATGATTCTGTCTTGCAAAATGCGATTTCACAGGTTGGATTTGGGTATCAAGGAACGATAAGTCCTTTGCCGGAGCAGCTTTGGCGAGACTTTGTCTTTGACCACATAAAATGCCGTAGGCATGTGTAGAACACAGTGGAAACTCGGGCCGCAAGATGTTAGGAAAAGAATTAAAATCAAGAAAACCGCTAAAGGCGACTGAAAATACAGAAGAAAGGCTGCGACAGCTTCTTTGATTGGTACAGCGGTGCGTTTTTGGAACGAAAATGAGGATGCTGTAACAGGTCCGTTATTGTACATTATCCACTTTCCAGTGTACAAGGTTTGAAAGGGCTGTGGTAGTGGCTTTTTATCCCCGCCCTTGACACGCCCATAAGCTGCTGTTATTTTGCAGGCAAGGCGGGAGCAGCTCACACCGCTCCCGCCTTGACGGTTACGACCGATCCGCTGTATACGAAAAAGCGGAGGCTGTCAGCGAGACAGCCTCCGCTTGTTTTCTTTTTGCGTTTATCGGTTTAGTACGCGGTGGTCATGGCGCCGTCGACGCAGATGACCTGACCGGAGATCGCGCTGTTCGCGGGCGAGCAGATGAACACCACGGAGCGGGCGTACTCGTCCGCCGTCTGGTAGCGCTTCTGCGGGAAGCTCGCGGCGTCGCGGGTGTTGTACTCCTCGAGCGTGATGCCCGCCTTCTCGGCGCGGATGGTGTTGAGGTACTTGATGCGGTCGGTGTAGATACGGCCGGGGCCCATCGTGTTGACCATGATGTTGTACGGACCGAACTCGCGCGCCATCGTCTTGCTCATGCCGACCACACCCATGCGGAAGGTATTGGAGAGAATGAGGTTATCGAGCTCCTGCTTAATGGAGGACGAGGTGGAGTTCACGATGCGTCCGCTGCCGCCCTTCTTCATGTACGGAAGCGCCGCACAGATGGCGGTGGTGTAGCTGTACAGGCACTTCTGATAGCCGTCTGCCCAGTCGGCCTCGGTCAGCGCCTCGAAGGTGCCGGCCTTCGGGCCGGGGCAATGATTGACGAGGACGTAGATGCCGCCGAGGTCC
>ENA-OQNN01001356-OQNN01001356.1-human-gut-metagenome-genome-assembly--contig:-NODE-1356-length-16729-cov-3.359053_pt1 | contig 16729 bp, 10 predicted proteins | sample MGYA00242624_ERZ504870 | MGnify/ENA primary metagenome ERZ504870 (study PRJEB26092, sample SAMD00036379) | human gut metagenome | host: Homo sapiens | study: EMG produced TPA metagenomics assembly of... | reverse complement strand
TCATTTTCTTCGCGGGGTCGACGGACATGACATATTTTACAAAGTCGAGATCGCCGAACGGCACGCGCGCTTCAAGCGAGTTTACGGAGATGCAGCGATCGGCGCGCAGAACGTCGTACATGTGCAGCTCTCTTATTCTCTTCTGCGACTCCTTCTGGAACTCCTCCGCGCTCGGCGCAAAGTCGGTGTATTTGTAGCCGAACAGCTCGTCGGAGATTTCGCCCGTCAGAAGAACTCTGATATCCGTGTTCTCGTGTATCCATTTGCACAGCAGATACATGCCCATGCTCGCGCGGATAGTTGTGATATCAAATGTGCCGAGCATACGGATGACACCCTCGAGCGAGTCTAAGACCTGTTCTTTTGTCATGATGACCTCGGTGTGGTCACTGCCGATGTAGTCGGCGACTTCCTTTGCGTATTTGAGGTCAATAGCGTCCTCACTCATGCCTATTGCAAAGGTGCGTATCGGCTTTTTGCTCTGTCTTGCCGCTATGGCGCAGACGAGGGAGGAGTCGAGCCCGCCGGAGAGCAGGAAGCCGACCTTTGCGTCCGCAACGAGTCTCTTGTCAACGCCGGCGATGAGCTTTTCGCGGATGTTTTTGCAAACTGTCTCAAGGTCGTCATGGCAGACTTCGTCGACCGCCGCTATGTCGCAGTACTGGACAAACTCGCCGTCTTTATAGTAGTGTCCGGGCGGGAAGGGCATAACATGCCTGCACATTCCGACGAGGTTCTTCGCCTCGCTCGCGAACATGATAACACCTTTTTTGTCATAGCCGTAGTAGAGCGGGCGAATGCCTATCGGGTCTCTTGCGGCGATATATTTTTTCTCTTCGCCGTCATAGATAATCAGCGCAAACTCGGCGTCGAGCATCCTGAACATATCCACGCCGTATTCGCGGTAGAGCGGGAGAAGTATCTCGCAGTCGGAGCCGCTTTTGAATGTGTATTTCTTTGCAAGCTCCTCTTTTATCTTCTCGTAGCCGTATATCTCGCCGTTGCAGACGACATAGCTGCCGTCCAATTCAAACGGCTGCATTCCGTCGGGAGTCAGCCCCATTATCGCAAGGCGGTGGAAGCCGAGCAGACCTTTGCCGGTGTCTATTATCCGGCTGTCGTCCGGTCCTCTTGAAACGGTCTTTTTGAATCCTTCCTCAAAATCGGAAAAAGCGGCACAGCAGTCGCAGTAACCCATTATCGAACACATAGTAATCTTTCCTTTCGGTTAGTTTCAGCATTCGATAGGGCAAGTGCCAACTCGCTGTGCCACCTATCTTTGTTCTCTTTTCGGCTTCGAAGAAAGCCTCGCCGCTGTAACGGTCGGCGTGTCCGGCGCACCTACTCGGTAGTCCTTTCGGCTTGCAGCTCGTCGGGTGTTATTTGCGCGGCTCCTGTGCTGCATGGCTCTCACCGTCCCATGCTCGCTTTGAGCGGTATTCCGCGTTACTTCTCCCGACTCGGGTGCTTTTGTTATTGTAAAAAGGGTTGTGGATTTTTATTTTACGCTGAAGAGCAGGTCGCTGTAGGTCGGGAACGGACAGAACTCCTTGGCGGTTATCGTCTCAGCCTCATCGCAGACGGCGCGCAGGGCGTCCATCTTGCCGAGGATAACGTCTCTGATATCATTCGCCGCTTCGGTGACATCCTCGATGGCCTGGAACTTCGCTATCTCGCCGTCAAGGTCTGCGGTCGCGTCGGCGATTTCATCGGACAGCTCGGAGAGCTTTGTGATGGTCGCGGTTTCGTATTTGCAGGGGAGACCTGCGACTGCCGCTTTCTTCGCGGCGAGGGTCTCTGCGAGCGACTTTGTGTAGCCCTCGACTGCGGGGAGAATCTCTTTTCTCGCCATGTCGACCATGGTCAGAGCTTCGATATTGACGGTCTTTGAGTAGTTCTCAAGAAGTATCTCATAGCGGCTGTGAAGCTCTGCGGGTGAGAATATCTTGTGAGCGGTGAGCATCTTCACGTTCTTGTCGGCAATCATCGCGGGCATAGCGTCCGGAGTGGTGCGGAGATTCAGCAGTCCGCGCTCCTCGGTAGCTTCCTTTATCCACGCGTCGTCATAGCCGTTGCCGTTGAAGATGATTCTCTTGTGGTCTTTTATGGTCTTCTTTATCATGTCGTGCAGAGCGGTCTCGAAGTCATCGACATTTTCGAGGCGGTCCGCATATATCTTGAGCGACTCCGCAACGGCGGCGTTAAGCATGATGTTCGCGCAGGCGATGCTGTTCGACGAGCCGAGCATACGGAACTCAAACTTGTTGCCGGTGAAGGCAAAGGGCGATGTGCGGTTGCGGTCGGTGGTGTCGCGGGTGAACTTCGGCAGAACATGAACACCGAGCTTCATCGTTGTCTTTTCGCTGCCGCTGTAGGGCGCGTCGTTCTCTATAGCGTCGAGAACTGCGGTCAGCTCGTCGCCGAGGAACATAGAGACAACTGCGGGCGGAGCTTCGTTTGCGCCGAGTCTGTGGTCGTTGCCTGCGGTCGCGACGGAGACGCGGAGCAGATCCTGATAGTCGTCAACGGCTTTGATGACCGCGCAGAGGAACAGCAGGAACTGTGCGTTCTCATAGGGGGTCTCGCCGGGAGTGAGGAGGTTGACTCCGGTATCCGTAGCCATGGACCAGTTGTTGTGCTTGCCCGAACCGTTGACTCCGGCGAACGGCTTCTCGTGGAGCAGGCAGACAAGTCCGTGCTTCGCGGCGACTTTCTGCATGATCTCCATAGTCAGCTGGTTGTGGTCGGTGGCGATGTTCGTTGTGGTGTATATGGGTGCAAGCTCATGCTGAGACGGTGCGACTTCGTTGTGCTCGGTCTTTGCAAGAACGCCGAGCTTCCAGAGCTCTTCGTTGAGGTCTGCCATGTAAGCGGCGACTCTCGGCTTGATAACTCCGAAATAGTGGTCGTCCATCTCCTGACCCTTGGGCGCCTTTGCGCCGAAAAGAGTGCGTCCGCAGAAGACGAGGTCTTTGCGCTGCTCATAGAGAGCCTTGTCAACAAGGAAGTATTCCTGCTCGGGGCCGACGGAGGTGCGCACGCACTTTACATCGGTGTTGCCGAAGAGTCTGAGAATACGAAGAGCCTGCTTGTTGAGAGCCTGCATGGAACGGAGAAGAGGCGTTTTCTTGTCGAGTGCCTCGCCGCCGTAAGAGCAGAACGCCGTGGGGATGCAGAGGGTCTTGTCTTTTATAAATGCGTAGGAAGTGGGATCCCACGCGGTGTAGCCGCGGGCTTCAAAGGTTGCTCTGAGTCCGCCGGAGGGGAAGGACGATGCGTCCGGCTCGCCTTTTATCAGTTCCTTGCCCGAGAACTCCATGATAACGCGTCCGTCGGATGCGGGGGTTATGAAGCTGTCATGCTTCTCGGCGGTGATGCCGGTCAGGGGTTGGAACCAGTGGGTGAAATGGGTCGCGCCATGCTCAACGGCCCAGTCCTTCATAGCGGCGGCAACTGCGTTGGCGACGTCATTATTGAGACTTGCTCCTTCGTCAATAGTCTTCTTGAGAGACTGGTAAACATCGGCGGAAAGCATTGCTTTCATCACTCTGTCGTCAAAAACGAGACTTCCGAAATAATCAGATACTGTGCTCATAAGTTAGCGCTCCTTTTTCATATTTTAAGGCGAAAAATAAAAAATGGCGTCAATGAACCCGTTCGGTTCAAAGACGCCATTGCCTTTATGCGCTGAATTATACGCGCAGCAAAATCGTTTGTCAAGGCGTTTTCGGACAATTCTTTATTTTTGTGCAAATAGCCGCAATCGGGGCTTTTTGAAAAGCAATTTTATGAGCAAGATGTAACCGCTTTTCTGAGAAAATGCGGGGGCTTTGAACTCTCACCAAAAAAATTTTCGGCGGCGCGGTTCTCCCGGACGGCTTTAAAAATAAAGTGCGATACATATATAAAATACAATTGACACGGGTCTTTTAATATGATAAAATACGCCTCAAATGAGCAAAGGCGTTCATTCCGCCGGGGACAGTGCCCCCCATCGGAGGACGCCTTTGCTTTTTGCTTTTTCGGAATCGAGCGCCCCGCATCTCATCGGGTTTTGCGGGCAGTTGACCGCGTTGTCATATTTTTCGGTTCCAAAGCACTCGCTTTTAGTACAGAATACCGTAGAAGTCGGCAGGAAAGGTGTGTTATAATATGATATAATGAAAGTACGCGTGAAACCTTAACCGGAGAAGTATATAAAAAAGAAAAAGATAAAATACGGAGGGATATTAATGACAAAGTACATCTTTGTGACCGGAGGCGTCGTATCCGGCCTCGGAAAGGGGATAACTGCGGCGTCGCTCGGACGAATACTCAAAGCGCGCGGACTCAAGGTAGCGGCGCAGAAGCTTGATCCTTATATCAACGTTGACCCGGGCACCATGAGCCCCTATCAGCACGGCGAAGTTTACGTCACGGAAGACGGCGCGGAGACCGATCTCGACCTCGGCCACTACGAGCGCTTCATCGACGAGGATCTTAACAAATACTCGAATCTCACCACCGGTAAAGTATACTGGAACGTGCTCAACAAAGAGCGCCGCGGCGAGTATCTCGGTTCGACCGTTCAGGTCATACCCCATATAACAAATGAAATAAAGGATTTCGTATACCGTGTCGGCAAGAAAACCGATGCTGACGTGGTCATCACTGAGATCGGCGGCACTATAGGTGACATTGAATCCCAGCCTTTCCTCGAAGCTGTAAGACAGATATCTCTTGAGGTGGGGCGTGAGAACAGCCTCTTCATCCATGTCACTTTGGTGCCGTTTTTGCGTGGATCGGACGAGCATAAGTCCAAACCCACCCAGCACTCGGTCAAGGAGCTGCAGGGCATGGGCATCAACCCGAACATAATCGTCCTGCGCTGTGACGAGCCGCTTGAGGAGGCTATCTTCAAGAAGATATCGCTCTTCTGCAACGTCAAGCCCGACTGCGTTATCGAGAACATCACCCTGCCTTATCTCTACGAAGCTCCGCTGATGCTCGAGAAGTCGAACTTCTCGTCCGTCGTCTGCCGCGAGCTGAATATAGACGCTCCCGAACCGGATCTCGACGAGTGGACGGAGCTTGTCCACCGCATCAAGAACCGCGAAAAGGAAGTCAAGATAGGTCTTGTCGGCAAATATGTCCAGCTCCATGACGCGTATCTGTCCGTTGCCGAGGCGCTTCGCCACGCGGGCTACACTCTCAACACCCATATCCGCATCGACTGGATCGATTCCGAGAATCTGACCGAGGCGAACTACGAGCAGGAGCTCTCGCACCTCGACGGAATAATCGTCCCCGGCGGCTTCGGCGGCAGAGGAATCGAGGGAATGATCCTCGCGGCGAAATATGCCAGAGAGAACAATGTTCCCTATTTCGGAATCTGCCTCGGAATGCAGATTGCGGTTATCGAATACGCGCGCGATGTCGCGGGTATAAAAGACGCCCACTCGGGCGAGTTCGATGAGCTCTGCAAGAACAAGGTCATTGACTTTATGCCCGGTCAGAGCGATAATATAGACAAGGGCGGCACACTGCGCCTTGGCGCATATCCCTGCGTTATCAAGCCCGGCACAACAATGGAGCGCTGCTACGGAAAGTCCGAAATTTCCGAGCGCCACCGCCACCGCTACGAGTTCAACAACGATTATCGCGATATACTTACCCAGAACGGACTCACCCTCTCGGGCCTTTCGCCCGACGGCAGACTCGTTGAAACGGTCGAAATTTCCGACCGCCCGTTCTATGTCGGAGTGCAGTATCACCCCGAGTTCAAGTCCCGTCCCAACAAGGCTCACCCGCTGTTCAAAGGCTTTATAGCCGCAGCGCTTGAAAAATCTGAGATCGGAGAATAAATACCTATGGCAAACTTGCATGAAGAGTGCGGCGTTTTCGGAGTCTATTCACCCAAGCCCGGTCCCGTGGCGGATCTCGCCTACTACGGTCTCTATGCCCTGCAGCACAGAGGGCAGGAGAGCTGCGGCATAGTCGTCAACGACGATGGAGTGTTCGCTTCGCGCAAGGATATCGGACTTGTCAACGAAGTCTTCTCGCGCGACGACCTGATGAAGTTCCCGCAGGGCAGGATGGCTGTCGCCCACGCGCGCTACGGCACGACCGGCGGCAACAGCAGAGCGAACTGCCAGCCCATCGAGGTCAACCATCAGAAGGGCAAGATGGCTCTTGCCCACAACGGAAACCTCAGCAACGCCTATGAACTGCGCAGCGAGCTTGAGCTCGGCGGCGCTATCTTCCACACGACGAGCGACACCGAGATAATCGCCTATATCGTCACGCAGGCGCGCCTCAACAGTCCTTCGATAGAAAATGCGCTGAGCAGCGCGATGAACAGGCTCGAGGGCGCGTATTCCCTCGTGCTCATGTCAGCCGCAAAGCTGCTCGCGGCGCGCGACCCTTACGGGTTCCGCCCGCTGTGCTACGGCAAGACGCTCGACGGCACATATGTCGTCGCGTCCGAGAGCTGTTCGCTCTCCGCGGTCGGCGCAAAATTCGAGCGCGATATACTCCCCGGCGAGATACTCGTCTTTGACGAAAACGGCGTGCGCTCGAACAGGGATCACTGCGGCGAAAAGCCGAGGCGCTCATGCATTTTTGAGTATATCTATTTTGCAAGACCGGACTCCGTCATTGACGGTGTATCCGTCCACGCGGCGCGCAAAAATGCCGGCGCGATACTTTCAAAGACCCATCCGGTTGAAGCCGATGTTGTTATGGGCGTCCCGGATTCGGGAATCGACGCCGCTTTGGGCTATGCCGAGGCGTCGGGAATACCCTACGGAATGGGCTTCATAAAAAACAAATATATCGGCAGAACTTTCATCTCGCCCGGTCAGGACAAGAGAATCGATCAGGTGAGAATAAAGCTCAGCGCGATAAGCGAATCCGTAAAGGATAAGAGAATAGTGCTCATCGACGACTCGATAGTGCGCGGCACGACGAGCCGCCAGATAGTCAATCTCCTGCGCGAAGCGGGGGCAAAAGAGGTGCATATGCGCATCTCCTCGCCGCCGTTCATGCATCCGTGCTACTACGGCACTGATGTTGACTCGCGCGAAAATCTTATCGCCTGCCACCACTCGGTGGAGGAGATTGCCGACATAATCGGCGCGGATTCCCTCGGATATCTGCCGGAGTCGGAGCTTAAAAATCTGATAGGCAGCGAGAACTTCTGCAGCGCGTGCTTCAACGGAGTCTATCCGACCCCTATCCCGGATGTTATCACCAAAGACCGCTTTGAGGGGAAACTCTCCGAGCGGAGCAAATAAATAAAAATACGAAAAGCGAAAGGAAACTGCGGTATGGAAAAGTTGTATGAAGGCAAGAGCAAGGTCGTTTACAGTTCGGAGGAGCCCGGTACCTGCATCATCAAGTACAAGGACACCGCCACTGCCGGCAACGGCGTCAAGAAAGAGGATCTGCCCGGAAAAGGAAAACTCAACGCGGCAATCTCCAACATCATCTTTGATTACCTCATGAAGAACGGAGTCAAGACCCATCTTCTCAAGGTCATCGACGAAACCACCGTCCTCGCGAAGAAGGCTGAGATCGTTATGGTTGAGGTCATAGTCAGAAACATCGCAGCAGGAAGCTTTTCAAAGAAATACGGCGTGCCGGAGGGTTCACCCCTGAAGAACACGGTCGTTGAGTTCAGCTACAAGAGCGACGAGCTCGGCGATCCGATGATAAACGACAGCCAGATAACCGCCATCGGTCTCGCCACGCAGGAGGAGCTCGACGAGCTCAGAGCCATGTCCAAGCGCATAAACGAGCTGATGACCGAGCTGTTCGCAAAGGGCGGCGTGCGCCTTGTCGACTTCAAGCTCGAGTTCGGCCGCACCGACGAGGGACTTGTCCTGTGCGATGAGATATCCCCCGATTCCTGCCGCCTCTGGGATATGGAGACAAACAAAAAGCTCGATAAGGACAGATTCCGCCGCGACCTCGGCGATGTTCTCGGCGGCTACAGAGATGTGCTCGAAAGACTTAAAAGCTCTATCTGATAAATCAAGGAGTGTATTTTTAAATGAGACTCATAGACCGCAAGATCGTCCTTGAGGACGGCAGCGAGTACTACGGATACGGCTTCGGCAGCTATGCCGACAGGGTGTGCGAGATAGTTTTCAACACCTCGATGGTCGGCTATCAGGAAATAGTCTCCGACCCGTCGTATACCGATCAGATGGTCGTTATGACATATCCGCTCATAGGCAACTACGGCATAACCGACGACGATTTCGAGTGCAAAAACCCGAGCATCGGCGGCCTTATCGTGTATGACTACAACGATATGCCCTCGAACTTCAGATACACAAAGACGCTCTCGGAGCTGCTCGAAGAGAACGGTATCCCCGGCATCTCCGGCGTTGACACGAGAAAGCTCACCCGCAGCATACGCGACTTGGGCTCGCGCCGCGTGCTCATAACCTCGCCCGATATCCCGGCTGAGGTCGCGGTGGAGATAATCAAAAATACCCCCGTCGCCCACGATGCGGTCAGCCGCGTCAGCTGCAAAAAGCGCTGGTATTCGCGCACCTCGAACCCGCAGTTCAACGTCGTAGCCATAGACTGCGGCATGAAACTCAATATCGTGCGCAGCCTCAACAAGTTCGGCTGCAACGTCGTTGTCGTGCCCTATGACACGCCGGCGGATGAAATTGAGTTCATGAAGCCCGACGGAGTGTTCCTCTCAAACGGTCCCGGCGACCCCGAGGATGTGACTCCCGTCATAAACACGGTCAGGGCGCTTCGCGGCAAATATCCGATTTTCGGCATCTGCCTCGGACATCAGATGATATCCCTCGCCTACGGCGCAAAGACATATAAGCTCAAGTTCGGCCACCGCGGCGGAAACCACCCGGTCATGAACCTCGACACCAACAAGATAGAGATAACCTCGCAGAACCACAGCTACGCCGTTGACCCGAAAACGGTCGAGGGCACCGACCTCGAAGTGACGCACATAAATCTTCTCGACAACACCGTCGAGGGAGTCAGATGCAGGAAAGACCTTGTGTTCAGCGTGCAGTATCACCCCGAGAGCGCGCCCGGTCCGCAGGACAGCAGCTATCTGTTCGGTCAGTTTATCGACTATATGAAGGAGGCGAAGGAGCGTGCCTAAGAGAACTGATATAAAAAAGGTGCTCGTTATCGGCTCGGGTCCTATAGTCATCGGTCAGGCTGCCGAGTTCGACTATGCGGGAACTCAGGCGTGCCTCGCCCTGCGTGAGGAGGGCTACGAGGTCGTCCTCGCGAACTCGAACCCCGCAACGATAATGACCGACACAACCATAGCCGATAAAGTCTATATGGAGCCGCTGACGCTCGAATACCTCGCGCGTATCTGCCGCTATGAGCGCCCGGACGCGATAGTCCCCGGCATCGGCGGTCAGACCGGACTCAACCTTGCGATGCAGCTTGCGAAGAAAGGCGTTCTCAAGGAGTGCGAGATAGAGCTGCTCGGCACGGATGCCGAGAGCATTGAGCGCGCCGAGGACAGAGAGCTTTTCAAAGAGCTCTGCGAGAGCATCGGCGAGCCGATAGTCCCCTCGCAGATAACCTACAGTATCGAAGAGGGTCTTGAGGCGGCGGAGAAGATAGGCTATCCCGTTATCCTGCGCCCCGCGTTCACGCTCGGCGGAACGGGCGGCGGCTTTGCCTATGACCCCGACGAGATGCGCGACATGATGAAGAACGCGCTTGCGCTCTCGCCCGTGCATCAGGTGCTCGTCGAAAAGAGCATAAAGGGCTACAAAGAGATAGAATACGAAGTGATACGCGACGCGAATGACACCGCTATCACCGTCTGTAATATGGAAAACCTCGACCCCGTCGGCATTCATACCGGCGACTCGATAGTCGTCGCGCCCAGCCAGACACTGACGAATAAAGAATATCAGATGCTCAGGGATTCCGCGCTCAAAATTATCCGCGCCCTGGGAGTAAAGGGCGGCTGCAACGTTCAGTTTGCGCTCGACCCCCATTCGTTCCGCTACTATGTCATTGAGGTCAACCCCAGAGTTTCGCGCTCGTCCGCCCTCGCTTCAAAGGCGAGCGGATATCCGATAGCGCGCGTCTCGGCGAAGATAGCGGTCGGCATGGATCTGCATGAGATACAGCTTGCAAACACCCCTGCCTGCTTCGAGCCCTCGCTCGACTATGTCGTGACCAAGATGCCGCGCTTCCCGTTCGACAAGTTCCCCGCCGCGCACAACACGCTTTCGACCCAGATGAAGGCGACCGGCGAGGTCATGAGCGTCGGACGCACTTTTGAAGAGAGCCTGCTCAAGGCGATACGCTCGCTCGAGGAGAGCAAGAACCACCTGCATATGGAGAAGTTCGACTCGGCGCATATGAGCGTTGACGAGCTGCTCGAATATATCAAAGAGGGCACGGACGACCGTCTCTATGCAATATCCCAGCTGATGTGGATGGGCGTTGACCCGTCGCTTATCTGCGATATAACGCATATAGATATGTTCTTCCTCGATAAGATAAAGAAGATAGTCGATTTCGAGAAGGAGATGGAGGCGAATCCCGGCTCCGACATTCTTCTGCGCGAGGCAAAGCGCCTCGGCTTCTCCGATTCGTATATCGCCGAGCTCTGGAAAGAGAGCGAGGACAGCATATATGAGCGCAGATGCAAAGAGGATATCTTCCCGACATACAAGATGATTGATACCTGCGCGAGTGAGTTCGACAGCTATGTGCCCTATTTCTACTCGACCTACGCGAGCGAGAACGAGTCCGTTGTGTCGGACAAAAAGAAGATAATAGTCTTAGGTTCAGGTCCTATCCGTATAGGACAGGGCGTTGAGTTTGACTATTCGACCGTCCACGCCGTCCATGCCATTCAGCAGCTCGGCTATGAGGCGATAGTTATAAACAATAACCCCGAGACCGTTTCGACCGACTACACCACTGCCGACAAGCTCTATTTCGAGCCCCTGACGACAGAGGATGTCATGAATATAGTCCATCTTGAAAAGCCGGAGGGCGTTATAGTCACCCTCGGCGGTCAGACTGCCGTCAACCTCGCGGCTCCGCTTGCAAGGCGCGGCGTGAAGATAATCGGCACCGACTGTGACGCCATTGAGCGCGCCGAGAACAGAGACGCGTTTGACGCCGTTATAAAATCTCTCGGCATCCCGAACCCGAAAGGCGAGGCCGTTACGGATATCGAGACCGGTGCGGCTGTTGCCGCGCGCATAGGCTACCCCGTGCTTGTGCGCCCGAGCTTCGTGCTCGGCGGCAGAGCGATGGAGATAGTCGCAAACGAGACGATGCTCAGAAAATATCTCAAGAACGCCGTTGAGGTCGATGAAGACAAGCCCGTGCTCATAGATAAATATCTTATGGGCAAGGAAGTCGAGATAGACGCCATCTGCGACGGCAGTGAGGTGTTCATTCCCGGCATAATGGAGCTCGTCGAGCGTACCGGCGTCCACTCGGGCGACAGCACGAGCGTGTATCCGCCGTTCTCTATTTCGCAGAAGGTCAGAGACACGATAGCCGAATACACCACAAAGCTCGGACTCGGCATAGGCATAGTCGGTCTGTTCAATATACAGTTTATAGTTGACAGCGACGAGAGCGTCTATGTTATCGAGGTCAATCCCCGCGCTTCGCGAAGTGTGCCGTTCCTTTCAAAGTCCACCGACTGCAACCTTGTCCGCATCGCGACAAAGGTCATGCTCGGCCAGAGCCTGCACGACCAGGGCATAACCGATATGCGCCTGCCCGACGGCAAGCGCTGGTATGTCAAAGCCCCGGCGTTTTCGTTCGAGAAGCTGACCGGCATGGACGCATATCTCTCGCCCGAGATGAAATCGACCGGTGAAGCGATAGGCTATGACAAGCGCCTGAACCGTGCGCTCTACAAGGCTCTTCAGGCGTCCGGAGTCAAGATGAAAGAATACGGTACTGTAATAGTCACCCTTGCCGATGAAGATAAAGAAGAGGCTCTGCCGCTCGTCAAGCGCTTCTATCACCTCGGCTTCAATATAGAGGCGACCGCCGGAACCGCGGCGTTCCTCAAGAAGCACGGCATACGCACCCGCGTGCGCGGCAAGCTCAGCGAGGGCAGCACCGAGATTCTCGATTCTATCCGCGCGGGCTATGTCAGCTATGTTATAAACACGCGCGCCATTCTCTCCGGCGTCCACTTTGAGGACGGCGTTGAGATTCGCCGCTGTGCCGTTCAGAACGGCGTGACGATATTCACCTCCCTCGACACCGTGAAGATAGTCCTCGATGTTCTCGAAGAGATAACCCCCGAGATATCGACCATAAACGGCGACGGCGAGAACTGATTTCAACAACCCTTATTATATTAAAAGACCTCCCCGAGCGGGAGGCCTTTTGCTTTTGCTGAAAATAAACCGCCGCACGGCACGAACCGACGGCGGATTGATATTTTAATTTACGCCTTGCCCTTTTGCAGCAGCACTCTCAGCGGTCCCTCAAAGACGAGCTGATTGATAAAAAACGCCTTTATGTCGTTCGGGCTGCAAAATTTTTTCCTGCGCCCTGCGGAGAGCGAGGTCTGTTCCCTTATCGTGCGCGAGACGAAGCCGACGCAGGTGTCGCGCCCGCGCTGCTTCGGGATTATCCGCAGATAGAGCAGGGCGAGCCCGATGTAGCTGTACTTATATTCGTCGGCGTTCGAGGTCATGTGCTTTATGATGCGCTCTACATTGCGAAGCTCCGCTTCCGTTACGGGCAGAGCGAACAGCGCGCAGGGGACATCCGTGCCTTTGTAAGTCGGGTGGAGGTCGAAGTCCTCGGTCATGAATCCACGCTTGCCCGTGAAGCTGAAAAATTTCGGGTAGTGTTCATCCGTGCTTATCGACATGTGGGAGTATTCCCAAAGCCCTATTCTTTTTATAGTTCGCGAGACCTTATCCGGATAGTCGGTGAGCATAATATAGACGGTGCGGTCTTTTCTGTTCATTCGGCATACTCCCCATTGTAATATTTTTTAGTATATGCTAACATTATAAACAACTAAAGTTGTCTAATCAAGGAACTGTTTTACAAATTGGTAAGATAAACGACTAAATATAAAAAGAGGCGTTTAAATGGTGAATAAAAATGATCTGAGATATATCAAAACGGAGCGGCTGATAGTGCATACATATGTCGATATGCGCCTGCGCGATCCGTCGCCCGTCAAGGTCAGCGACCTGTGCCGGGAGGCGCTGATAAACAAAACGACATTCTATTCCCACTATGACACCATGGAGAGCCTGCATCGGCACATCTGCCGTGAGACTGTCGCCGATATCCTCGGTCGCTGCGACTGCGCCCAGATGGCGTTCAGCGATACATACGCCTTTGTTTCAGAGCTGGTCGGCGCGATATCGCGCGAAGAGAGGCTCATCCGCGCGCTCTACGGCGACGATGTGACCTCACTGCTCAACGACGCAGAGGAGGCTCTTTTCAGAATCTATCTGCATGACGACGACGAGCCGGAGCGCAAAGAAAAAATAATCTTCTGCATCGGCGGAACATCAAGATTATTGCTCATGAACCCGGACGAGCACGGCATCCGCGCGGCGTCCGAGCTTATACGCACCGTCTTTAATCTCAACGAAAACAGAACATAAAAATCTTCAGCGCCGAGGTCACAAATTGTTTACAAACATATTGTTGACAATCGGCGTACATATATGTATAATGTGTAGCGTGCTACACTTAATATTGCTTAAAACAGTTTTGCGGAAAGGAGATCGCTATGGAGCATATCGGATATTTTTTCAAGCGTATAGATAACCGTTTGAAGTCGAACGTCGATGCAGGACTCGGCAAGCACGGGCTGACTTTTGCGCAGTCGCGGATCATAAGATTTCTCGCCGAGCGCGGAGGTCAGACAACCCAGAAAGAGATTGAAGACTACGCCCATGTCTCGCACCCGACGATTGTCGGCATAGTCACACGCATGGAGCAGAGCGGCTTTCTCAGCACCTGTACCGACCCGTCGGACAAGAGAAACAAGGTCGTGCGGCTGACCGATAAGGCGAAAGACATCAATCTCGAGATACGCCGTTCTATCGACAACGGCGAGCGGGCGATGCTCAGATCGTTCAGCGAAGAAGAAGTCGAACAGCTCCGCGGATATCTCATAAGGATATGCGATAACCTTGATATTGACAGCAGCCCCGGCTGCAAACCGGAAAGTGGAGCAAAGAAAGAAAAGAGGGAGTGAGAATATGATAAAAACTTTGTTGAAGAGCATGCGCCAATACAAAAAAGTATCATGGGCGACTATCTTTTTCTCCACGTTTGAAGTCGTGTTCGAGATAGTTATCCCGCTTTGTATGTCGGGTCTTATCGACAACGGCATCGAGGGCGGCGTGATGTCCATGGTCTGGAAATACGGTCTTGCGCTGCTATTCCTCGCGGTGTTCCAGATGGTGACGGGAATGCTTGCGGCGTTCCTCGGCTCGCGCGCGTCCGCCGGGTTCGGCGCGAATCTGCGCAGCGATATGTATGATAATGTTCAGACCTTCGCATTCTCGAACATCGACAAATTCTCGACCGCGTCGATAGTTACGAGACTGACGACGGATGTCACAAATATTCAGAACGCCTATCAGATGCTCATAAGAATAGCGATACGCGGACCGGTTATGCTGATTTTCGCCATGATAGTCTCGTTCAGAATCGACAGCCAGATTTCGCTTATGTTCATTGCGATTATACCTATCCTCGCGGCTCTGCTCGTGCTGATAATCATCAAGGTGCACCCCGTGTTCAAGCGCGTTTTCCACACCTACGATGAGCTCAACAACGTCGTTCAGGAGAATGTGCGCGGCATAAGAGTCGTCAAGTCCTTCAATCAGGAGGATCACGAGATAAGCAAGTTCGAGAAGATATCCGAGAAGATATACAAAGACTTCGCAAAAGCGGAGCGCCTTATTGCGCTCAACTCGCCTATTATGCAGGTCTGTATGTATACCTGCATGATACTCATCTCGTGGCTCGGCGCGAAGGCGGTCATCGCCAGCGGCAACAACGCAGCACTCGGTCTGACCACCGGCTCGCTCACCGCGCTGTTCACCTACGCCATGCAGATACTCATGAGCCTCATGATGCTCTCCATGGTCTTTGCCATGATGATAATCGCGAGCTCTTCCGCTCAGCGTATAGCTGAGGTACTCAACGAAAAGACCGATATCTCGAACCCCGCGAACCCCGTTCTCGAAGTCAAAGACGGCGAGATAGATTATAAAAATGTCAATTTTGCCTATGCTTCAAAAGCGGACACCAAGGTGCTCGACAATGTCAACGTGCATATAGCCTCCGGCGAGACGGTCGGCATAATCGGCGGCACGGGTTCGTCAAAGTCCTCGTTCGTCCAGCTCATACCGCGCCTTTACGATGTAACGGGCGGTGAAGTGATGCTCGGCGGCGTGGATGTCAGAAGCTACGATCTCGATACCCTGAGAAACTCGGTCGCAATGGTGCTCCAGAAGAACGAGCTGTTCTCCGGCACGATATCTGAGAACCTGCGCTGGGGCAATGAAAATGCGACCGACGATGAAATAAAGCACGCCTGCGAGCTCGCTCAGGCGGATGAATTCGTCAGCGCGATGCCCGACGGCTACAACACCTATATCGAACAGGGCGGCACGAACGTCTCCGGCGGTCAGAAACAGAGGCTGTGCATAGCGCGCGCCCTGCTCAAGAATCCCAAGGTGCTCATTCTCGACGACTCGACAAGCGCCGTCGATACCCACACCGACGCGCTGATTCAAAAGGGACTTTCGCAGTATATGCCCGACACGACGAAGATAATTATAGCCCAGCGCATAAGCTCGGTTCAGAACGCGGACAAAATACTCGTGTTCGACAACGGCAGAATAATCGCGCAGGGCACGCATGACGAACTGCTGAAATCCTGCGATATCTATCGCGAAGTTTATGAATCCCAGCAGAAGGGAGGAAACGACGATGAGTAAGCCTATGCCCATGCACGGAGGACCCAAGGGCATGCCCGGCGGACCCGTAATGCAGCCCAGAAAGCTCGACAAGAAAACGCTCAAGCGTCTGCTCTCTTATCTCAAAAATTATAAGGGCACGATAGTCCTTGTCACAATCTGCATCCTGCTCAGCGCAGTTGCGGGTGCGGCGTCATCGATGTTCCTCCAGACGCTTATCGACGATTATATAACCCCGATGGTCGGTCAATCATCACCCGACTTCTCCGGCTTCATTCGCGCGCTGATAACCATGGCGGTCATCTATCTCATCGGCACGCTCTCGACGCTTATCTACAACCGCCGCATGGTCACTATAGCGCAGGGAACGCTCAAGACCATACGCGATGAGATGTTCGAGAAGATGCAGCGCCTGCCGATAAGATATTTCGACTCGCACACCCACGGCGACACGATGAGCCTCTATACCAACGATACCGATACCCTGCGCCAGATGCTCGCGCAGTCGATGGGTCAGCTGATTTCTTCGGCGTTCACCGTCGCGGCGGTATTCTGCTGCATGCTCTATATCAGCGTCGGTCTGACGCTCGTTGTGTGCATATCGCTGTTCTTTATCATGCAGATAATCAAGAAAGTCATCGGCAAGAGCGGCGCGTATTTCGTAGCCCAGCAGAGATCTCTTGCAGACCTTGACGGATATATCGAAGAGATGATAAACGGTCAGAAGGTCATAAAAGTCTTCTGCCACGAAGAGCAGTCTAAGAAAGAAATGAAGCAGCGCA
>ENA-OQNN01001351-OQNN01001351.1-human-gut-metagenome-genome-assembly--contig:-NODE-1351-length-16752-cov-5.227789_pt1 | contig 16752 bp, 16 predicted proteins | sample MGYA00242624_ERZ504870 | MGnify/ENA primary metagenome ERZ504870 (study PRJEB26092, sample SAMD00036379) | human gut metagenome | host: Homo sapiens | study: EMG produced TPA metagenomics assembly of... | reverse complement strand
TGGATATTTTGCAGCATCCATAGGGGAAGTATCACAGTCTACAATTAAACACTACATTGAGAACTAGGGATAAAAACAAAACCGACACTAAAGTGTCGTGGCTTCAACCGAATTGATAATTTGTGAACCGCCCACTGCTCAAGCTAACGCTTTGAAGCGTGGCTTCTAGGGAGTCATAGACTCCCATTTAAGAAGTTTAGTATTTAAGTTTCCACCCGAATACTCAGGCAGCCCTTATTCTTATAGGCATAAGAACTATTTTTTGTTTTTTGCACGTATTGCAATGTTGTAATAACATACGTATCATGCTGTATTTGACATCCTCCCACGGCTGAAGCCATGGGATTCCTTAGATTCCTGACGGGTTCACCCTGTCATATAGACAGGGATATAGCTGCCGGTATTCAGGATTTACGTCCAGTGATTTCATACGAAGTGTATTACTTTCTTAGGGACGAGGGAGTGATGCCGGACCCCTTTTTATTTAAAAATTAGCCGTTATGCGGCTGGTTTTTGCTGTTAAAAACCAAAGCACTGCTTCATTGATATTTTTGACTCTTTCATATAGCTGATTGTTTCATTATGGACTGCTACAAAGCTTTCAAATTCATATATGCATTTATCCCTGTCGGGATGTTCAAAGGCACTGTCTGTATTCTTTATAAGGAATGCTGAATACAGGTCACGCTGTACGCTGTCATTTCCTATAAGCTTAAATCTCTGTGAGAGAGGGATTTTTACACATTCATCTGTCACATGGTTGTACTGGCTGGCCTTAAATGTCTGGGTATTGACTTCTGCATAAGTGCCGCCGGAACTTTCGGCCTTGCGTTTCAGCTCACTTAAGAACCGTGACGGCGACCTGCGGTTTATGGACCTTCCGAAACGCTTTCTGCGCTTGAATTTATTGACAGTTTTCACAGCGCCGTCTTTCTGGACAACATCTGTCGGCTTGTCCTGACGCTCTGTCTTGGATGAGCGCTTTGCCAGTGCCGCGTAGTCCATCTTTTCAACTATGAATGAGTCGGCATTTTCAAGCAGCCTGTTGCATAAATTCCTGTGCGAATGCAGTATATAGGCGCTTTTCTTTCTGTAGAGTGTTTTACGCTTCCTGCGGGCTGCCCTGTAGCTGTTTGAAAACACCCATGGTTTACAGTCCCTGCGCTTTTTAACAGTTCCATCAGGATTGAAGTTGTCAGGGTTGCTGATACGCTTTGATGCGTCCATATGCTGTTCAAGCTTGTGTATCTGTTTTTCATAAACATCTGCATCAGGCGCCAGCTCTTCAAGGATACAGGCTGTGTCTGATACCGCAGCCATTGTTGAGACTCCGGGGTCTATGCCCATAACGCCTGTTTTCACTTTACGTTCCTGGTAAGGGGCATTCCCGTCAAGCGTAACTGCAAGATAATACCTCCAGCCGTTTGAGAACATCATTCTCTTTATGGTGCAGTAGGATATCTTATGAACAAGCGATTCGAGGACATAATCTCTATCCGACGCTTTCTTCGGGAGATAGCATTTAAGCTCAAGTCCAAGCCAAGAGACGGTCATTGTATCAGGATTGAGCCTTGCGCCATTTAGGTTTGACTTTCCTCCAATGGTATCAAAATCCATGAACTTCTTGAAATGAATGTCTTTTCCCTTACTGAATAAGCATTTTTCAACACCGGTCCATACATTTGCAGCTTCTGCCTGCACCTGCTGTGATGAAATGAGCTTGCTGTACCGTTTCCCACAGACTTTTATGTATGACTGGAGTGCCCATTTTGAAAGGCCGATTTCCTGACGACGGGCTGACATCTGTTTTGACAATTCAAGCCTGCGTGTACGGTCAGCTTTCGACAGTTTCTTCTGCTTCAAAAGTTTGCAGTATTCACTGCGCCATGACTGGTATTCCTTGTCATGATCAAGCCGCATGAGCAATTTCCTTGCATGTTTCACACATACGTTATGAATATGCGATACCGCATGGAAACGCTTATTGATAACAGCTTTCTCATATTCAGCTGGTCTCAAGATTAACTGTACTGTATGCATCTAATACCTCCTTTTTTGTGTGTCTACATACCATTTGATAGTCTCAGAACTGACATTTCCTGCAGTGCTTACAAAATAAGAACGCGTCCAAAGGGATTTCATTTGTGATAGCTCTTTAAACTGCGTTCTTAATACAGATGATGTGCCGCCCTTGATCAGACGCATAATTTCAAGAACTGACATCTGTGGAAGAACACTTACAGAAATGTGTACGTGATCTACATGGCATTCCATTGCCAGAATATCAATATTGCTGTTCTGACAGATAGATACAGCCTCTTTTTTAAAAGCCTCTTCCACTCCGGGAATAAGAAATATCTTTCTGCGGTATCTAGGGCAGAATACAAAATGATAATTGATTAATGATACTGTTGTTTTTGTGTGTTTATATATATCTTTCATAAGCATATTATAGCATATTTTGTGTACAATATCAATAATACTATACACATAAATCGCAAAATTACATTCTTTCATTCCACGGCTGAAGCGGCGGGCTTTCAGAATGCTGTATGTAAAAAAGCTTTAAACATAGTTTTCTGACATATATAAACATGAAAATCAATACGTACACAAAGGAGGCATAACATATATGCGTAAAGTAAAGCTTACACTGACTGTTACAAAGGAAGTTCGAGAGATGTTAGATGAACTCTCTAAGTATAAAGGTAAATCTGTCAGTAAAATGGTGGATGAAATGGCTACGCTTGAATACAAAAGAATGAAAAGGGCTCTGAAGAAAGCCTCTGCAAAGGAGAATGAACATGGCACAAAAGAATAAAAAGAAAGAATATTCTAATGAAAGTATTCGTGCATTAAAAGGTCCGGACCGTGTTCGCCGCAGACCGGGTGTTATTTTTGGTTCTGACGATCTTTCCGGATGCATTCATGGAGTGTTTGAAATTATATCAAATAGTAGAGATGAAGCCAAAAAAGGATTTGGAAAGGACATATATGTAACTCGCTACTGCGATGGTTCCATCGAAGTACGAGATAATGGTCGTGGAGTTCCTCTTGATTGGAATAAGGCGGAAGAACGCTGGAACTGGGATCTGGTATACTGCGAACTTTATGCCGGCGGAAACTACGACAATGGTGATGACGAGTCTGGAGTTCTTGGACTAAATGGGCTTGGAGCTTGTGCTACACAATATGCTTCTGAATGGTTTGATGTAGAGTCTACAAGAGATGGCTATACATATAAAGTTCATTTTGAAAAAGGAAATATTGTTGGAGAAATGACTAAGACTCCAGCTAAAGACAAAACAACCGGTACCATTCAGCGATGGAAACCTGACTTAGAAGTTTTTACAGAGGTCGATATCCCGGTCGAAACTTTCCAAGTGATGCTAAAAGAACAGGCAATTGTTAACGCAGGCATCTCTTATCATTTTATCGATGAAGAATCAAAAATTAATGAAGTATATGTTTATCCGGATGGAATTCTTGGATATGTAAGAGAACTTGATAACGACGAAGGTATAACAACTCCGGTACTTTTACATAGAGATGGGCGTGGGCGCGATCGTGATGATAAGCCAGAATATGAAGTTTCTATCGATGTGGCGTTTTGTTTCAGCAATAAACAGAACCTTCTTAAGTATTATCACAATTCAAGCTGGCTGGAGCATGGCGGCTCCCCAGATAAAGCAGTGAAAAGTGCTCTTGTTAGCGCAATCGATGCAGAACTCAAGAAACGTGGAAAGTACAACAAAGGAGAAAAGAAAGTCAATTTTGATGATATTCAAGATTCTCTAATCTTGATTGTGAACTCTGCATCTTCAAGGACAAGCTATGAAAATCAGACAAAGAAGTCCATTAAAAATAAATTCTATCAGTCTTTTATGACGGACATGTTAAAGGAGCAGCTTGAAATCTGGTTCATCGAAAACAAGGCAGATGGAGATAGAGCTATTGATCAGATTTTAGTTAATAAACGCAGTCGCGAGCGTTCCGAAGAAACCCGTATTCAGGTTAAGAAAAAGCTTCAAGGCAAAATTGATGTTACAAACAAAGTAAGAAATCTTGTTGAATGTCGTGAAAAAGACCCTAAGAAACGCGAAGTTTTTATCGTAGAAGGACAGTCCGCCTTAGGTAGTGTCAAGCTTGGCAGAAATGCAGAAAATCAGGCTATTATCTGTGTTCGTGGTAAAGTACTTAATTTAGAGAAAGCATCACTTGCTCAGATCTTTGCAAGCGACATCATTATGGATTTAATGCGTGTCGTTGGATGTGGTATTGAACTTAGGGATAAAAAAGCCCCTAAAGACATTCCCGCTTTCGATATCGATAAATTAAACTACGATAAAGTTATTATTATGACCGACCAGGACGTGGATGGCTTCCATATCGTGTGTCTGCTTATTACTTTATTCTATAAGCTTTGTCCAATGTTAATCGAAACGGGACATGTATATGTGGCGGAAACTCCATTACATGAAATTACTTATACTGCAGGTAATAAAAAACAAACTTTCTACGCTTTCAGTGACGGGGAAAGAGATAAGATTTTAAAAGGGAAAGATCCTAAGAGAGTCAGAATTCAACGTTCAAAAGGTCTTGGTGAAAATGATACAGAAACAATGTCTTTATTCATGTCTCCAGGAACACGACATCTCACTCAGGTGCAGGCTAAAGACGCAAAAGAAATGGCAGAAACAATTGAATTATTTATGGGTGGGGATGTAGCTCCAAGATACAAATATATTGAAGAAAATGGTCACCTTTATATGGATGATCTTGACGTATTTTAAAAAGGAAGTGAAAAAGAAATGGCAAAGAAAAAAGAAAAACCAGCAGAAGTGGTTGAAAAATTTAAAAAAGAAAGCGTGGGGGAAGTCGTAAGAGATAGATTTATGCCTTACTCTATGTCAGTCATCGTATCTCGTTCTCTTCCTGCGATTGACGGATTTAAGCCGTCTCAACGAAAAGTGCTTTATACAATGTATCAAATGGGGTTGCTTACAGGTATCAGAACGAAATCTGCAAATATTGCAGCAAGAACAATGCTTTTAAACCCTCATGGAGATGTCGCAAACTACGAAACCATGGTCAGAATGACTACGCAAAACGAAACATTGCTTACTCCATGGGTGGATGGAAAAGGAAGTTTTGGTAAACATTATTCCCGCGATATGCAGTGTGCTGCTGCTCGTTATACAGAGGCTAAACTTGCTGGTGTTGCATCAGAACTATTTAAGTCCTTAAATAAAAATACCGTAGACATGGTAGACAACTATGACTCTACTAGAAAAGAACCGGCTTTACTTCCGGTTACTTTTCCTAATATTTTAGCAAACCCAACCGATGGTATTGCTGTTGGTATGGCATCAAGAATACCTAGCTTTAATCTGAAAGAACTTTGTGCTGCTACAGTCCTTCGTATTATGTACCCAAATAAGGATATTAGAACTGTAATGCCTGGTCCAGACTTCGCCACAGGCGGTTATATGCTTATGGAAGATGATGTTATGGATAAGATTTATAGCACTGGTTTAGGTGGTATAAAACTTCGTTCTAAATATCGTGTAGACGAAAAGAACCGTATTATCGAAGTTTACGAAATCCCATTTTCTACAAATTCAGAAGTTATTATCGAAGGGATTGTCGATTGTGTAAAAAAGGGGAAAATTAAAGAAGTAAATGATGTTCGCGACGAAACTGATAAGCAAGGTCTTAAAATTGCTATTGATTATAAACGTGGCACGGACCCAGATATTTTGATGAGGAAATTGTTCAAGATGACAAAACTTCAAGATACATATTCTTGCAATATGAACGTACTCATCGATGGGACTCCAAAGGTTCTTGGAGTAGCTCAGATTATTGACGAATGGATTAAATGGCGTCGTGAATGCGTTGTTCGTGAGTACACTTTCGATCTGAATAAGAAGGGGCACGATTTAAACGAGCTGTATGGTTTTCAAAAGCTTCTTCTTGATATTGATAAAGCTGTTGCTATTATCCGCAGCGCAGAAGACGATGATGCAGTCATCCCGGCTCTTATGGGAGGCTTCGAAATTGATGAAGAACAAGCTGCTGCAATTGCAGAAATCAAGCTTCGTAATCTTAATAAAAAGTACATCCTTAATAAAACAAAAGAAATCTCGAAACTAGAAAAAGAGATTGCAGAAATCAAGAAAATCCTTGGGGCCCCAAAATCTATTGATAAAATTATTGTTAAGGTTCTTACGGATGTTGCGAAAAAATATGGACAAGAAAGAAAGACGGAAATTACTGAGTTTGTAGCTGATACTGTGGTTGTAAATGAAATTCCAGATTATGAATCTAATGTCTATATTACAAAAGAAGGCTATGTTAAAAAAATTCCGCTTACATCTCTCCGTGGAAATCCGGAAATCAAAACAAAAGATGGCGATGAGATTGTTCATATTTTCGAAAATGTTTCTAATCGTGATGAATTGTTGATTTTCACAGACAAAGCAAACGTCTATAAAGTTATTCTTAACGATATTTCTGACTGTAAACCATCAGATCTTGGAGAATATGTGAACAACCTTGCCGGAATAGAAGATGGTGAAAACTTAATTCGTATGAGTGTATTAAAACCCGGCGAAGAAGGATATGTTGTTATCGGATTTGAAAATGGGAAAGCTGCTAAGTTCCCTGTTTCCGTATATGAGACAAAACTCAACAGAAAGAAACTTGTAAATGCGTTCTACGGGAAAGAAAAAGCTCTTGGCATTTATCTTGTTCCAAAAGATACTTTGTTTGTCTTTAAGAGTTCATCAGGACACGTCCTTGTATTTGATTCGAAGGATATTCCACTTAAAGCTACCAAGACAACACAAGGAGTACAAACGATTCGTTTAGCAAAAACCGCAAAGGCTACAGAATTCTGTATGAAAGAAGATTCTGGGCTTGGTGATGATATTGGTAAGTTTAGATACCGCGGATTGCCTTCGGCAGGGACAAAATTTGAATAAGCTGTTATCGTAGACTATGTATTGGACCACTTATCTCTCAGATAGGTGGTCTTTTTTGAATACCTTGTATATACCTCCCGGAAATCTTAGAAATCTGACATATATATTGTAGAAAATCTTGCCAGGAGGAATTCATATGGAAGATATAAGGAGAAATCTAAAAAACAAAAGCATTGTTTTGGAGGTGAAGTAAAATTGTATCGAGTAAAAATATTGCTTAACGACTTAGTAGAATATGCGTATCCGCATTCCCCAAAGCAGAAAGCTTACAAAGCGTTTTACGTTGAGTACATAGATAAAAAATTTAAGTCGAAACATGGAGATTATAACCCGAAAAACAAGCATATCCGGGTATTCAATCTCTATCGCACGGAAGATCAGCTGGTCGTAACATCTATTCATGAGCTGGCGCATCATATTAACTTTATTGATGACACATCCCATTCGTTTGAGCCGCACGGGCAGGAATTTTATAAGGTGTATAAGAAGCTACTCTTTACTGCCTTGGACATGGGATTATTTAATAAGTGGCAGTTCGCAAATGCCACAGCAGACGCCAGCGACAGCCGGAAAGTGAAAAAGATGCTGAAGGAATACCAGCCACATCCTATTGATTACAAAAAAGATGTAAAACTCATCCAGGTTTTTCACGCTTACGAGATCCGGAAGAACCTTCAGAAACATGGCTACAAATATAATTCCGTTTTAAAAAGCTGGGAAAAAGAAACAGAAAAACCGCTTGGTGAAGCCACTTTTCTGGATTCCATGGAAGCAGATTATAAAATTGTGGATGCTAAAAACGTAAGTGTAAGTAAAACTTAGAAAGAAAGAAATCAACCAAAGGATCGAGTTTTTGTAAGCCAAACGAAAAGAATCTGACATATATAAAAGAGGAGGTGATAAGAATTGAAAGATAGTCCATTTACTAAAGAACAGGCTAAGATGATGATCACATGTTTTTGCGGTGCTTCAATGCTCGCAGTCCCCGCATCGTGGGCAATCGTAATCAATCGATTTTTAGGAATTGGTATTATACTTTTTGCACTTGTTATGTTATATGGAGAGTTTGGTAATGAAAAAAGCGTCGGGATAAAAGAAAAACTCGTTAGCTTTATGCTTGTTGCCGCATTTGTTGCGGCAGGAGTAATACTTTTCATAAACAACGGGGTTGGCGGAGCCGCTATCTGCGTTATAGGAAGTCTTCTTATGATTGTCTGGGGGATTTCTGATATAATTGGCGCAAAAGAGATGATTAAGGTCTATAGCGCTGTCATTTTTACACTCGCAGGAACTATTGCTTTATTCTTTCCGTCCAGAACGGAGGCATCTATTGTTCATATCTGCGGTATTTTTATCTGTTATTACTCATTATCATCTTTCTTAAAAGATAAATTTGGTTAATTAGGGGGTGTTTTATGGCATCATTATTAGAAAATCTCAAGAAGAATATGACTCTCAATATCGATAAAGGGAATGTAGAAATTCAAAAGAAAGTCGCGAAGAAAAAAATGTCTTCTTTTGTTGGTGCATTTACAGGGATCCACAGAACGGAGACTGAAGTAGATAAGGAAATTAAAAGGAGAGCAGCCATAAATCAGGATAAATATAGAGAAGAACATAACGAAATGTTCAGGGTCGATGGCAGCAGAAGAGCAGGTCCTGTTGTCTCAAACAACGGCAACGGCATAAGGAATATGGACAAAATCAAACAAAACGGAAAACCAATTGAAGTACAAGCCACTACTCCTGATCAGCGCTATGGTCCAAGAATGAGAGTATCTGGCAACGGAGGGCGTCAGAAAACGAAAGCCACTGAAGACCGTTTGAGTCGCATAAAGACTGCTCCAGAAGTAAGCACTAGACCAGTTAAAGGAAGTCCTGGTATTGTAACTCGAAGCAAGCCGTCAGAAGAATATGGGACGAATCGCTTTGCTGCTGAGCTAAAACGAAGTCAACAATCCACCACTTAGGCTAAAGCCTTGAAGTGGGGGCTTGTAAAAGCCCTGTTGATTAGCCTAAGTTCTACGAGAACTACGTTAAGACAGAATAGACAGGTACGTCAGGATGCTTCACAAGTTCTGACCTCTACGGATATACATTAAACATCTCTGATGGGTAGGAGAAGTGTGTATATCGAAAACCTGTCATTAACATTGGCGATGTGAACCACTCCCGTAAGGGAAGAACCCGACAGTTTCATGGTCGGAGGCGTAAGCCAAAATATTTTAGAAGAAGGAGGTATCAGCTTTGGATACTGTAGCCGTAATAAGCGCATCAGGCAGGAAACTGATGCCGACTAATTCCTACAGAGCCAGAAGGCTCTTAAAATCAAAGAGAGCTGTCATATACAGATACAGACCTGTATTTACCATTAAGTTAGTAGACAGGACTAATGGGTATACGCAGCCAATTGAATACAAATGCGATACCGGATACCAGAATATCGGTATTTCCATTTGTTCAGATACAAAAGAATTCGTCAACGAGCAAAGAGATCTGCTTAAGGACGAAGTAAAACGACATAGCGATAGTCGTAAATATCGCAGAACCAGACGAAACCGTCTGCGTTACAGAAAAGCCCGCTGGAATAACCGCAAGGGTATGATCAGCAAAGATGGGTTTGCTCCATCTATCCGCAACAAAAGAGACGTACATGCTCGTCTGTATGAGGAGTATTACAAAGTATTCCCAATTACAAAGGCTGTCTTTGAAATGGGACAGTTTGATACGCAGGTATTGAAGGCCGTAGAAGTCGGACTCCCGATTCTTGATGGAACAGATTACCAAAGGGGCGAACAGTATGGCTATGCCACACTTAGAGAAGCTGTATTTGCAAGAGACAGCTATACCTGCATCTGCTGCGGAAAGTCAGCAATCAAAGATGGTGTAAAGCTAAGGATCCATCATATCGGATATCTCAGTGGAGACAGAAGCAACCGAATGGCCAACCTTGGCTCTGTATGCGAAAACTGCCATACGTCAAAGAACCATAAGCCAGGCGGAAAGCTGTATAGCTTGAAGCCAGAGCTGAAGACGTTCAAAGGCGCTACTTTTATGACGACGGTCCGCTACAGCATGGTAAAACAGCTTAAAGCTGCAACACCGGACGTAGATATCAGAGTCACCTATGGAGCAGCAACCAAGCTTGCAAGAAAGGCCTTAAACGTCAAGAAAACGCACTCTAACGATGCATACTGTATGGGAGAATTTCATCCAAAGCATCGAAGCGACTTTAAGCATTACAGGAAATGCCGACGTAACAGTCGTGTATTGAGCAGGTTCTATGATGCAAAATATCGCGATCTTAGAGATGGCTCTGTAAAAACAGGTTCTCAGTTATCCTGTGGAAGAACGAATCGAAAGATTTCAAGGCATACAGAGCTTGATGAGCGTATTTATCGGGCTCATAAGATCTCCAAGGGTCGTGTTTCTACAAGAAGACAGCATTACTCGCTGAGACCCGGAGACAAGGTTTTATACGACGGAAAAGTATATTTCGTAACAGGAATGCAGAATAGCGGGACCCACGTCAAATTGACGAATGGGAAAGTCTGCTCATTAAAGAAGGTTCATGTATTGCAGCATTGTAATGCATGGACAGCTGTTATTTAAGAAGGCATTCATCCCATCACCTATAGAGGTGGGGGTATTCTGCCAAAATTATGATAAAAAACCACGGGGAAGCCATTGTATTTAGTGGTTTTCTCTTTTTTGTCTGTATGTAAGAAATAAATATACGTGCAAATCTGACATATATATAATGACTGATAAAAAGATATTCAAGGAAAGAGTTGAAATACATATATGAGCGATAAATTTGTAAAATCAGACAGAAATATAAGCAACCCATTAGAAGGGCTAGTCGAAGAAGGCGAAGAATTAGAGTTAAAAGTTGAAATAAGTCGCATCCTTTATCCTAAGAAAGGAACAGCACAAGATGGCAGTGGATATACTGTTTTTTCTGCAAGCAATAACAAGTACGGAAACTTAAACTTTAGTGGGGTTATGGCGAATGCGTACGTGGGAGGAATATTTACGATCCGTGGTACATGGACGAAAAACAAATACGGGTTTCAGGTCGTAATTTCGTCATACAAAGAAGAAATCCCGAAAGATGCAAAGGGAATCCTTTTATTCTTACAGGGAAATATAATTAAAGGGCTCGGGAAAACGTATGCTGAGCGTGTTGTAAAGAAATTTGGAGAAAAGACGATTGAGATTATCGATACTCAGCCAGATAGACTGATGGAAGTCTCTGGCATCGGAGAAAAAAGAAAGAACATGATTGTCGAAAGTTGGAAGGCAAACAAAGATATCCGTGATATCATGATTTTCTTTCGTAATAACGGAGTAACAGAGCATCTCGCTAACAAATTATACAAACGATATGGGTCGGAAACGATCGATACAATTAAAAAGAACCCATACTGTATCATCAATGATATTCATGGAATTGGATTTAAAAAAGCTGACGAAATCGCTTTACAAATGGGATATCAAAAAGATGGATACAATCGAATTAGCAACGGAATTTCTTATACTTTAGATCGAGAAGCCAGTTCCGGACACTGCTATCTCGATGAAGCGACGCTTGCCACTTTAACCGGGAAATTACTCGGACTTCCAGCTAGTATTATTTCTGACTTTTTCCCGGAACTTGAGAATGAAAATCACGTCGTTCGATTTATGGATATCGAGACAAAGCTTCCGTCTATAGCGTGCAAACCTATTTACGATGCAGAGGAATCCATTGCTGAAAATGTTGTCCGCCTAATGCATAGCCCCCGCAACGTTTCCATCAATGCGGATAAGGAAATCAAAAGGATCTTAAAAAAGGCTAAAAAAGCAAAAGTAGAATATGACGAAGGACAGATTGAAGCAATTCGGGCAGCTTTTCTTAATAAGTTTATGATCATTACCGGTGGCCCTGGTACAGGAAAAACTACAATTATGAGAGAGATCATAGAAGCGTTCGAAAAGAACAAGGCATCGGTTAAGCTTGCCGCTCCAACAGGAAGAGCTGCAAAGCAGATGACTATCGCTACAGGACGCGAAGCTATGACATTGCACCGCCTCCTCGGATTAACACCTGGGGAAATGTCTGCAGAATCAAGAGTAGATGCAGATGTCTTAATTGTAGATGAAAGCTCTATGATCAATGCTGAACTTGCTGCTACATTATTGGAAGCTGTAAGCGATACTACAACATTGATTATGGTGGGGGACATTGACCAGTTGCCAGCTATCGGGGCGGGTAATGTTCTTAAAGATATGATTGAATCAGAAGCCGTAGTATGTAAAAAACTCACTAAAATATTCCGTCAAGCAGGACAGAGTCGTATTATTAAGAATGCCTACCGCATCAATAATGGAGAATGCCCGGAAACAACAAACAAGATGGAAGATGACTATTTAAGACAGAGAACAAAAGACGACAGAGAAAGTGCTAAGACGATTGTTGACTTGGTAACGGAAGTGCTACCGAGAGTATACGGAACAAGCCCAAAAGATATTCAAGTTCTTTGCCCTCAAAAGAAAGGGACTATTGGAACATTTGAATTAAATATTGCAATTCGGAATGTCTTAAATGGGAAGAATAAAAAGATATGCAACAATGAACGTGGTGGGTTCTACATTGGGGATAAAGTTATGCAGATGACCAATGACTACGATAAGAACGTGTTTAACGGGGATATTGGATATATCACAGAATACGATGAAGATGAACAAGTTGTGACTGTTGATTTCGATGGAAACGAAATTGAGTATGATATCAACGATATGGATGAGCTTATGCTCGCATATGCAATTACTGTACACAAATCTCAAGGAAACGAATTTCACACTGTCGTTATGCCACTGTCTATGAGCAACCGTATCATGTTGCAAAGGAATCTTTTCTACACAGCTTTAACAAGAGCAAAGAAATTGTTTATTGCTATAGGAGATAAAAACGCAGAACTCCAAGCGGTACGCTGTCATTCTCAGGAGATCAGGAATACTAGGTTGAAATGGCTTTTGAGAGAAAGTATTAGGTAACTGAAAAAATTTTAGGTTTCAAGTAGATAACGTTTATAAAATATCTCAACTAACGAGATGTAAATGGAAGTAGCAAAAAGTAACGCAAAGCCCTGCTATTAAAGGGATTGTAATGATATTTCTTAAGAAAAAACGTATGAAAATTAACCAGCTATGGCTGTGTATTTATTGTCAAAAACAAATATTACCGAATATGAAAAATACAACAACTTCAGTTTCAAAACGCGATTTATCCCTAAAATTATCACCATTTTTAGGAACAAGAAAGGAGAAAACAAATGAAAAAAGAAAAGTTAAAAAACTTGTATACTGTTGGTGCCACACTTATTCTGCTATTATCTATTGGATGTTCATCGAATGAGTCTTCTGCTAAACCTCATAAAAAAGCTGAGCAATTAAAGCCTTACAGCACAGAACTTGTTAGAGAAATGTTTATAAAAAAAGAAATTGTAAATTTGGATGTCACTTCTTGGGATGCATCTAAAAGTACAGGGTTCCAAAGATGTTTTCCTACAAAAAAATCTGTTTGTCGCAAATTTATTGAACTACAGAAGGAGAAGGAGAGATTATCTTCATAAAGAGAGTACAAGGCTGGCAGACAAGTACGATGCCATTCTGATTGAAGACTTGAACGTCAATAACCCATGACTAAAGTCGCGGGCTTGCAAAAGCCCTTATTGACTAGCCTAAGTGCTTCGGGCACTACGTTAAGAGAGAATATATAGTTACCAAAGGGTGTTATACCTAGCCCTCTGCTCTAAGGTCGGGGCTAAACAGTTCTGATGGGTAGGAACAGTGCTGCCGATGCAAAACCTCTCATTAACATAGGCGAAGGTATTTTACAGTCTGATATGTACTGGCTTACAGCATAAAACATATCACTATTAAAGAAATTAAAACTAAAAGAAACAAACAAAACTTATTTAATTGAAAGGAGGATGGCGGACGTAGGAGTTAGTTTAGCTCCTCTCACGACGGAAGTCACGAGTCTCCGCCAAACAATTTGATGAATAATTCACAAATTGCCATTGTAATCAACTTGATAGAACTTATAGGACTACTTTACATATTTATTTCTGTGCGAATGCTTCAAAAACATAAAAACTTCTATTTGAAAAGTTGGGAAAAAGCCGAAGAAGAAAATATGGAACTCAAGGAAAAAATTGAAAGTTTAGAAAGTATAATCACATCTCTAGCTATAAAGGAAGTAGATTATAGCGACTTTGATGAAACTAAGTGATATATAAGGAGAAATCATGGAAAAAATATAAGTATTTGGGTTAATACTGCCATCAGTATTATTAATTTAATTTAAGAAATCAGGCAGGAATTCTCGGTTACTTGTAGCCGAGATGAAAGCCCGTCTGTAAGGTAGTTTAGATACACTATATATATAATATAAATGTATCATTTACTTGTATTATATGGCGTTATTCGTTATACTATATGTATGGAAAGTAAATACACTCACGCAAGAACATGCGTATACAACATCACGTGGAGCAAGTATTGAAATAACGGAAGAAAACCATGACCATTTTGAAAATATCAGAAAAAAGATATACCAGTATTGTCATAAAGAACAGCATAAAATAATGAGGGAATGTAAAAAGAACACTGGAAAAGAGTTGTATTGAAAAATTGGGATTTAGGAGGGGAAGATAAGATATGGGTATGGACGATAATATGCTAATGTGTATTAGAGCCTTAGCAGAAAATAGAATCCAAGATGCAAAAGAATATGCTATACGCTGCTGCGTCAATGACACTACAAAAAAGAACGAGAGTAAAACTGCGTATTATAAAAAACTGTTAGAAAACGGTTCGGTAAAATTATTTGAGCTGCCGCCAAATCTAAAAGGCTTGATTAGTATGCAAGACGTATCAGATTTCAACGAAAATAGGTACTTTCTCGGAAAACAGCAAAAAGAATTATTCGAGAAAATAGACAAGGGCGTAAAAACAACAACTAAACTGTTAGAATACGGAATTCCGTATATGAACAGTTCTCTTATTTATGGAGAACCTGGTACAGGAAAAACAGAGTTTGCAAAATATACAGCTTACAAGTTGGAATTGCCTTACGCTTACTTGAATTTTTCTTATCTAATCGAGTCATACATGGGAAAAACGGCGCAAAATCTGCAGAGAGTATTTGATTATTGTAAAGGTCAAAAATGTGTATTAATGCTTGATGAAATCGACTGTATAGGACTTTCAAGAGGAAATGATACAGGAGCGGATGGAGAACTCGGAAGAACAACTATCGCATTGATGCAGGCTCTTGACAGCCTTGTAGATGGTCAAATCGTCATCGCTGCAACAAATAGGCAGGACAGATTAGACAAAGCGCTTTTAAGACGTTTTCAACGGCATGTACAGTTTAAAAGGTATGAACAGGATGAAGAGATCCAGATGATAAAAAAATACATGGAAAGTGTAGACATTAGCTTCCTGACAGATGAAATGCTTGCATATGCGGATAATCAACATACGCAAGCAGATACGGTAAAATTTTTAATCGAAAAAATAGTAGAAAAATTAGAAGCCAAAGCATAATTTGCCAAATTAGGCTATAGTTTATCAATGGAAAGCCTAATTGTATATGCAGATTAGAAAAAACAGATGAGTCGGATAATGAGAATGTGAACAAAGGAGATTGATTATGGCAAGGTTCAAAGAATTAGAATTAAAAAGGCAAGGCTGTGTAAGTCTTGTATCTAGAATGTATCCTGATGATACATTGTTTGATTATGTAGTATACGTAAATATGAATGGCGAATGTCATTCCTATGGATTTGGAGATGCTTATGATATTGCTTTGAAAACCTTTGATGAACTGGTTTCTAATTTTGGCTAAGGCAGTTTGCCTTAAAAAAAGATCAGGTGATGATTATGGAAAAGAAAGATGAAGAAGTACGTCAGCTTGTCATGCTTGCAAGCATGGCAGATGAAGCTATGATTTTCAACGATCCCAAAAAAGAAATGTATCAGGACTTTCATAAGTGCCTTGAAAAACGTGGATATGAAGTAATGTGTATTGATTTGAGAAACTCTCAGTATTCTGATAAATGGAATCCGTTAGGTGCTATGATTAACAAATACAAGAAATTAGAAAAAGAGTTTACTGAGTATAGCAGGATAGCAGGCAATGCAGATTGTGCGTACAGAGATTTATATAATAAGCTCTACGATGAAAGTGATTATGACGAGATACGTGATACATGTGATTTTAGCTTCCCACTGGATGATGATGAATTAGATGATTTAAAAGACAAAGCCGAAACTTATGAAGAATTTAGCATGGATGCATTATGGGAAATGAAAAAATTGGAAAAGGCTTATAAAGAACTTACTGGTAGAGATATTAAAGAAGATTTAGAAAAAATGAACAAATGTTAAAAATGGAGTAACAAATGATTGAAGAAAAACTTGAATCTTTAATTGAAAGATACACTATGAACTACCCCCACCTGATACGTAGTTCAGATGTGGTATCCTTTTGATGTGCTCTTGTACTACAACCAGTAACAAGTTACTTCCCAAAGGATTTTAATTTATGTGGCTTGGCAGTTACACATCTTTTACAAGACTATCACTACGGTTTCACAATGGTCGGTTCACTCGACCTCTACCGTTTTTACACGGTTACTTACAATTTAAGTCTTTGAAATGAATAATCGTAGGATTTAACAATCTTGCGATTTTTATATTGCTTACGTCATAT
>ENA-OQNN01001350-OQNN01001350.1-human-gut-metagenome-genome-assembly--contig:-NODE-1350-length-16767-cov-8.301863_pt1 | contig 16767 bp, 12 predicted proteins | sample MGYA00242624_ERZ504870 | MGnify/ENA primary metagenome ERZ504870 (study PRJEB26092, sample SAMD00036379) | human gut metagenome | host: Homo sapiens | study: EMG produced TPA metagenomics assembly of... | reverse complement strand
TTTTGAACGGTACCAATTAAAATACCGTCTTACTCCATTCGAAAAACGGAGTAAGACGGCATAATAATTAGATATTCTACGATACGCTTTTCTTTTTGCTGTCTATTTTCTCTACAGCACTTCACTTAAAGCAGCAGGCTTTTATTTATTTAGTTTTATTTTTAGGTAATTCATAGACTTCCAAAGCATGCAGCAATGCAGACGAGCCGGGTTTGTATTCGTTGCACATATGTTGCCAGGCAGCGAAGTTTTCCAGTTCTTTGCCCCAGTAAAAACAATCATCTTCGCTATAGCAGGCGGCAACAAGAGAAGCTTTTGCATCGACAGGGGTTTTTCCCATATCATCCGTAAAGACAATAAAAACTTTTTCGTCTTCGAAATCCATTCCATAAATAACAATATTTTCTTCCTCTGTTGCCGATTCCCAGCAACCAAGCTGTTCAAATTCTTTTGCTAACCCAGCCATGATATTACCTCGCTTTTTTATTTCTACAATCATCTTATTTATAGAATAGCCCATTTTTCAGTATTTGTCTATGTATGTTACTGATAAAAATGCCTGCAAAGTTCGGCGCAGTATAGTATAATAAACCAAAGAGTACAAATGAAAGGTGCGAAGCAATAGCCATGGAAAAGCGCAAAGCAAGCGAAATAATGCAGGTCAAATTTATTTGCCCTAAGTGCGGCAAACATCTGGCCTGGGCTGTCCGGACAGCTAGTATGAGCTGCCCTAGTTGCGGCAAATGGGTAACAGATAAAAACAGAAAACAAACACCGGCCGATGCTTTGATGCCTATTGACAGCGATCAACTGGTACTTTTTTAGATTTTTGAAAGAGGGGACATGAAAGTATGCAAAAAATCTGGCAGGAAGCAGAAGCGCTGCAGACCGAATTAGTCGAACGCCGTCGTGATCTACACCGTCATCCGGAAACTGGCTGGACGGAATTCAGAACGGCTTCAATAGTAATTAAGGAGCTACAGGCTCTGGGGTATGAAGTTTATATGGGCGATGACGCCTTGGTTGAAGAGGAAATGATGGGGCTGCCCGTAACAGAAGTGCTGGAACAGGCTATGGTACGTGCTGTCAGTGAAGGTGCCGATGCAGACTTAGTTGAAAAGATGCGGGGTGGTAAAACCGGTGTCGTGGGTGTGATGAAATTTTCCCGACCTGGTAAAATAGTAGCTTTTCGTTTCGACATGGACTGTAATGATGTCGAAGAGTGTGATACTGCTGATCACCGGCCTTTAGAAAGCGGCTTTCAGTCATTACATGCAAAAGAAATGCATGCTTGTGGACATGACGGCCATGTTACTATTGGATTGGGTTTGGCCAAACTGATATCGGAATATAAGGAAGAAATGGCAGGTACGATTAAACTTATTTTTCAGCCTGCTGAAGAAGGTGTACGTGGTGCTCGCGCTATGGTAGCCAAAGGTATTGTCGATGATGTCGATTATATGTTCGGCGGGCATATCGGCTTCAAAGCCACAAAATCTGATTCTCTGGTCTGCCTGACAGGAGGTTTTCTGGCAACTACAAAGCTGGATGCCAGTTTCAAAGGTGAATCGAGCCATGCTGGTGCAGCGCCTGAAAGAGGACGGAATGCCCTTTTAGCAGCTGCTGCATCATGTATTGCGCTGCACTCTATTTCCCGTCATGGGCAGGGGGCATCCAGGATTAATGTAGGTGTCTTGCAGGCTGGAACCGGACGTAATGTTCTTCCTGATGTCGGGCTTATAAAGATGGAAACTCGCGGTGCCAATACAGAAATTAACGAATTTATGGTAACTGAAGCCCGTCGTATGATCAAAGCTTCTGCCGATATGTATAATGTCGACGTAACTGTAAGTGAAGCGGGAGGTGCGCCAGCCTGTGTGGCTGACCATGAATTGGGAGCCGAAATCAAGGCGCTTGCTGAAGCTTGTGGACAGTATGGTCAAGTCGTTGATTATATGGATTTAGGTGGCAGTGAAGATTGTTCTTATTTTATGGAAAGAGTACAGCAGAACGGCGGACGTGCAGCTTACCTGATGTATGGTACTGAAATTGCAGCCGGACATCATAACAGCTGCTTTGATTTTGATGAAAAGTGCCTTTATAAAGCGGTGGCTATGCTTACGGAGCTTGCTATTGCCTATACTAACAAATAAGAAAGGGCTCGCATAGCGCGGGCTCTTTTAATATATGTAAGATTTTTATCGTGATTAAGTTATTAAAATAACACGCATTTGTCACAAAGGTTTGCTATAATATAAAAAGTACGAACCTATGAGAGGAGTTGTGATCATGAAATTACAACGCACATTTATTTTAACTTTAGTTTGCTTATTTACACTGGGATTAGGGATCGTCAGTGCGACAGAGCCGGAAAAAATTTATCCTAGTCCGGTACGTGACGTGATGGCCACTACCGGTGAAATAATTGCTGTTGACGGTGACAAAGTGACAGTAAAAGGCGATGGCAATTATCCTGTAGCCACAGTTATCGTAACTGATAAGACATTGCTTATCGATGGTAAAGACGGAGATCTGAAAGGTGATCGCGCCCTGAAAAAAGGCCGTAAAGTAACAGCTTATTATTCCAGTAAAATGACCCGTAGCTATCCGCCTCAAGCGGAAGGATTTGCTATTGTTTTTGGGAAAAACAATGAAAAACAAGGTAAGTATATGCATGTTGAAAAAGTTACTCCAAGTGAAAACGGAGAATCTGTGCGTTTGCTTAATTCAAACCGCGATATCATCGTAACGGTCAGCAAAGATGTTTATGAAGATTATCAGAATATCAAAGAAGGTGACCGTATCATGGCATGGTACAGTATCATGACCATGAGCCTGCCAGGTCAGACCAATGCTACCAAGGTAATTGTATTACCTTAAATAGTACAGTTTCAATGGGAAAGAGGGTTCATTGATGAAAATTTTTATGGATACCGCTGATGTCGATGAAATTGTCGGTATGGCGGAGTTGGGTATCGTTTATGGTGTTACTACTAATCCCAGCTTGATTGCTAAGAGCGGTCGTACACAGGCTGAAGTAATTCCTGAAATCTGCAAATTGGTAACGGGTCCTGTCAGTGCTGAAGTAATCAGCACCGAATGTGTTGGTATGGTGCGTGAAGCGCGTCAGCTTGCCCAGATAGCCGATAATATTGTTGTTAAGATACCATGTATTGCCGAAGGCTTAAAAGCAGTAAGAATACTTAGTGCCGAAGGTATCAAAACTAATGTCACACTGGTTTTCAGCTTGTCGCAGGCAATACTGGCTGCCAATGCCGGAGCCTCTTATGTCAGTCCTTTTATTGGCCGATTAGATGATATTGGTGAAGACGGCGTGCAGCTTGTTGCCAATATGGTGAAAATATTTAAGCAGTATGGCTTGAAGACAGAAATCATTGCGGCCAGTATCCGCAATCTTGACCATGTAAATCAGGTTATGCTGGCAGGTGCGCAGATTGCAACAATTCCTACCAATGTGTTGGAGCAAATGTTGCTGCATTCGCTGACAGACAAGGGCCTGGAAAAATTTTTGCAAGACTATAAAAACAGTTTGTGATAACTGCTGGGGAAATTTATACTTATGAAAAAATTTTTAGGAAATCTTTTAGCCGCATGTATGTGCGGCTTTCTTGTAAATGTTCCTGTGACAGGTTTTACTCAGGCTGTCTGGCCTGAACAGGGCGTTCCTGATTATCAGGAACTGCGGGCTAAGGTGAAAGCTGAGGGCCCGAAGTTACTGTTTTCTGACAGTCCGGAAATGGTTTATGAGACTGGTATTTTATATCGTGACACACTGCAAGGTGAAGGTCGGTTGTTTTTTCATCATGTCAATGGTACAAGTAAATTGAAAAAGCTTGCGATCATTGTTAAAAATAACGGGCTGCGACCTATAAATTTTACAGTGACACGCAGTGGTATAGACGGTCCCAGTCATGACTATCAGGCGGTTGGCAAAAAATCTCAGGAATACTATTTTACTGAACAAAAACCGCGCACGAGTAAGCTTGCTTTTGGTAAAACAATAGAGCTTTTGGATGGCAGAGGCATGCTGCTGCCTACTGACAAACTTTTAACGGGTACTATTGATTTTACCAGCGACAGGCCTGTAGAAGTTACGGTACTGATGTGTGAACCGCAGACTGATAGTGAGCTTTTTGCCGCTCTGGCACAGCAACTGCCACAAGACGAGCATCCGCTGCGTGGCACTTTTAGTAAAGCAGATTTAAATTACAGGCTGCGTCATGACATTGATACCGACAGCGGAGCGGGCTTTGCTTTGACCCTGGCAGACAGTCAGACTGGCGAATATCTGCGCGGCATTGACGCCACTACTGGACTGCCGGCTGAAAATTATGGCAACTATGGCGTTGTGTATAATGTAGACTATAAACTCAAAGGCGATAAAGCCTACGAGCTTTGGCTCAATCCCTGGGGCGGCATGTTTGCCGGTGTAGGCGTCCTGGAACAGGGCGGTAAGCGCAAACTGGTCAATATCCCCGAAAAGGCTGCCTTCGGCCATCTGGGCGAGGAAGGCTACTGTATCGCCAGGCTGGAACCCAACAGCGAAGGTCGTTTTACCTGGTCGCCGCCTGGGGCCTCCAATCTGCCGGTACGGTTGTTCTGGCTGCCTGTTGATTACAGGCCTCCGTACCTGCGTGACAAAACTAAATAAAACATAAATAACCCCCGCATAACTAAAAGTTATGCGGGGGTTTGTTTTATCTATTCAGTATTGTCCGCAGATTATCCAGACCCTTCAAACGGTGCTTGGTGACATTGCGTACGGTACAGCCCAAACGCTGTGCCGCTTCTGCCGGTTTCAGATCTTCTAAAAACAGCAGCTGCAGGACCTGCTGCTGCATTGCGTTCAGCTGTCCTAAAGCTTCCTGCAGTTCCAGCGACAGCATCAGCTGCTCCAGTTCGTCAGGACCGCCTCCGTCAGCGCGGCAGTCGTCGATCAGTCCGGTACCGGTTTCACTTTCCGTATCTACCTGAGACTCGTTTTCCCAGATCCTGCCCTGCTTTTCCATGGCGTTGAACAGGGCAAAATGCACCCGGCAGCGCGCGTAACCCGGCCAGTGTTCAAAATCTGCGCCGTCATATTTCAGCACCAGTTCAATAAATGCCAGCACTGCTATCCCTTCGGCAGTGACTTGTAAAACATCTCACGGCGGGCTTCGCTTTTTAAAAGCGGCTTAAAATCGCTGCATAACTGTAAAAGCGCTGTTTTATCACCGGCCTGTGCGGTTGCTATCAATCGTTTCAGTTGTTCCGGCTGCCCGGCGGCAGCCCTGTTTCCTAAATTATCTATTGTGATCAGTTCTTTCATCGGTTTATGATAGCGGGCTATACTGTCAAACGTCACGCGTGATAAAAAAAGTCTACTCCTTCCCAACGTAAATGAACACCCTATACAATCAGGTGTTCATTACTGCGCTTTCATGCTTAAAATAAGGGCGGGAGGGATAGCATGCAAAAATATATCGGTGCCCAGATCAAAAGTGCCCGCCAGAATAAAAAACTCACGCAGGAACAGGTAGCAGAAGCAGTAGCCCTTTCGGCCAAACATTACGGCTGCATTGAACGCGGCGAAGTAAGCACGACCGTTGCCGTACTGGCGCGGCTGCAGCAGGTGCTGGAATTTGAATTGCAGATAGTGAACAGATAAAGCCCCCGTTTTGCTGCGGGGGTTTTATTGTTTTTTGTATGTTTTCGCCATTATTGCGTGAGAAGTACGTACACGCGCTTACAGCAAGGCTGTAAGCGTCTGCGCAGCAGTCATTCCGCGGCGCTGAAAGTAAAATTTCAAAAAAAATTTCTCGTGTCTTGTCGGGGGGGATATCTGTGTTATTATTAATTAATACAAAAGTAATCTAATTAATGATTGATTAAATGAACAATTAGAAAACAAAATTACAAATAAATAGTTTAAAAATAACTATTTATTTGGTTTTGGATTTTGCTGCTGTAACGGCAGAAGAATATACATGCAATTATTCTAAAATTTAAGGAGCTGAATGTGATGGATAACAAATTTAGAAGCAACAAACAGCTGGCCCTGGCAGTAACGCTGGCTGTAGTAGGAGCATCGTGGTTGGGTATGCAGGGAAAGGCTTTTGCGGCAGCTTCGCATGGTGAGGAGCATGCGCCCCTTACATATCAGGAATTTATGATTGCCAATCAAAATGGTGATATCCAAACTTCTAAAGAAAAGTTTGATGGTACTGCTATTTATGTTTCTGGTTCTTATGCCAAAGGACTGCAGTCCACTACGATCACACTTGGAGGCTTGACTGTTGAAGGTGTCGGCGGTGCAGCAGGCAGAGGTGAAAGACCGCTTAATGCAGAACCAGGCGACCGTCCTGTTATAGCAGGGCTTGCTGGCGGCGACAGTAATATCGTCGGGGTTTTTGATCATAACGTTAAAGACATTACGATCAATATTGAGCCTGACGCTACAATCCAAGCTATTGGCGGCAGCGGACAGAATTTGCCGGATCAGCAAAAAGGCAGCCAGGGGGCCGCAGGAACCAATGGCCTTGACGGGTCGGTCGGTCAGGTTGGTGCTGCTGGAACGGCTGTGGGACAAACGGCAGGCGGACAAGGCGTTTCAGGAACTGATGGCGGTGCTGCGGTGGTGACAGGTATAGAACTGAATGCTGTCGAGAAGCTTACTGTGAATGCAGATGGTCTGACAATAGTAAAAGCTGTTGGCGGCGACGGCGCTGACGGAGGAGAAGGAGGTCAGGGCGGCAGCGGTGCAGATGGCGGCACTGGCGGGGACGGTGTAGCCCATGCTAACGGTGCTTTGAGCAGTGACCGTTTAGGAAGTCAGAGTAATATAACTGTCGGCAGTACTGCTTATACTAATATTTCCACTCACAACGGTCTGAATGGCTTGAAGGGTAATGACGGCCAGGTCGGCGGCAACGGTGCTGCCGGCGCAGTTGGCGGTGCAGGTGCAAATGGCGGCAATGGTGCTGACGCTGCGGCCCGTGGTTTTAAACTGAAGGATATCAGCGGCGGCTCGGTAACACTGGGTGGACTGGCAGTAATGGCCTCTGGTGGCGACGGTGGTAACGGTGCAAATGGCGGAGTCGGGGGGATTGGCGGTAACGGCGGCAATGGCGGTAACGGCGGCGCAGGTACTGCCGGGCAGGATGCGCAACAGCTGACTGGTGAGGATTTATCTTATAGCGGCGGCATATCGGCGGTTCAGGGTTTGCCGACACATGTGGCAGGTTCCGAGGCTGCAGGCCAAAATGGTATTGATACGGATAGTGGTATAAAGATAACTACACTGACCCAAACTGCTCATGGCTTTGTTGCAGGCGGTGCAGGTGGTAATGGCGGCGTTGGCAGTAACGGAGGTGACGGCGGGCAAGGCGGCCAGGGTGGAACCGGCGGTAATGGCGGTATGGGCGGCGCTGCTTTGGCGCAAGGCTTCGTTGGCAGTAATTTGTCTATGGATATCAATCTGGTGGGGCCGATGTTTGTTGTCGCAACAGGCGGTGACGGTGGCTCGGCAGGACTTGGCGGCGACGGAGGCCAGGGCGGTGCAGGAGGTGACGGTGGCGCAGGTGGTACGGCTGGCACTGATGGTGCAGACATAGCTATTGACGGCACCAAAGTAACAGAAACCAAGCAGGACTGGACACAGAGCACATATGATCCTATAAATGATTCAGATGTAAAATATTTCTGGAAGGATCCTGTTTATGGAGCTGAGGTCAAAACAGAATCCTACAGCGAAAAGACTGTAGTTGTTGACGATACTGCTATCAATAACGACGGTACTGGCGGCAAAGGCGGCGACAGCGGCAAGACTGGCGCCGGAGGTGTGGCTGGAAGCAATGGGACTAATAATGTGGGCGGCAGCGCTTCATCTATAGGCATCGCTCTTGAGGACGGTTCTGACGTGACACTGAATCTTACTGGTGTGGCGAGCTATGACAGAATGACGCAACTGAAGGTTGCAGGAATAATCGTCATGGCCGAAGCCGGTAACGGTGTTGGTGAAACCACCCTTACAGGTACTGTGGCAGGCACAGGCGATAATACGGCCAATGTTGGCAGTACGCCGGTACAACCTGGTGATCATGTGCTGGCTGGCGGTGCAGGCGGCACGGCAGGTGACCCTGCTAGCGTAGGTGCAGGTGCTACGGCTGATGGCACCATCGCTCAAACAGCTAATGGGGAGTCTGCTGAGGCTATAGGCATCGTTACCAATGGGGGCAAGCTCACTGTTAACAGCGCTGAGATGGATACTGTCTTTCTTGTAGCAGCTGCTGCCGGAAATGCTTCGGTAATTAATGATGCGCAGGCAATCATAGCCAATAATACCCAAAGTGTATATAACATAACCGGTGATATCGGTATCCTGGCAAAGGCCATCGGCGATCAAGACGGTACGGACGGTAATACCTATAAGGGTACAGGTGCAGGCACCGAGAATACTGAGGTTATAGCTACAGCTGTTAATATGAACGGCGGCAGTTTTGCTATGCAGGCCGGTGGGCAGATCAATATTGAAGCCAACGCTGAGGGCGGCCAAACGGCTACAGCCCAGGCTTTGAATGTTAAAGACGGCCAAATATTTATTGCTTCGACAGGCACCGTGGACATTACTGCTGCAGCAATGGTAGATCCTGACAATACAGATGATATTGCCACGGCCGACGCCATTATAGCCGATAATGCCAAGCTGATTTTGTACAGCGAAGGTGCTATGACTATCACGGCAGAAGAAAGCAGTGATGAGGGCTCTTCTGATAGTTATGCTCGAGGCGTAACGGTGACCAATAACATAGAGACCAGCTTTCTGACCAAGGATGCAGCTATCACCATTACCGGCGGTACCCGTGCTACTGACGATGATGAAAGCGATCCCTATGTCAGCGATTATGCAGTCAAGATCGATGGTGGCATGACTACCTTTGACGCAGGCACTGCTGATGTTACCATCAACGGCGCTACAGCCTTTACTAACGGCACCCTGAACCTGAAATCCAATACCATGATAGCTGACAATAGTGGTAATTACGGTATCATGGATCTGACCGGCACCCGTCTGAATCTGACCGATAACCTGGAGACTCTGGAAACAGGAGATACCATTACTTTAGACGGCAGTACTGTCTACTTCTATGACGATAATAATCTGTTGGATAAATACAATGCTGTAACTGATTTCCGTACCATCAATGCTTATGACATGGTAGCCAAAGGCGACAACGAGCTGTATATGCGCACTAACGTCAACGGCGTTTATGGCGGTACAGCTGGAACAGGCGATCAGATCCTTGGCGATGACGGGTTGGGTGATGGCGATGTTGAGATAATAGGAGGCAGTACTCTAAAAGTGACTGTCTTTGACCAGGGCATGCGTAACGGTTACATGAATGTGAAGGATGCCGATGGTAATCATGTAACAGCAGGCAACGATTTTCTTCTGATCGACGGCACCGATCTGGCTGATGGCACTAAAATAACTTTGGAAAAAGCAGCTTACGATAACGGTGTCTGGGATTATGAATACAGCGGCTCAGCTACTGTCAACGCTGCCGGCAACGTAGTGCTGGATACTATCAAAACAACCAGTGCCAAACAGTCCGTTGCTCAAAAAGCGGCACAGGACGCCAATAAAATTGCAGCCGGTGCGGCAGTGACCCTGTTTAGTGCTGACGAAACTTTGATGGAACGACTTGGCGATATCCGTAACTCCGGCGATGATAATGACGGCGTTTGGGCTAAATACGTCGGCGGCAAGATCAAAGTCGACGGACTGCAAGGCGACAACGATTACCAGTATAACGGCTTTGCCGCAGGTTATGACCGTGAAGTCGGCAATAACTGGCGTATCGGTCTGGCCGGTCAGTATGCTAAAGGCGACACTGCCTTAAGCGGCGGCGACGGCGAGACCAAAGCATCGGCAGGAGCTTTGTACGGAACCTGGACCGGCGACAAAGGCCACCATGTGGACATCGTTGCCAAAGTAGGTAAAGTAGACAGCGAGACCAGCGCTTACGGCGGCACTATTGCCCAAAAACTGGACGGTGAATTTGGCAGTACTGCTGCCAGCTTTGCAGTTGAATACGGCTACCGTCAGCAATTGAAAGACAACTGGTTCATCGAGCCGATGGTACGCGCCAGCTATGTACATCTGGGTGGCGACGATTACAGCGTGACCACCCGCGACGGCAGCATGAGCGTGACCAACGACAGTATGAACAGCATCATCCTGCGCGGCGGCTTCCTGCTGGGCAAACAGTTTGCTCAGGGCAGCAATGTGTACCTGAAAGCGGCAGTACTGCACGACTTTGACGGCGACATCAATACCAGCGTCAATGCAGACGGCAGAAGCGCCAGCTATAAAGACAGCATCGGCGGCACCGCTATCGAATACGGTATCGGTATTAACCACAAGTTCAACAAAGATTCCAGCATGTATATGGACATCGAACGTGTGAGCGGTGGCGATGTAACTAAAAACTGGGGCGTCAACGTAGGCTTCCGCTACAGATTCTAAGTTTTATTCCTGTCAGTATTTGTATATTTGGCGTTGCCATCCTCTTTGCAACATTTATCAACCCTGTCAGCAGTTCGTTTTTTAGACGATGTTTTCATCTGGATACAGGTGAGGCGATCAGAATAATTACGGTGTAACTGTAATTATTCTGGGTAAATTATCGCGGCATCAGCTGAAATTTTACGGAAAGATTTCTCGTGTCTTGTCGGGGGGGACTTCTGTGGTATTATAATTGTAATAGAATTTTAACATATCTGTAAAAAGACAATGCAAAGCAAAATTCTATGAAGTTAAAAACATGTCTCCCTGCTGTCTGACAGCAAAAAATATCTAAAAATATGAGGAGTTGGTTGCGATGATTTTGAAAAACGAAATTTTGAGTGCGGCGCATGGCGTTGTCAGGGAGGTTTTTGTATGTTAAAAATAAAACTCATCGGCGTTGGCGCGGCAGGCAATAAAGCCGCGATAGCTGCTTTTGAAGCGGGAGTTATCGCCGAGGATGAACTGCTTTTGATTAACAGTAATCTGGGCGATGTGCCGGAAGCCTATAAGCAGTATTGCATCGTGCTTTCTGATAAAGTGAAAGGCACTGGTAAAGAACGCGATATTGCCCGGAAAATAGCAATAGAATATCTTGATTCTATCGGGAATAACAAGGTCGATGCTTTTGTAGAGGACGCCGATCTGGTCTGCGTAGCTAATTCTACGGAAGGCGGCACTGGCAGCGGTTCCTCTTCGGTACTTTACAAATATCTGCTGAATGTCAGCAATAAAAACGTAATGGGTTTTGTTTTTACCGGTTTTGAAGAAGATGGCCGTGGTTTAAAAAATACTGTGGAATATTTTAAAGACCTGGACGAAAAGATTGCTTTGCAGATCATTAGTAACAGAAAATTCCTGCCGTTGTTAGGTAAAAACAAGCTGCGGGCCGAAAAAATGGCCAACGAGGAGTTTGTACGGCGTCTGGCTATCGTCAGCGGCCGAGAGATGTTGGAAAGCGCACAGAATATTGACCGTACCGATTTATTGAAAATCGTGACTACTCCGGGATATCTGCTGGCGGAATACATGGAATTGGATCCACAGCCGCAGAATATGTCGCAGTTCAACCGTTTGCTGGAGGATATGGTTGCTGAAAGCAAATCGTTGCCTACTAATGCTACTGCTAAGCGGATCGGTGTTATTATCGATTGCCCTGAGGATCTGGAAAGAGCGATAGACTTTTCCTTTTCGACTTTGGTAAATGCTTATGGTACGCCGTATGAACTGTTTACGCATGTGCAAAATACCGGAGATGCGCCGGGGATTTGCGTACTGGCTGCTGGTCTGGATATGCCTTTAGGTGAGGTCCAGAGTATTTATCGGAATTTTCAGAAGCAGGCTGAGAAAGTGGCAGAAAAGAATGATTCTTTTGCCAATGCCATGGAAGAATTATTGGCTGAGGATCCGGGAATCGGCTTTAGCCTTCCTTCCAAAGCCAAAGTTACCCAGGAAGAGCTGCTGGAGAAGAAACAGAGCTTTTTTGATAAGCTTTTTAAATAATAAGAGTAAGACAATAGCAGTAAATAGCTCGACCGGATAATCCTGTTGGGCTATTTGTTATTGTTATTGACAGAATGGGGTGTTGAAATGATGAAAAGCATGATAACTGTGGCAGCAATGCTGGTCGTACTGATGGCTTTACTTGGCTGCGGCAGCAGCGTTCAGGTTGCGCCCCCTCCTGAACGAACAGTGAGTGATAATAATAATATCGAGTGCGCGGTTTTCTTTGATGGAAGTATGTCGATGCAGGGATTTGTTAATTTTCCTGTGGCAACAGAATATGTTGATGCGATAAATAATATTGAACAGACTCTGACTGTAGGATGGAAAAATGAAAATATTACCTACTACCGCTTTGGTGACAAGGTTCAGAAAATAGATGCAAGAGAGCGTTTGAGTTTTGCGAGAACTGATTTTTATGGTGATTTATTGACACAGCTGGATAAAATCGTTCTTGCGACAAATACCAGAAATTTAAATATTATCGTCAGTGACTTTTTGCAGACCGATCAGGATTTTCAGAAGCTGGTAACAGCGATCAAAGCTGATTATCTGCGTAATGGCAGGGGCGCAGCTCTGATTGGTGTTAAAAGTCGCTTTAAGGGCTATGTTTATGACGTTGGTTTGAATAAGGAGCAGTTTTATTATTACAGCGGCGAGGAGCAGAAAAACTTCAGGCCTTTTTATATGTTGGTGTTGGGCGAACAGCGCGCTGTGGAAAGATTTTGCCGGCACTATGAACAGGCGCTGGCCGATAATATTGACCGTAGAATTATTTGCTGGACAGATGATCTGGGCGCAGGAAGGCTGGAAGCTGAGCCGGTGGACTATAAAAAAATGACCGGGATCAAAACTTATGCCGCAGTCGATGATATCCTGACAATGAATGCGGCTATACCGCAATATGAATTACGGGAAAGAGCGGGGTCTGTGTATTTGCTGTACAGCTTGCCCGATGGGCAGGTTTGGAGTCAGAAGCTGCAAACCAGGTATCAATGTGAGCAATGGCATGAGCAGCAGCTTGGATTTAAAAAAATGATGCCGGAACTGATTACTGGCACGGAAACTGAAACCAGAGGCAATGGTATCTCGGTGCGGCTGGATTTGCAGCCTGAGGTTTTGACCAGCGGCGGTATCTATCGGTTGGGCCTTTTTGTGCAGCCTGAGAATGATTCTTATCGGCAGATGCAGGCTATGGAGCTGGAGGGCTGGAATATGGAAGATTCTTTTGAGGTCGACAGTAAGGGTGTTTTTCAAGTAGATACTACACTGGATATCAAAAAATTTGTCCGCGGTTTATCGGATGTTGCTTATGTCAATTTGCATCCTCATTATCAGGAGGTTTATGTTTATTGCAGATATTGATGCTGGAGAAAGCTGGTGGCAGTGATGTTTTGGGAATATTATGGAAAAATGCTCAAATACCGGATCGTTTTGGCTGTAGTGCTGGCTTCCTTAATGGTTATTTTTGGAAAACTGGTGCTGCAAGAGTTTGTTGTACCTAATTTTGGCATAGCGGTAGGTCGCTGGCTTTACAGTTACAATCTGCTGGTGCTGGCCAGTGTCGCGGTCGGCGCTGTGGCGGCAGCTGGCTGGCTGCAGTATGGCCTGGGATACAGTAATTTGCAGGCGCATAAATATTTAATGGTTTTTATCGGCGGAGCTTTGCTTGTAGTTCTGATCAACATAGTTTTGGCAGTGCTTTTGCTGCCGTCTTTTTTAGATGGAGGTCTGGCTGCCGGTGTGTTTACGGTAGCAGCAGGGTTGTTGTTTTATTATCTGGACGCGGTATTTTTTGCTTTACCGCCGCTGCAGGGATTTGTGCCGAAAGCCAAAGAACTGCTTGCCAAAGTATATGGGCAGTTTGCTGTTGCTAAGTTGGATGCACTGAGTGCGTCGGAACAGGCTTTTTTTGCCGATTATCTGCTGCTGGTACCGGACGAGGTGGTGGCAAAGGGCGCGTTTAAATGGGATGCTTTATATACGGTAGAATGGAATGGAGCTCAATATAAGGCTTTGTATCCTTTAAAGCCGGAGATCAGTAAATGTTTGGCAGTGAACGAGCTGCAAAAATATATCAGCCTAGAAAGCGTGAAGGAAACCGGTTACGACGGTTTGAAGGTTGTGTTGAGCATACCTTATACGGATGAACGGTTTGCCCCGAAGCTGATCAGCAAGGTTTTTACTACCGGACGGGTCAAGATCATGCCCCGGGCGCCGGTAGCTGCTGTATGGCCTGATTTTGTCCTACAGGGACTGCGGCGCTGGAACCGTTATTATTTTTATTATGAAAGCGCTGAGAAGGTACAGTTCCACCAGTTTTATTTAAGGCCTTACTGGCCGCAGGATATGATTTTTCTGCGGGAGATCTATATTGGGCATGAGTATTGTGAAGTGAGTTGCGGCACGGATTATCCTGAAATAGTTACCTGTATGATAGATATGGATGAACCGAGGCATTGTGGTTTTTTACTGACAGAAGCGCCGGAGGCGATTAATATAGGCCATGCGCAAAAGGGCACTTTTAGCGTGGATTTTGGTACGGTCAATACGACGGTGTATTTTGCTTCGGATACGGAAAGCGTCAGGTCCTGTCAGCCTGGAAGCAGGGTAAAATTGCTGTGGCAGGGTGAAAATGCGCAGATCAAGTTGCGGCAGAATTTTATTTCGCCGGCAGCGGGGAATGAACTGGAAGCATGGATATTGAGTTCTTTTCATATTTATAATGAGAATCTGCAAAAGCAGAAAAATGAGTTGTTTAAGTACGGTAATATTTTTTATGTGCATGGGTTTGATGATCTGGGCAGTTTGCAGAATGTGCTGGCAGAGTTGAAATGGCAGCATGAGAATACAGTCTACAGGGAGGGCTTTTTAAATCAGCTGGCGGCGCAGTGTCTGGCCGAGGCGGCTGCTTCCGGTGTCACCGAATTATCCTGGCGTTATTCTTATCCTAAGGCTTTTGCCAAAGAGGAGTGGGTACGCTACGGCGAGATCTGGAAGAATGTTATGGAGCTGCTGCGAACACTGACCGGGCCGGAAGAGGAAGCGGCTATCAAATGTACTTTGGATAAGGAGTATGTCGTTGCGGAAAGCATAGCTCTGGCGGCTTACTGCGACAAGGAAGGTATCGGTTCTTTAGGCAATGGCAGTATTTGCATGGATATCGGCGGCGGCAGCACGGATATCGTTTTCTGGTATGGTAATGACCCGGATATTACCTGGCAGGATTCCTTAAAATTTGCAGGCCATCATATTTTACGCGATTACTTGCTTTATGGACATAATTGCCTGCTGCTGAAAGAGTTATGCTGTTCGCAGCTGCTGAAAAAGCAGGTGGAAGAGCTGAATAAATTAGCCTGCATGGCAACTGCCAACGGCACGCGGCAGCTTGTGAACGCTTTTACTATCCGTTTGGACGCGTTACTTAAATATGGGGCAGAGGAACTGCTGGAAAATTTATCGGGCTCTGTTTCTAAAAGCCTGCAGGTAAAACATTTTTGTTCAACAGTTGCTTTTGGTTTAAGCGGTTTGTTTTTTTACTGCGGTCTGGTTTTTGGAAGATTATGTAAGGCCGGGCAGTATCAGCAGCTGCATAAATTTCATTCTGTTTATGTGGGCGGTAACGGTTCGAGATTGCTGGATCTTGCCGCTGCAGGAAACTTTGACAATTATGCGGCGTTTTATAAATTACTGGCACAGGTTTTCAGGGATGGCGTGGAAACGGGAGCCGGTAAAGAAGTTTTTAAAGAACTGCTGAATACAATGGAGCTGAAAACGATCCAGATAATCAAATCTTCGGCGCCGAAAGAGGAGATCGCGGCGGGGCTGTTTTTTGATTTATCCGCTGAACTGGGTTTGAAGTTCGCTGTGGATGAAACTGTGGAACTGCTGCGGCCTCTGTGGCAGGAAGTGCTGCTGACAGAGGAGGAGGACGGTAAAGATTTTGAGCAATTTATGGAACGGTATAACGAACTGGCCTTAAAATTTTTGCAGCAGAAGCTGCATTTGCGTGACCCTGAAAACTTTGTGATGATAGAAGAGGCCGCAGGCAGAGCTTATAAAAATGGCATGCCGCCTTTTATAGCGGCGTTGCAGACTGTGATTGGTCTTTTGAGCAGGGATGCGGACCGTTCATGGAAAAACTGGATTTATGCATCCGGAGAGGAAGCTGAATAAAAGCCAAACGACGTGATAACCAGGATCAGGCAAATACATCCCGAAATAAGAAGTGGGCAACTATGGTCATTTTTAATTACAGGAAAATGGGCACGGAAATTAAGGTGCACAGGTTTTGCTGCGATATAACGAAAAGTGATTTGACCAGACAGCTGGGTATTTCTCAGTCACATTTGTGCAATGTGGAAAACGGCAGACTAGCTCCCAGTTTAAAATTGCTGGTAACTTTAAGAAATATCTTTAAATGTACTTTAGATGAATTGGTTGTAGAAAGAGCAATGGAGGAAAGTGTAAAGAAGGAGTAAAGATTTTAGGGATGAAGTAGTCAATACTTAGTAGACACAAAAAAGATTTTAGAGCGCCAGTTCAATCCTATATTGAACTGGCGTTTTTTCGTTTAATTTTCTTACCGGCCTTTCCTTGTTGAAATAGGTTATGGCATCACTAATAGTTTGCTGCAGATCTTCTTTCTGCCAATATCTGAATTTTATCCTCAGAACATCTTTGAATCTGCCAAAGAA
>ENA-OQNN01001339-OQNN01001339.1-human-gut-metagenome-genome-assembly--contig:-NODE-1339-length-16988-cov-3.294763_pt1 | contig 16988 bp, 11 predicted proteins | sample MGYA00242624_ERZ504870 | MGnify/ENA primary metagenome ERZ504870 (study PRJEB26092, sample SAMD00036379) | human gut metagenome | host: Homo sapiens | study: EMG produced TPA metagenomics assembly of... | reverse complement strand
TTTCTTTCCTTCTTCAATCATTTGCTGCAATTGTTCCAGTATAATACGCATCTGTGGACCAGTGCTTTTAGAATCTATTACCCTGACCTTAGCCTGTGGATGTTCCTCCAGATATACTGCCCTCGCTGCCATTGCAGAATTATATGTTCCTGACATTCCTGCAGTTATTGTTACAACAAATATCTCATCATCATCACCAAAAGCTTCAAGCCATGCATCTATTCCAGGGCACGCAGTATATGAACGTCCCTTATGTTTTTCAAGAATATCAAGCATTCTGTGAATATCAAGCTGCCCATCATCACAAAACTCCTCGTTATCTGTAGATATTGTAAGCGGAACTGCCTTAAAACCCATTCCCCTAAGTTCTTTTATATCGCATGCTGAATCTGCTACTAATCTCATTATTAATCCTCCTGTTTGCCGGATATAATCCGTTTCGATGTAGTTTTAAATACTATGTCATATTGTATTTTATAACTTATAGTGTTACAATATACAAAAATAGCGTTTTTGTATATTTCAGGAGTACATTATGAATATAGTTAACAAAGATTCTAAAAATACATTTACACGAATGTGCATAGGTGAAGCAATAATCAAGCTTCTTAAAGACACTGATTTTGATAAGATTCGAATTACGAGTGTAGCGAAATGTGCCGGTGTATCACGCATAACTTTTTACAAATATTATGAATCAATCCATGATGCACTATGCGACTATCTTAATATTATTATAATTGAATATCTGGAAGAATGTGCCAAGAACCCTGAAAACGGGAGCTTTCTGGATTATTCCCACATTCTTTTTGCACTTGAATTCTTTAACCGGTATAAGGATTATTTTCTTACTCTTTCAAGATGTGGACTTCATTCTATTCTTATTAACAGTATTAATAATTTTATGTCTGAACATTTTACGAATCCTAAGAATTACTCTGAGTACAGACTATACTGTTACTCTGGCGGATTGCTTAATACATTTTTAAAATGGGAAGAAAACGGATGTGACTGTGATGCTGGCGAGATAGCCAGAACTCTTGAAGAACTTTATAGTTAATAAGCCACTCCTTCCGGAATGGCTTAAATATTTTATAATCATTTATTAATCTGTGAATGCACTTTTCGACGTACTACTAGGAAACATATAACCTGCATAATTATCGTTGCCGTCCATGATGCCGGATATGATATGAACAAGTCATAAAGAGTTCTGTGACTTGGGAATATGACGAATATCCAGAATATTCTCATTCCTACAGTACCAATAACCGATAATATCATAGGTACTAGCGAATACCCCATTCCACGAAGCGCGCCCGGAAACAGATCCATTATTCCACATAAGAAATATGGTACTGTAGTAATTGATAATATCTCAACACCACATTTGATAACATCTTCACTGTTAGTGTATATCATAAGCACTTTATCACCAAATATATATGCACCGCAGCCAAATACAAGTGATGCTCCTACCGAAAGTATTGCACAATCTATAAGCACCTTGTCCATTCTCTTGAACTTTCTTACACCATAATTCTGACTTGTAAAACTCATGCAGGCCTGTGTTACTGAATTAATTGATGCATATAGAAAACCAAGAATATTGTTGGCTGCTGTATATCCTGCCATTGCTGTTGAACCGAATGAATTAACTGACGACTGCAGCAAAGCATTTGAGAAATTAATAACTGTACTCTGTATTCCTGCCGGAATTCCAACCTGAAATATCTGTTTAAGATAGTATCCCTTTATCCTTAATTTTGAGAATCTCAACTGGTAACTTGCATCTGTCTTATTCAGACATCTTAATACAAGCACACACGATATGAACTGTGAAAATATTGTTGCGATTGCTACTCCTGCAACCCCTAAGTTAAACACAATAACAAGTACCATATTAAGGCATGCATTTATAATTCCCGCTGCTATAAGAAACATCAGCGGTCTCTTGGTATCACCAACTGCTCTAAGAACAGCCGCACCATAGTTATAAAGCATAAAAAATGGCATACCAAGAAAATATATCCTCATATACAGTGTTGAAAGGTTAATTACATCATCTGGCGTTCCCATAAGCTCAAGTGCCGGCTTAGCCATCAGCAGGCCTATCAGCGCCATCACAACTCCGCTTATTGCCGCAAATGTTATCGCAGTATGCACTGTCTCTGACATCTCTTTATGTTTGCCTGACGCATAGAATCTGGCAGCCAGTACATTTGCTCCCAAAGAAACTCCTATGAAAAGATTAACAAACATATTAATAAGCGCTGTCGTTGAACCTACTGCTGCTAACGACTGGCTTCCTGCAAATCTTCCAACAACAATTATATCTACAGCATTAAACATTAGCTGTAATATTCCTGAAAGCATCAATGGCACTGAGAACGATATTAACTTATCCATTATTGTGCCATTGCACATATCTATTTCGTATTTATTCTTACTCATTGTAAATTTCCTTTATAAAGAATTGGACAGACTATTCCCAATATCCAAGTTCAACACCTTTTTTATAGATTCCTACGCCCTTAGAATAATATCCATACGCATTAAAATGTGTCCAGTCAGAACGAAGCTTCACAGATATATATCCAAACGCTCCATATAACTCGTCTATCTTTTCCTTTTTCAAACCACAATCATCCAGCCCATTCTGAATCATGTAGACTCTTGTATTAAAGAAATGTTCTCCAAATGCTTCTCTTAAGGCTGCTTCCCATGCAGTGTCATCAACACCTACATAGTCATCTCCATCCTCCAGATATGACTGGCTGTTGTCTGCAAGAGATGTACCTGGATCATCCGTGTCTCCAACTATGATATAATTCTCACAACCTGTATAATCAATCACTGCCTGATACTGGGAAATAAGCTCATCATAGTCATCCCATCCACCGTTACTTCCCATCTCAATCACAAGAATATCATCCTTATGATCATATGCTGCTTTAGTTGTAACAGCAGTACCTTGTGGAATAAACATATAATCAGGCTGTTCAAGACCTGTATCATCACATATTCTGATGCTGACCATATAATCCTCTATGTTATAGTCATCATCCTCCATATCTTCCCAGTAATCTTCAATATCCCGTTTCTTGTCAATCTGACATAATACACCATCTATATATACAGTATCAGGATAATCATTATATTCAATACCATATCCGCTGAAATCATACATATAAACAGGATTACCCTTATCATCCATAAGGCATACATCCTGATATGTATTCTTATTAAGATTAAGATTACGGTCAGTATGCATCTTAAGGCCACCAGCTCTTATCGCTATCTCCTCTGATGTCTCCCCTGATACACCAAAATTAAATGTATTAAGACCAGTAAGCTTTCCCAAAGTATATGGTGCAGTATAATAACTTATATCAACTCTTCCTGCTTTAGTAAGTATATAAGCATCATCTGAGCCAAAGCCTTCCATCATGCTGTCGCCCCAGCAGGCAATTGATACAGTATCATTTGAATAATCCTTATCATCTTCATAAGGTTCTGTATAATCTTCTGTACCGATATTCTGTGAAACCTTCACAATTACATGTGTTTTATCTCCCCGTGGTTTTATGATCTTAGCCATATTAATAAGATTATCTTTAGTTTCCGGTCTGCCATTCAATACCACAGCCCCTGCGGCAATACCTCCTGCAAGCAAAACCACTGCAATCCCCCATATCGCTGCTTTCTTTAATTTCATAAACTCACCTTTTCTGCCCCTTATATATCTGGCACTTCTGTTATAACACTTATTTACCCGACCTGCAAATATAATGAAGCAATCAAAGCAAAGATTCAGTAAGGGTTCGATTCACATCACCTTAAAATGGTTCACTTAGGCAAAAAAATAGAGCGGGTGATGGGGTGCCAGGTGCCTGTGGCACCTGCTTGGCACCGACCGGAGCGAAGCGGAGACCGAACCCGTGGGTTCGATTCACATCACCCTGAAATAATTCACTTGAACAAAAAAATAGAGCGGGTGATGGGAATCGAACCCACGTATCTAGCTTGGAAGGCTAGTGTTCTACCATTGAACTACACCCGCATAATCACTGATATCTCAGTGCTTTGTTAAGATATCATAATTATATTATAAAGTCAAGTATTTTATGCCAATATGTTCTTTCTGACATGTTTTATCAACATATATACTTGACTTTATCTGTTCTTAGGAATAAATTATGTTAGTTGCATTTTAGTTTGTAAAATATAATGGAGTAATTTCAATGACTAATAATTCTGACCACATTTTTTCTAATGTAGATATAAGGAAACTTCTTATTCCTATCATGCTGGAAAATCTCTTAGCTTCACTTATGGGAACTGTTGATACTATGATGGTAAGTAATGTAGGTGCATCTGCTGTTTCAGCAGTATCGCTTGTTGATTCCATCAATATTCTTGTAATACAGGCCTTGTCAGCACTTGCTGCCGGAGGTGCAATCCTGTGTTCCCAGTACATAGGAAGCAGCAACCCTAAAGGTGCCAACCGCGCTGCAAGACAGGTATTTCTTGTCATGACAGTGCTGTCGTTTTTCATATCAGCAATATGCCTCGTTCTTCGTGTACCAATGCTTAAGTTCATCTTTGGTTCTGTAGAAGCTGAGGTTATGGCTGATTCCCAGGCATACTTTCTTTTTACCCTGTTGTCATTTCCATTCATTGGCCTGTATGACGCTGGTGCGTCCATTATGAGAGCCCAGAAGGACAGCAAAAGCCCTATGACAATATCAATAATATCCAACTTCCTTAATATAGGTGGTAATGCGATTCTTATATTCGGACTTGGCATGGATGTTGCAGGGGCTGCACTATCAACACTTGCATCAAGAGTTTTCTGTGCAGTTGTTGTAATTATTAAATTAAGAAACCCTTCTCAGACTATCTGCGTAAACAGATATTACACAATCCGCCCCGACTGGGATTTAATTAAGAGAGTCTTATATATTGGTATTCCTTCAGGTATTGAAAACAGCATGTTCCAGTTTGGAAAGCTGGCAATCCAGTCAACAGTTTCAACGCTTGGAACTGCGGCCATCGCTGCAAATGCTGTGACCAATATTCTTGAAAACCTTAACGGAGTTGCTGCACAGGGTGTAGGAATCGGACTTATGACTATAGTTGGCCAGTGCATTGGAGCCGGAAGAAAAGATGAAGCCATATATTATATAAAGAAGCTCAGTAAAATGGCTGAAGCTGCCATTATTATAAGCTGTCTTGTTGTATTTGCATTGTGCAGGCCGATTACCATACTCGGTGGAATGGAAGCAGAAAGTGCAAGAATGTGTTTTGAGATGACTCTTTTCATAACAATAACCAAGCCAATATCATGGGTATTGTCATTTATTCCGGCGTACGGAATGCGTGCCGCCGGAGACGTGAAATTTTCAATGATAACATCATGTGCAAGCATGTGGTTATGTCGTGTAAGCTTCACTATATTCTTATGCCGTGTATATGGTTTTGGTCCTATTGCTGTATGGATTGGAATGTTTGCCGATTGGACTGTACGCGGTATCGTGTTCACTATACGTTTCCACTCCCGCAGATGGCTTAATCATCATATAATTGACTGATCTTAACGAATTGGATTAACGATAAAAAACGCATGCCAGATTGAAAAAATCGGACATGCGTTTTATTATTTTGTTATAATTTATAATATTGTATTGTAAACCATATTATTACAATCAGCCATTATCCTAGAATCCCTTACAGTTACCCTTAAGAGTTGCTCCTGTAATATTAACTTTTCCATTAATATTAGTACAATCCTCAATAATAGCCTTGCCAAATGTTACTTTATAACCAAGTGCAGATGGTTTTCCTGTAAGTGGCCAGTGATAATTATTACCCTTATTAGAATCTGAAATACAATTCTTCATTGTTACAACACCACTCTGGTTGTTTCTATCGAAACCATTAGCATAGTTTCCCTTAGCTGTACATCCAATAAGCTTATGGTTAAGAGGATCAAGGTGAGCTGCCTTTCCTGGTGTTTTATTATCTACTCCACCCATCTTAAATCCATTACCATCACCATATATTCCATCACAGTATCCATTGTAGTTAGCCTGGCAGTTTACAAGTGTTACTGCTCCATGAGCTGCATAACAATCCCAGCCATCATCACTATTATATTCAGCTACACAGTTTTCAAAATAATTGCCTTCACCTGAATGAAGTTTTACTGCGAAACCATCAGCATTCTCACCCTTGGCATCTGCATTATGATGAGACTTGCAATTATAAAACTTGTTATAAGCTCCTCCGTTGCTTACCTGAAAACCTGCATCTTCATTATAGCAGCATGTTACATACTTCAATGTATTATTAGAACCTGAAATAAAGATTCCATTATCAGAAGCATTCTTAACTGTAATGTTAGAAAGTGTACTGCCATTACCTGATATTGTAATTCCTCTTCCTGAACTTCCGCTTGTCTGTGAGAAATCTATTGTTGCATTATTCTTTCCTGTAAGATTAACACCTGCTGGAAGTGAAACAGCTCCGGACTTAACTGTTCCATCAATAACTACTGTCTGTCCTGACTTAGCCTTCTTAAGTGCATCTGCTAAAGACATTCCACCAGCCTTAACCACATAATTACCTGATACAGATGAACCTGTTGATGAACCTGAAGATGAGCTGCTTCCTGATGAAGAGCTGCCTGAACCTGATGAACTTCCTGATGAAGAACCAGATGATGAGCTGCCCTTAGAATCAACCTGTACTTTGTAAATGTTGATTCCGCTGTTCTCTGAATACAGATATATGTATCCCTTAGAACCTGAATATGAATATGTTCCTAAAGAAGCTGTCTTATTAGCTGCAATAGTTCCAAGCTTCTTTCCATTAGAATCAGCTACGATTAAATTACGGGTAGAGCTTCCACTGCTTCTTAACACTACCTTTATTGTATCAGAACCTGACACTGGTACCTTAACTGAACGGTATGATGGAGTGCCTGTACCAGAAAGAGCCAGACAATATGTATATGCTGTGCCATCTACTGTTACAGATTCCGCCTTAACCTTCATATTCTTACTGCTTGTTGCCATAAGACCAAGTCCGTCTACTGTAGTACTTGATTTAATAGTTCCTAACTTCTTAAAATTAGAATTCTTGAAATTCCATGAATTCTGTGTTGCCGCATTAGCTGACAACACTGGTGCTGCTGTAAAACATACTAATAATACTGCAACAACAGCTGCAAAAACCCTTCTTGCCTTCTTAATCATTATTAACCTCCCATACATTATAGATTAAATAGCAAAAGAGACGCTATTTCGCTGGCAGTGTCCGATATCATGCAAAATAAATCGCCTCTGTTGCTAAAAATACCATAATAAGGATAAAAATGAAATGGCTTAAAATTACAAAGATTTACGCAAGTATTTGTGCATTTTGTATAGTTCATTCTGAAATATACCGTTTTCTTGATACATTTTTACTTAAAAACTGATTTATTGTCACTTACCTTGATGTGAAAGCGGTTATCCTATGTATAATATTTGATTCCTTTAAGAGGATATGTTCAACATTTTTATGGATGTAAAAATGTGTTTTACCACACTTTTATGTACGAATTTTTGTGTTGCATTACATTTTTCTGCACGAACTTTTCTCAATCCACTCATCTGGCATCTCAAAATGCTGGTAATCTTTTGCATGTTCCCAGTCGCCGCCCCACTCAAATCCATGTTCTGCAAACACCTTATAGCACAAATCGTCATGGTCGATTTTGTGTGGAAATTCAATGCTTCTGTCTGTATACTTTTCAGCATTGGCAGGCTCTACATTTCTTCTGCCATCAACATATTTCACATAAGGATTATAAAGCGTGTTGATGTCAACCGCCAGCCCTAACGCATGCTTTGACAGCTTCGTTGAATAGGAAATGTATCTGAAATTAAACGCTGAAGAATTATTATCACTCATCGACTTCTCGTCATCAGCATCATATTCATCAATAAGTCTGATTTTTTCAATCTCATAGCCAGCCTCGTAAAGCTGCTTAAATATATCAAGCACATCATCAGCAATCAGCCTGTTCACAACCAGCTCACCTATGTGCGTTTTCCCATCAAATCCGACATGCAAAACTTTAAGATACCGCAAATCTTCTCTTGGAACGGTGCAGTTGTCTTTAAATGATTTCCCCTGCATCTTTGCAAATATGTCGTCTGGAATTGGTGATATGGTAAATGGTTGGGTGTTCATATGTGACTCCTTTACTTTTTCTGGTTATAGCTTCATTATATGAGATATTTTATCATAAGACCTACCAATGTGTAACAAAATGAAGATTGAGTATGTCTATAAAACACGTTTGCGAAAGCAACCTGCAGGAAAAGCCTACTAGATTACATATAAAAGAAGTATTAGTGGGCTTTTTACACTGACAATAAATCTTGTCTATATTAACAGTCGATTTAATATAAAAAATAAACCTACTACAAACAGGTAATCTCCCGATATAGTAGGCATTTTCTTTTGAAAGCTTGAAATCTTTCTCAGATTTGACCCACTAAATTGACAATGCATCATCAATTCGTAGGTTTTTCTTATTAATACGCACAGAATCCAGCAGGTATTTAGTACTCAAATTCAACTATCCTGCAATTCTCACATATACAAGCTTCCACTTTCGTTCTGTGGCTCGCTTTAAGCGGTGTGATTTCAACAAATCCTTTGGCTGTTTTCGCATTTGTGAATACTCCAGGCACTTCATCGGCAAAGCTGAATGCGCCGTCTTTACTGCTGAAAAGGTATCCTTTCCGCATTTCCTTATTACATTTTGGACAAATCATACATAACACCTCATTCCTTAATATCTTTACTAAGAACCGACATTGCCATGCTAAGTTTCTCTTCAAACTGCTCTGCTTTAACAAGTGCTATACCTTCATTGTCATCGCCAAGCACAACCAGCCTGCTACCATTCACCAGTCCAAAAGTCTCTCTAGCCTCTTTAGGAATAACTATCTGACCGCGGTCATTCACTGTGACAACGCCCCACATGTGTTTGCCTTTCGGTGCTGGTGCCATCTTCTGCCCTTCAAGCTGCACATCGTCCTTTATTAAGGAATCCATCGTCACGCCATAAAATTCTGCAAGTCTGCCGCATTTTTCAATATCAGGAATTGTTTCACCACGCTCCCATTTGGCATACGCCTGCCTCGATATTCCAATAACCTCTGCGATATCCTCCTGAGTCTTCCCCGCAAGCGACCTCAGCATAATAAGATTCTCCTGTAGCATAATGTCAGTCCTTTCTGTTGTTATGTATGTATTATAATCCTTGTAAAATGTCGATTCCACCAATTGTAGTTGTCAGAAAAGTGGAAATTGTGGTGGCGTTGGTTGCGTGGAGGGGATTGCTTATATTAATTACATATTCTAAACTAAATTTACAATCTACTACATATCTACGATTCATTATATTAATATTAACTCTGTTAAAAAAAGCTCTAAGATACATTTAAGACTTGATTGCTGCATAAATAGTATTAATTATCGAATTAATATTTCTTATTCTCGATAGATTTATAAACTAGCTTTGAAAATGAGAAATTAATATAACCTCATATTCAGTTTGATAGTTCATCTTTAAGAAAGAATAATCAAACCTTTTATCATGTGTCATTTTATATTCCACTATGTAACTATTAATTCATTGATAATCCGATACAAGCAGACATTACAATAAAATTTACATCCCACTATGTAACTATTAATTCGCCTTAGATTGTCACTGGTAAGCTCCGGTATATTCATTTACATCCCACTATGTAACTATTAATTCTAATAACAAGGGAGAAGCCTCTTTCTGCAAATGCATTTACATCTCACTATGTAACTATTAATTCGTTATGTGCTTATTAAGCCTTGTGGCGTGTCAGAAATTTACATCCCACTATGTAACTATTAATTTTCTGATTCTTTAGCAAGTTTATCAAATGCATTAATATTTACATCCCACTATGTAACTATTAATTCCTAACCACTGATGGGATTTGCTGTAGCCTATGCATTTACATCCCACTATGTAACTATTAATTCGCCAACGGAAAAAGTAAAGCTCCGTTTAATGTTTACATTTACATCCCACTATGTAACTATTAATTCCTGTGGATATCTCAAAGGTACAGAATGTACATACGCATTTACATCCCACTATGTAACTATTAATTCGCCTACTTTCTTTTTAACTGGAAGATTAAATAGTTTATTTACATCCCACTATGTAACTATTAATTCAAATATGTTAACATAATCATATCTACTTGTTACTATATTTACATCCCACTATGTAACTATTAATTCCAGCAAGTGTACAAGGTTTATATGAACTAATGCAAATTTACATCCCACTATGTAACTATTAATTCTGAACATGCAACAATGCTAACATTGCGTTTCTGTTAATTTACATCCCACTATGTAACTATTAATTCCTGAGATACCATATCATTTCGGATAATCTCTCTTATTTACATCCCACTATGTAACTATTAATTCTTCATTCTTAATTTCTTTTAAACTCCAATATACTTTATTTACATCCCACTATGTAACTATTAATTCTGTCTGATTTATACAATTCCAACAAATCTAATTCCATATTTACATCCCACTATGTAACTATTAATTCAAGAGTGAAGCGTGGAGATGTTGACCAGTGTTCTTTATTTACATCCCACTATGTAACTATTAATTCTTGATGAACGCAAGAAACTATAAAAACAATCGTATATTTACATCCCACTATGTAACTATTAATTCTATAAGGTGAAAGGAAACTACGGCAGCCCATACACATTTACATCCCACTATGTAACTATTAATTCTACCTATTCCATAATTGTCTAACGGCGGCATAATTGCATTTACATCCCACTATGTAACTATTAATTCATAGAATGATGAAGCTAATGGATAATGGTGTTTCTAATTTACATCCCACTATGTAACTATTAATTCTCTTCCTGGTAAAGCCATTTACAAAATGCTTTTACATTTACATCCCACTATGTAACTATTAATTCAAGTACACCAGTAATGCAATTGCAAGCCGTCATTCAAATTTACATCCCACTATGTAACTATTAATTCTGAAATGCCTTTAAATTTCTCAATTAACTCTTCTCTATTTACATCCCACTATGTAACTATTAATTCTGCTAATATTCCAGCTGTTATTGTATCCAGAGAGATTTACATCCCACTATGTAACTATTAATTCTTCTTGTTATACAGTGTACCTAAGAACATAAATGACATTTACATCCCACTATGTAACTATTAATTCACCATAATTCTTAGGGTACGCTTTAAACTGGCTTGTATTTACATCCCACTATGTAACTATTAATTCTGATGCACTTTCTGTCCTGTTTCCTGTGTATCTGAATTTACATCCCACTATGTAACTATTAATTCAGACATAACACCCGCAGGGCTAGAGCTTAGCTTATATTTACATCCCACTATGTAACTATTAATTCGGCAATTTGAAATATCTTTACCCTCTTTAATCTCATTTACATCCCACTATGTAACTATTAATTCGGCTTTTGCGCCTTTTAGGTGTACAAGTGTACCCAATATTTACATCCCACTATGTAACTATTAATTCCAATTCGCACGCCTTTATTATCAGCTGCATATGTACTATTTACATCCCACTATGTAACTATTAATTCTCTTTGATTCTTGCCCCGATATGCTTTTTAGTATTATTTACATCCCACTATGTAACTATTAATTCAAATAAACAATGTACTTTCATTCTAAATCTACCAAAATTTACATCCCACTATGTAACTATTAATTCCGGAATCCTTGCAATACTTAACAGACATTATGCGATTTACATCCCACTATGTAACTATTAATTCCATATATCAGTACTGCGAAGTATATCGAATATATGACATTTACATCCCACTATGTAACTATTAATTCATAAGCTGGATAAGCTCCGGCAGAAAGGGGAACAGAATTTACATCCCACTATGTAACTATTAATTCACGCAATCATTTGTGTAAACTTTCTGTCCGTCCTTGTATTTACATCCCACTATGTAACTATTAATTCTCTCACTGCACTACCCTCTTCAATATCTTCGCTGAATTTACATCCCACTATGTAACTATTAATTCAGATACAGTACAATATGCATTTTCTTCCTTAACAACATTTACATCCCACTATGTAACTATTAATTCCGGGTGTGAGTATGCACATTGAAAGAATCCACAAAAATTTACATCCCACTATGTAACTATTAATTCGGAGCTATTGCAATGCTTAAATATCGCTTTAATGTATTTACATCCCACTATGTAACTATTAATTCAGAAAAGCCATTCGGAAAACTAGCACAACCAATGATATTTACATCCCACTATGTAACTATTAATTCAGATATTTTGCTATTTTTAGTGCTTTGTCTAAACTATTTACATCCCACTATGTAACTATTAATTCATGGGGTGAAGTTATGAAAGCTATTGTCGATAAAAAATTTACATCCCACTATGTAACTATTAATTCGTTGTTATTCCTGCTATTCTTTCTAATGTACCCTTATTTACATCCCACTATGTAACTATTAATTCTGCTTTCAATTCTTCAAAGATTCTTGCGTATGTCTTATTTACATCCCACTATGTAACTATTAATTCAATTATTACCGGAATCTACGTTATTAGATAACGTAATTTACATCCCACTATGTAACTATTAATTCCGCTGCCGGTGTTGAAATTGCAAGTGTTGATAAATCATTTACATCCCACTATGTAACTATTAATTCTGGCTTGTCTTTGTAGTACTCGTATGGTGTTCTTTATTTACATCCCACTATGTAACTATTAATTCGTTATTGTTACATTATAGCCATTAAAATCAAACGTAATTTACATCCCACTATGTAACTATTAATTCTAAACACCTCACCTTTTAATTCTGTTATGCATGTGCAATTTACATCCCACTATGTAACTATTAATTCCGGATACCCACTTATAGGGTGTAAGGAATTTCCGAAATTTACATCCCACTATGTAACTATTAATTCCTATTGCAGATGTACCTATTGCGGCAGGGCTTAATTTACATCCCACTATGTAACTATTAATTCCTACAATAGATTATAATTATTGTATTGTAACCCTATTTACATCCCACTATGTAACTATTAATTCATTAGATTGTGGGGAAATTACATTAAACGAATATTAATTTACATCCCACTATGTAACTATTAATTCGCTGTACAAATGAAAGCATTTAGGAGTTGGTTAATTTACATCCCACTATGTAACTATTAATTCGATATAGCCGCCATATTCCATTACATCTCTAAACACATTTACATCCCACTATGTAACTATTAATTCATAGCATACAAATTATCCCAAAAGCTTTTAGTTATATTTACATCCCACTATGTAACTATTAATTCGATTATTCCAGCTAATCGTTTAGAAGAAAGACAAAAATTTACATCCCACTATGTAACTATTAATTCATGATAACGGCAGACGCTAATAATAAGTTAGGCATATTTACATCCCACTATGTAACTATTAATTCCATTAACAAAACATTATCTTTCGTAGGTGTAAAGCAATTTACATCCCACTATGTAACTATTAATTCTTGTAGAGGTATCTATCAAATTAGTTGTATATGATGTATTTACATCCCACTATGTAACTATTAATTCATAGGTACTATAAAAGTCAACATATTCTGTCATCAATTTACATCCCACTATGTAACTATTAATTCTAAAAAATAATGAAATAGTAGCACTTGCAGTTGGTATTTACATCCCACTATGTAACTATTAATTCAATCTTTTTAATGTCTTTACAACACTTTTTTGTTGCATTTACATCCCACTATGTAACTATTAATTCCCGTAAGTTTTTATACAGCTTTAAATCTCAAAACCAAAATAGTTATTTGTCGACCTAATAAATTCATACATAAATTTCTAATGCTATTTTGAATAAATTCAACTTAAACATATTAATAGAGCCATTGTCGACCCCGCTTATATTTTACACTATAATGAGTCGACAATCAATTTATAAAATCAATATTTTCATAACATAGTATAATTCCAAAATAATTAATGTACTAATTTAAGCCAAACATCATCTATTGACATTCCCCAAATTTAATATATTTTTCATTCGGATGGTTCCTTACAAAAAACACTTAATCATAATGTTGTCTTGCCTCAATTCTATTTATAATTTACAAACTTTTTAGTAAGGTGCAAGCACTTAGCCCATTGTGCATATATTTAAAACTTTCTTGCTCTTGTAGCCTTTATCTACTCCTAATTATTTTCTCATATGTGTTTGTTCATTCTATTCAACTGATCATCTGTATAAAGCATTACTGATATACCATGAATAAAATCCCAGAAATTATGATAACAGTTAATGCCACACAGCCCCAGATGATCTACTCCATACCCTGTTGTCTGCACAAAATCTGGATATTCTTCTGCTGCCATACACACCCCTTCCTGTTGCACCGGTGCAACTTGGGTATAAAAATACCACCAATCTTGTGACTGGTGGCTGTTAACTGCTTATATATAGTATGGAGAAACTATTTGGCAGGCGTACGCTTCTCCTGCATCTCTCGGGTTTCCCCTGTCATTACCATCGGCGTGTGGATCGTACGAATTCTTCCACCTCAAATAGTTTCTCCCTTACTGTATGTCTATTATATAGCTTTTATTCTTTTTTGTAAAGAATAGTTTTATTTCTCAATAAACGATTCCATTCTTATTCATCAATCTTCATAAATGTGATAATTGAGTTCTTATAATTAGGATTATCTTTTGATGCCACCAATCTTAATACTGTTTTAAATATTTCATCATTTTCTTTTATTTCTTTTAACAATAATGCAGTATTAGGTTTATTGGCCTCTATTATATAATCAGGATTCTTTACAATTTCTCCAAAATAAGAAGAAAATCTTTCATAATCATTCGGGTGTCTGTCCATAATATGTTGAATCTGATTATTAGTTATAACAACTTCATCTGTTAGTATATCATCTGTGATACATTTATATATTTCTTTATTTATCTTACCAATAGGATGCACATCTAAAATCCTTTCATCTTTTGTGCTGCCTAATATACCATTCTTTTGTCCATTTGCAATATTTTTAACTCCTGCCTTAACCTTAGCCTCTTTAATAACCTTTTCTATGCTCTCTGGTATCTCCTGTCCTTTTTCCTTAGCACGAACACCTTCCGCGAATGCTTCATATGGACTCTCTGTTGCATATTTACTTATTTTTGCCGTTTCTATCTTAGTATTTGCAGAATAATATGAGTTGATATCGTACTTCCAGTCACCGTTAATGAGCTTACCACCTAAATCCTTTGCACCAAACACGCTTGACTTCTGAACATAGTCCGCGTTAGCATGCCTATGTATGAAATGACCATATTCATGGGTTAATGTATCCATGAGGTTCTCCCTGACTGCCATACGCTGTGTATTCAGCTCAATTTCTGCCTCAGCCTTATTGATAACTGCCTTTTCTCTATACTCTATAAGAGAATCTTCGGATTTATTAACAATATCAGCATAGTTGTTAATATCATTGAATCTGTTAGATATATATATCTTGTCGTCAACCCAATTATATGTAACTGTGGCATCTGGCACTTTTGACGGATTATATACAACACCTTTTGGCATAATGCCATATTTGTCCTTAAGCTTAGTTAATGTATCTTCCAATACGTCAACTGTATCAGGTGTCATTTTCTTAGATAGCTTTATTTCCTCAATTGTACCGGCTTTAATAAGCCTATTCTGTGCTTCATTCTTGTAAACCTCCTGCTTATCAAGCATATCACCATTAAGAACTTCTACCTGCTCCTGCATCTTCTTTCTTTCAGTAGCAGACTGCCTTAATATTCTCATATCTTCATCAGTGCCAGTTCCATCAATATATACTTTCTTTTCAAGAGGCTTTTCTTTTTCAAGACTCGCATTTATCTGTTTCTGCATATCCGCAATCTGGCTCTTGATATTATTAATCTCTGTCTTAGCAGTAGCTTTATCAAATTCTGAATGTCGTTTCTTCCATTCTTCTTTCCTCTGCCTGATTGTATCTTGATATTTAGAATCATTTCTTAAGCTTTGTGCCTGTTTCCTCCTTGCTACAGATATACTCTGTTTTTCCATATTCTGAATTTTATTATCCGCATCATTATTTCTATTCCATTTAAACACTCATCCCTGCCATACCTGATGCGTAGGTCTTGCTGTCTCATGCCAACTTACTTCTACATAATCCGTATGCAGCTTTTCCATTTTCTGCTCTGTTACCTTTGTCGTGACTTGTGTAACTGCAGTCATTATGGCTCGTCTTGCTGCTACCTCTATACGGCTCGTCCTTCCACTTGCATAATCTATTGTCCTTAACCCAGAATTCGTCATTTCATTTATGGTTTTTTAATAACCTTACCATATGAAAATGCACCGCTGGTTATCTCCATACTGCCCCGTTTAATGTATCTTTGTAATACTTAGTTAATTTACATCCCACTATGTATCTATTAATTCTTTGACTGCCTCCTGCTTGTTTCTGCTGCCTCCGTTTGGCACATGGAACAACCCATTTTATTCCGGATAACGGTTCATGTTCCACCCCGCCCATGGCACGACGTTGATGTGCTCCGTGTCCTCACTTCTCTTTGCATATCTCATGTTCATTCGCTTTCGCCTCCTCTTTGCACATGTCATAATATTCGCAGAACAGACATGCATGTTTGCAGTCCTTGACCTTGAGCATGTGTCTGATTCTTTCAATGATTTCTCCTGCCCTCACCTGTCCTGCTCCTCCATTTCTAAAACCATATAGGCATGAATAAAAATGGTTTTCTTTTTCCTGCCGAACTCGTCACGCC
>ENA-OQNN01001329-OQNN01001329.1-human-gut-metagenome-genome-assembly--contig:-NODE-1329-length-17109-cov-2.671476_pt1 | contig 17109 bp, 14 predicted proteins | sample MGYA00242624_ERZ504870 | MGnify/ENA primary metagenome ERZ504870 (study PRJEB26092, sample SAMD00036379) | human gut metagenome | host: Homo sapiens | study: EMG produced TPA metagenomics assembly of... | reverse complement strand
TTCTTCTGCGGAATGGATGTCGCCAGAGCTTTGGGATACAAAGACACCGTAAACGCGCTCAAGGCCCACTGCAAGGAGGATGGGGTGGCGTTTTACCACCTCACCGATAGCCTGGGGCGTGAGCAAAAAGCAAAGTTCATCAGTGAAGGCAATCTTTATCGCCTCATTGTCCACAGCAAGCTGCCCTCGGCGGAGCGGTTTGAACGCTGGGTGTTCGATGAAGTCCTGCCCAGCATCCGCCAGCACGGGGCCTACCTCACCAGAGAAAAGCTGTGGGAGGTCGCCACCTCGCCGGAAGCCCTGTTGAAGCTCTGTTCCGACCTGCTGGCCGAGCGTGAGAAGAACGCGGCGCTGCAAGCGGACAACGCCCGGCTGCAAGGTAAAGCCGTCTACTACGACCTGTTTATCGACCTGCGCCACAGTACCAACCTGCGCACCACCGCCAAGGAGCTGGAGGTGCCGGAGCGGCGGTTCGTCCGTTTCCTGCTGGAACGCCGGTACGTTTACCGCGCCCCCTCTGGCTGCGTGCTGCCCTACGCCAAGAGCGCCAACGAGGGGCTGTTCTGCGTGAAGGATTTTTGCCGCAACGGCCACACCGGCTCCTACACGCTGGTGACGCCCAAGGGCAAGCTGCACTTTGCGGAACTGCGGTCGCTGATCCTGGTGACGGTATGACGGGCCGCCACCTGTTACGGCGGCTGGTGGTCCCGCCTTAGTACCCAAGACTGCTTTCTGCATAACCGACGAAGGGAGGGATGACCTATGCAGGAGGAAGTAGAAAACAGAACCTTGACGCTGATCGTCAGCGGCACCAAGTTCACCGGGCGGCTGTTCAAGGCCGCCATATCCAAGTACATGGCCCACCGCAGGGAGAAAAAGCTGAACAAGCAGCGCGGCCGGGATTCCCCCGTCACCCCCAAGGGCAAACAGACGGTGAAGCAGCTCATTGGGCAGAACCAGGGCGTTTCCAACATCGAGATCAACGACCCGTCCATCCGGGACTTCGAGCGGATCGCCCGCAAGTACGGCGTGGACTATGCGGTGAAAAAGGACCGCAGCACTTCGCCGCCCAAGTACCTGATCTTCTTCAAAGCCCGTGACGCCGACGCCCTGACCGCTGCTTTTACCGAGTACACCGACAAAAAAGTCAAAAAGGCGGAGAAAACCGAGCGCCCCTCCGTGCTGGCGAAGCTGGCCCAGTTCAAGGAGCTGCTCAAAAATACCGTGGTGGACCGCAGCCGCCGGAAGGAGCTGGAACGATGAAGCAGCTGAATGTGAAAAAGCTGGTGCTGCTGAACCTGCCCTATTTCCTGCTGGGCCTGTTTGCCACCAACCTGGGGGAAGCCTGGCGGCTGGCGACCGGCGCGGATGCTTCGGCCAAGATGCTCTCGTTCTTCTCCACCCTGCCGGTGGCGCTGGCAAGCTGGTGGCCCAGCCTGCACCCGCTGGATTTTCTGGTGGGGCTTTGCTGCGGCGCTGGCTTGCGGCTGGCGGTGTACCTGAAAGGCAAAAACGCCAAGAAGTACCGCCACAACGTGGAGTATGGTTCGGCCCGTTGGGGCACCCATGAGGATATTGCCCCCTACATCGACCCGGTGTTCCAGAATAACGTCATTCTGACCCAAACCGAGCGCCTTACCATGTCCAGCCGCCCCAAGAACCCCAAGTATGCCCGCAACAAGAACGTGCTGGTCATCGGCGGCAGCGGTTCCGGCAAGACCCGCTTCTGGCTCAAGCCGAATTTGATGCAGATGCACAGCTCCTACGTCGTTACCGATCCCAAGGGCACCATCCTGGTGGAGTGCGGCAAAATGCTCCAGCGGGGTGCGCCCAAGCTGGGCAAGGACGGCAAGCCGGTGAAGGACAAACACGGCAAAATCGTGTATGAGCCATACCAGATCAAGGTGCTGAACACCATCAACTTCAAGAAGTCGATGCACTATAACCCCTTCAGCTATATCCATAGCGAAAAGGACATCTTGAAGCTGGTGACAACGCTGATCGCCAACACCAAGGGCGAGGGCCAGGCCGGGGATGATTTCTGGGTCAAGGCAGAGACGCTTTTGTACTGCGCGCTGATCGGCTACATCCACTACGAAGCCCCGGTGGAGGAACAGAACTTTTCCACCCTCATCGAGATGATCAACAGCATGGAGGTCCGGGAGGACGATGAGGAGTTCAAAAACGCCGTGGACCTGATGTTCGATGAGCTGAAAGAGCGGGAACCCAACCACTTCGCGGTGCGGCAATATGTCAAATATAAATTGGCCGCGGGCAAAACCGCTAAGTCGATTTTGGTGAGCTGCGGTGCCCGGCTGGCGGTGTTCGACATTGCCGAGCTGCGGGAGGTCACTTCCTACGACGAGCTGGAGCTGGACACGCTGGGCGACCGGCGGACGGCGCTGTTTTTGATTATGAGTGACACGGACGATTCCTTTAATTTTTTAATCTCCATGTGTTACACCCAGCTGTTCAATCTCTTGTGCGAGAAAGCCGACGATGTGTATGGCGGGCGGCTGCCGGTCCATGTGCGGTGCCTCATCGATGAGTGTGCCAACATTGGACAGATCCCCAAGCTGGAAAAGCTGGTCGCCACCATCCGAAGCCGGGAGATTTCCGCCTGCCTGGTCTTGCAGGCACAGAGCCAGCTCAAGGCCATCTACAAGGACAACGCGGATACCATCATCGGCAACATGGATTCCTCCATCTTCCTGGGCGGCAAGGAGCCGACCACCCTCAAGGAGCTGGAGGCCGTGCTGGGAAAAGAGACCATCGACACCTACAACACCGGCGAAAGCCGGGGGCGGGAGACTTCCCACTCGCTCAACTATCAAAAATTGGGGAAGGCGCTGATGAGCCAGGATGAGCTGGCCGTCATGGACGGCGGCAAGTGCATCTTGCAGCTGCGCGGGGTGCGGCCGTTTTTGTCGGACAAGTACGACATCACCCAGCACCCCAACTACAAGTACACCGCTGACGCCGACCCGAAGAACGCCTTTGACATCGAAGGATACCTCAAGGTCCGGCTGAAGCTCAAACCCAACCAGGTCTGCGACGTGTATGAGATCGACGCCGCAGCTGGCGAATGATGTTCCGCTTTAGAAGGGAGTGATCGTATCTACCCGCCACAACCGCCCCGCTGGGGCCATCGGCGTACAAAGCGGACGATCTCTACAAAATAATGAAAAAGGAGGAAGGCCGGAGTCAGCCAGCCCGGATACCGGGCGGCGGATTGTCCGGCTTTTGTATGCCTATGAACCATGACTAAATCAATCTTTTCAAATGATTCCGGCCAACTTTATTTATGGAATTTTTCAATCAGGCAATCACCGTTCTCCAGACCCTCGTTATCGCCCTCGGTGCCGGTCTCGGCGTGTGGGGCGTCATCAACCTGCTGGAAGGTTACGGCAACGACAACCCCGGTGCCAAAAGCCAGGGCATGAAACAGCTCATGGCCGGCGCGGGTGTCGCTATCGTCGGCATGGTGCTGGTGCCCCTGCTGTCCGGCCTGTTCACCGTCTGATCGTTACCCGCTGAAATCCTCGCCCCTCCCGCTGTGCACGGGAGGGGCAGAAAGGAGGTTTGACACCGTATGGATTTCTTATTGGATGCCCTGACCAACTGGCTGAAGGAAATGCTGGTGGGCGGCATCATGGGAAACTTAACGGGGATGTTCGACAGCGTGAACCAGCAGGTCGCGGATATATCCGTACAGGTGGGCCAGACCCCGCAGGGCTGGAACGGCGACATTTTCAGCATGATCCAAAACCTCTCCAACTCCATCATGGTGCCGATTGCAGGCGTGATCCTGGCTATCGTGATGACGCTGGAGCTGATCCAGATGATTACCGACCGCAACAACCTGCATGACGTGGACACCTGGATGATCTTCAAATGGGTGTTCAAATCCGCCGCCGCGATTTTGCTCGTCACCAACACCTGGAACCTCGTCATGGCCGTGTTCGACATGGCCCAAAGCGTGGTGGCCCAGGCGTCCGGCATCATCGGCTCGGACGCTTCCATCGACATCTCCGCCGTCATGACCGATATGGAGTCCCGGCTGATGGATATGGACCTGGGGCCGCTGTTCGGCCTGTGGTTCCAGTCGCTCTTTATCGGCATTACCATGTGGGCGCTGTATATCTGCATTTTTATCGTGATTTATGGCCGTATGATCGAAATTTACCTGGTCACGTCGGTGGCCCCCATCCCGATGGCCACCATGATGGGCAAGGAATGGGGCGGCATGGGCCAGAACTACCTGCGCAGCCTGCTGGCATTGGGTTTCCAGGCGTTTTTGATTATCGTTTGCGTGGCGATCTACGCCGTGCTGGTGCAGAACATCGCCACAGAGGATGACATCATCATGGCAATCTGGACCTGCGTGGGCTACACGGTGCTGCTGTGTTTCACGCTGTTCAAAACCGGCAGCTTGTCCAAAGCCGTATTCCAGGCGCACTAAAGGAGGGAAAAACGTATGGCTTATGTACCCGTACCCAAAGACCTGACGAAAGTCAAAACCAAGGTCGCATTCAACCTGACCAAGAGGCAGCTTGTCTGCTTCGGCTGCGGGGCGCTCATCGGCGTGCCGCTTTTCTTTTTGCTCCGGGGGCCTGCTGGCAACAGCGTGGCGGCCATGTGCATGATGCTCGTCATGCTGCCCTTTTTCATGCTGGCGATGTATGAAAAACACGGCCAGCCCCTGGAAAAGATCATCGGCAACATCCTCAAGGTGGCCGTCATCCGGCCCAAGCAGCGCCCCTACCGCACCAACAACTTCTATGCCGTGTTGGAGCGGCAGGCAAATCTCGACAAGGAGGTGTATGACATTGTTCGCGGCAAAGACAAAGCGGCAGGCCGAACCGGCAGAGCCGCAGACCAAACCCCGGCGTAAGCTGACCCGCGCCGAACGCAAACAAATCGAGGCAGCGATTGCCCGCGCCAACCGCACGGGCAAAAAGGAGCGGTCCGCCCAGGACAGCATCCCCTATGAGCGGATGTGGCCGGACGGCATCTGCAAGCTGGCGGATGGCCGCTACACCAAGACCATCCAGTTCCAGGACATCAACTACCAGCTCAGCCAGAACGAGGACAAGACCGCCATCTTTGAAGGCTGGTGCGATTTCCTCAACTATTTTGACAGCTCCATCCGTTTCCAGCTGTCCTTTTTGAACCTGGCAGCGTCCCAGGAGACCTTCGCCAACAGCATCACCATCCCGGCTCAGGGAGATGACTTTGACCCCATCCGGGTGGAGTACACGCAGATGCTGCAAAACCAGCTGGCGCGGGGCAACAACGGCCTCATCAAGACCAAGTACCTGACCTTTTCCATCGAGGCCGACAGCATCCGCTCCGCCAAGCCCCGTCTGGAGCGTATCGAGACCGATGTGCTGAACAACTTCAAGCGGCTGGGCGTGGCCGCCGAGGTCCTGGACGGCAAAGCTCGGCTGGCCCAGCTCCACGCCATCTTCCACATGGACGAGCAGGCGCCCTTCCAGTTCGAGTGGGACTGGCTGGCTCCCAGCGGTCTTTCCACCAAAGACTTTATTGCGCCGTCCGGCTTTGAGTTCCGCACCGGCAAGCAGTTCCGCATGGGAAAGAAGTACGGGGCCGTCAGCTTCGTGCAGATTCTGGCCCCGGAACTGAATGACCGTATGCTGGCGGACTTTCTCGATATGGAAAGTTCCCTCATTGTGAATCTGCACATCCAGTCGGTGGATCAGGTGAAGGCCATCAAGACGGTAAAGCGGAAAATCACCGACCTGGACCGCAGCAAGATCGAGGAACAGAAAAAGGCCGTCCGCGCCGGGTATGACATGGACATCATCCCGTCCGACCTTGCCACCTATGGGGCCGAGGCCAAGAAGCTGTTGCAGGACCTGCAAAGCCGCAACGAGCGGATGTTCCTGGTGACGTTCCTGGTGCTGAACACCGCCGACAATCCCCGCCAGCTGGGCAACAACATCTTCCAGGCCAGTTCCATCGCACAGAAGTACAACTGCCAGCTGACCCGGCTGGACTTCCAGCAGGAGGAAGGCTTGATGTCCTCTCTGCCGCTGGGGCTGAACCAGGTGGAAATTCAGCGGGGGCTGACTACCAGCTCTACCGCCATCTTCGTGCCGTTCACCACCCAAGAGCTTTTTCAGAACGGAAAAGAGGCGCTGTACTACGGCATCAACGCCCTGTCCAATAACCTCATCATGGTGGACCGCAAGCTGCTGAAAAACCCCAACGGCCTGATTCTGGGTACGCCCGGTTCCGGCAAGAGCTTTTCGGCCAAGCGCGAGATCGCCAACTGCTTCCTGCTGACTTCGGATGATGTCATCATCTGCGACCCGGAGGCCGAGTACGCGCCGCTGGTGGAGCGCCTGCACGGGCAGGTCATCAAAATCTCGCCCACCTCCACCAACTACATCAACCCGATGGACCTGAACCTGGACTATTCGGACGATGAAAGCCCGCTGTCGCTGAAATCCGACTTCATCTTGTCGCTGTGCGAGCTGATCGTGGGCGGCAAGGACGGATTGCAGCCGGTACAGAAAACCATTATTGACCGCTGTGTGCGGCTGGTGTATCAGGACTACCTCAACGATCCGCGCCCGGAGAATATGCCCATTCTGGAGGATCTGTACGACCTGCTGCGGGCGCAGGAGGAAAAGGAAGCGCAGTACATCGCAACGGCGCTGGAAATCTACGTCACCGGCTCCCTCAATGTGTTCAACCATCGCAGCAATGTGGACATCAACAACCGCATTGTCTGCTATGACATCAAGGAGCTGGGCAAGCAGCTGAAAAAGATCGGTATGCTGGTGGTCCAGGACCAGGTGTGGAACCGTGTCACCATCAACCGGGCGGCCCGCAAGTCCACCCGCTACTACATCGACGAGATGCACCTGCTCTTGAAAGAGGAACAGACCGCCGCCTATACGGTGGAGATTTGGAAGCGGTTCCGTAAGTGGGGCGGCATTCCCACGGGCATCACGCAGAACGTGAAGGACCTGCTTTCTTCCCGCGAGGTGGAGAACATCTTTGAAAACTCCGACTTCGTGTATATGCTCAACCAGGCGGGCGGTGACCGGCAGATTTTGGCCCGGCAGCTGGGTATTTCCCCGCACCAGCTGTCCTATGTGACCCACTCCGGCGAGGGCGAGGGGCTGCTGTTCTATGGCTCCACCATCCTGCCCTTTGTGGACCACTTCCCCAAGAATACCGAACTGTATCGCATTATGACGACCAAACCCCAGGAAATGAAGGAGGCTGATGGACGATGAAACCCGAAATTCTGAATAATGACCACATGATGTTTCTGGACCGGGCGCTGGAAACCCAGCGCACCGCGCTCCTGACGGCGATGGCGGACGCCGTTTCCGAGTGCCGCGCGGCGGCGGACCAGGCCGCTGAACTGACCGAGACCGGCGAGACCGGACTGCTGCGGCTGGTGGAGATTCTGTGCGCCGCCAAGGTCCAGCGTGGGCAGGCCGGTGAGACCGTGCTGGAGGGCACCGAGGTCCAGATTTTGGCCGACGTGGTGGCCCAGCTCTATGCCTGCCTGACCGAGTGCCGCTTCGTGGGTCCGCTGGGGCTGGCGGCCTATGCGGAGCTTTCCAGCATGGCGGCCTCCCTCATGCTGGGGGAATGGTTTGATTAAGGAACCGCGCCTGCGCTTTACGGAGGAAGAACGGGCGGACCCGGCGCTGGAGAAGCCCATCCGCAAGGCGGAAAAGGCCGCCGCCAAAGCGGATAAGGCGCAGGCAAAAATCCCGAAAAAGCAGGTCAAGCGGGCCGAGGTGGACCCTAAGACCGGCAAGGTCACGACCAAGCTGGTGCTGGAGGATAAGCCCCGGCCGCCCTCCAAACTGTCCCATACGGTGCGGGACGCGCCGGGCAACGCGGTGGCGGGTAAGCTCCATCAGGAGATCCGCAAGACCGAGGACGATAACGTGGGCGTGGAGAGCGCCCACAAGTCCGAGGAAGCCGTAGAGACCGGCGTGCATCTGGTCCGGGAGGGCTACCGCAGCCACAAACTGAAACCTTACCGCAAGGCCGCCCAGGCCGAGCGGAAGCTGGAAAAGGCCAACATCGAGGCGCTGTTCCAGAAATCCGTCTATGAAAACCCTGCGGCAGCCAGTAATCCACTGTCCCGCTGGCAGCAGAAACAGCAAATCAAGAAACAGTACGCCGCCGCCAAACGGGCCGCACAGTCCGGCGGGAGCGCCGCCGGTGCCGCCCAAAAGACCGGCAAGGCGGCCAAGACGGTCAAGGAGAAAGCCCAGCAGGCCGGGACCTATGTGATGCGCCACAAAAAGGGCTTTGGCATCGTGCTGGCGATTTTCCTGCTGGTCTGCCTGCTGCTCAACACCATGTCCTCCTGTTCCATGATGGCGCAGAGCATCGGTTCGGCGATCTCCGGCACCACCTACCCCTCCGATGACCCGGAGCTGGTGGCGGTGGAGGCCGACTACGCCGCCAAGGAGGCCGCGCTGCAAGCCGAGATCGACAACATCGAGAGCAGCCACCCCGGCTACGACGAGTACCGCTATGACCTGGACATGATCGGCCACGACCCGCATGAGCTGGCGGCCTACCTGTCCGCTGTGCTGCAAGGTTACACGCGGGCAAGCGCCCAGGCGGAGTTGGAACGCATCTTCGCAGCCCAATACCAGCTGACGCTGACCGAGGAAGTGGAGGTGCGCTACCGCACCGAGACCCGGATCGACAGCGAGGGCAACAGCTATACGGTCGAGGTCCCCTACAACTACTACATCTTAAATGTGACCCTCACCAGCAAGCCCATATCTTCCGTGGCGTCGGAGCTGCTGACGCCGGATCAGCTGGAAATGTACCAGGTGTACCGGCAGACGCTGGGCAACAAGCCCCTGATCTTCGGCGGCGGGTCCGCCGACACCAGCGATTCCGAGAGTTTGGCCGGTGTGGAGTTTGTCAACGGCACCCGGCCCGGCAATCAGGCGGTGGTGGACATCGCCAAAAGCCAGGTGGGCAACGTGGGCGGCCAGCCATATTGGAGCTGGTACGGCTTTAATTCCCGCGTGGAGTGGTGCGCTTGCTTCGTGTCCTGGTGTTACGGCCAGATGGGCCTTTCCGAGCCGCGCTTTGCCGCCTGCCAGTCCCAGGGCATCCCCTGGTTCCAGTCGCACGGACAATGGGGCGAGCGGGATTACGCCAACATCGCCCCCGGCGACGCCATCTTCTTCGATTGGGACCTGGACGGCAGCGCCGACCATGTGGGCATCGTAGTGGGCACCGACGGCAGCCGGGTTTACACCGTAGAGGGTAATTCCGGCGACGCCTGCAAAATCAAGAGTTATTCCCTGACCTACGAGTGCATCAAGGGCTACGGCTTGATGAACTGGTGACAAATTTTTATGAAGAATAGGAGTGATTTGACTATGGCTAAAAACAAAATCGAGCGCATCGACCAGGAGATCGCCAAAACTCGCGAGAAGATCGCGGAACAGCAGGAAAAGCTGAAAGACCTGGAAGCGCAGAAAACCGAGGCGGAGAACCTGGAGATCGTCCAGATGGTGCGCGCCCTGCGCATGACCCCGGCCCAGCTGTCCGCCATGCTGTCCGGCGGCATGGTGCCCGGCCGGGCGGCGGGTCCCGCTGATTCTGAACAGGAGGAAATGACCCATGAAGAATAAGAAGATTTTCAGAACCTTTGCCGCCCTTTGCACCTGCCTGATGCTGATGGGCGGCTTCTCTGTGACCGCCTTTGCCCAGGGCGCTGACCCTGCGCCTACGGCCACACCGGCTGCGGACGCCACCAATGACAGCAACGTGGTGGTGGAGGAAACCGAGGACAGCCCCGCCCTGACCCCGGAGGGCAACGCCGCCCTGGTGGATGACTTTGGCGGCAACAAGCAGCTCATCACCGTCACCACCAAGGCGGGTAACTATTTTTACATCCTCATTGACCGCGCCAACGAGGACAAGGAGACCGCCGTCCACTTCTTGAACCAGGTGGACGAGGCTGACCTGGAGGCGCTGATGGAGGACGGCGAGACGGCGGAGGAAACGCCCGCTGTCTGCAACTGCACGGAAAAATGCGCCGCCGGTGCGGTGAATACGGCCTGCCCTGTCTGCGCTGTGAATATGGCGGAGTGTACGGGCCAGGAGCCGGAACCCACGCCCGCCCCGGAAACAGACCCGGAGCCGGAACAGGAACCGGCAGGGCTGAACCCGGCGATGCTGCTGGTGGTGCTGGCTGTGCTGGGCGGCATTGGTGCGCTGGTCTACTTCAAATTCATCAAGCAGAAGCCCAAGACCAAGGGCAGCGACAACCTGGATGATTACGACTACGGCGAGGACGATACCGAACAGGAGGACGAGGACCCCTGGGAGACCGAGGGATCCGACGAACCGGAGGACGCCGACGGGGGCGGCGACGAGGAAAGCGAGAACCCGGCCAAATGACCCGGTTCACCGACAGCCCCTTTGAACCCATGATGACACGCAGGCCGGAGGGCGGGAAGGCGGCTTCCCGCCCTCCCTCTTTATCTCCCGGCCACCCCTGTTATGGCTGTGGAAACTACCGCCCCGGCCAGCCCTGCGTGGGTTTTTGCCACAAAGAGCTGACTGCGTGGCTGCGTGAAAGGAGAAAAGCAAAATGAACCCCTTTATTCAGTTTCTCATTGTGTTCGACCTGATCTGCTTCGGCGTTTACTTTGGCGGCGACATCATTTGCACGGCGCTTGCCAAAGTGCGCAAAAAGACAGACGAGGAAGAATTTGAACTCTACAAAGTGGAGGACGATACAGACGCCTCCAAACCGGCGCTGTCCATCGACGCCATCCGCCACCTATTCCGCGGCGAGGTCCACGATTTTGTCTGCAACAAACTTCTACCCAGCGGGCAGGAGACGCTTTCCGCCCTGACCGAGCCGGAGCAGACGGCGGCCCGGTTCCTGTTCTGCGCCCTGATCGGCTATCTCAAAGAGGAGGCCCCGATGGATGAGCAGAGCTTCCCAATGGTGATGGAGATGCTGAACTACGCGGAGGGCGCGAAAGAGGACGGCGACAAGGACGTGATCGACATTCTGATGGAGGAAACCGCCGCCCGGACCCGCCAGTGCGAGGAATATTTCAGCGATTACCGCCGCTACCAGCTCATGCAGGTGGATAAGGTGCGGGTGCTGCTGGCCTGCCGGGTCATCATCAACGACCTGCTGGGAAAGCTGTATCGCTATGACTACAACGTCGGCTATGACTGCCTTCTGGACGATGGCAACAGCGTTTCCAGAAAACTGAAAAAATCCAACGAAGAAATGGAGGTTGAGGAAGATGCGCCTTGTGATCGCTGAGAAGCCCTCGGTGGCAAAGTCCCTGGCCGCCGTGCTGGGCGCTGCCACCCGAAAAGACGGCTACTTAGAAGGCAACGGCTGGCTGGTGTCCTGGTGCCTGGGGCACCTGGCCGGGCTGGCGGATGCCGCCACCTATAATCCCGACTATGCCAAGTGGCGCTATGACGATCTGCCCATTCTGCCGGAGTCCTGGCGCTTCACCATCGCCAAGGACAAACGAGATCAGTTTGACGTGCTGCGCACCCTGCTGCGGCGGGAGGACGTGACCGAGGTAGTCAACGCCTGCGACGCCGGGCGCGAGGGCGAGCTGATCTTCCGCACGGTCTACTGCCTGGCGGGCTGTACCCAACCCATGAAACGGCTGTGGATTTCCAGCATGGAGGATTCCGCCATCCGGGATGGCTTTGCACACCTGCGCCCCGGCGCGGACTATGACGGGCTGCACCAGGCGGCCCTCTGCCGGGCCAAGGCCGACTGGCTGGTGGGCATCAACGCCACCCGGCTGTTCTCGGTGCTGTACCACCGCACCCTCAACATTGGGCGCGTCATGTCCCCGACGCTGGCCATTATCGTTCAGCGGGAGGCCGAGATCGACGCTTTCAAGCCGGTGCCATTCTATTCTGTGGCTCTGGACCTGCCCAGTTTTACCGCTGCCAGCGCCCGCATGGACAAAAAAGCCGATGCCGAACAGCTGAAAACTGCCTGCCAGGGCGGCACGGTGACGGTCAAGCAGATAGAGTGCAAGGCCAAAACCGAGAAGCCGCCCGCCCTCTATGACCTCACCACCCTCCAGCGGGACGCCAACCGCCTGCTGGGGTTCACGGCGCAGCAGACGTTGGACTATCTGCAAAACCTCTATGAAAAGAAGCTCTGCACCTATCCCCGGACGGACAGCCGTTACCTGACCTCCGATATGGCCGAGGGCCTGCCGGTGCTGGTGAATCTGGTCGCCAACGCCATGCCGTTCCGCAAAGGCATCGCCATCTCCTGCGATGTAGCAACGGTCATCAACGACAAGAAAGTGACCGACCACCATGCGGTGATCCCGACCCGGAACATCCGGGAGGCGGATCTGTCTGCTTTGCCAGTGGGGGAACGGGCCATTCTGGAGCTGGTGGCGCTGCGGCTGCTGTGTGCGGTGGCCCCGTCCTATATCTACGATGAAACTTCTGTCACGGTGGAGTGCGCCGGTGCGGAGTTTACCACCAAGGGCCGCACGGTGAAGCAATCCGGCTGGCGGGCGCTGGACACCGCCTACCGGGCCAGCATGAAAAATGTGGAGACGGACAAAGAGGCCGAGGACAAGGCCCTGCCAGAACTGACCGAGGGCCAGGAGCTGCCGGTCACGGGGGCCGCCGTCAAGGAGGGCAAGACCACCCCGCCCAAACATTTTTCAGAAGATACGCTTCTTGCCGCGATGGAGACCGCTGGTGCCAAAGATATGCCGGAGGATGCCGAACGTAAAGGGCTGGGCACCCCCGCCACCCGTGCCGGGATTTTGGAGAAGCTGGTGTCCACCGGCTTTCTGGAACGCAAAAAAAGCAAGAAAACCGTGCAGCTCATGCCGTCCCACGACGCCATTTCCCTGATTACCGTCCTGCCGGAGCAGCTGCAATCCCCGCTGCTGACCGCCGAGTGGGAGTACCGGCTGGGTGAGATCGAGCGCGGCGAGCTGGCCCCGGAGGACTTCATGGCTGAGATCACCGCCATGCTGAAGGAGCTGGTGGGGACTTATCAGGTCATCAAGGGCAGCGAGTACCTGTTTGCCCCGCCCCGCGAGGTGGTGGGCAAATGCCCCCGCTGCGGCGGTGAAATTGCAGAAATGCAAAAAGGCTTCTTCTGTCAGGACAAATCTTGCAAATTTGCGATCTGGAAGAACAACAACTGGTGGGCAGCGAAGCGCAAACAACCCACCAAGGCCATTGTGGCGGCGCTGCTCAAAGATGGCCGCGCCCATGTGACGGGGCTGTACTCTGAGAAAAGCGGCAAGACCTACGACGCCACCGTGGTGCTGGAAGATACCGGCCAGTACGTCAACTTCAAGCTGGACTTTGACCGGCAGAAAGGCGGCGGCAAATGAAACTGAGTTTGTATGAACAGGAAACGATTATCCTCTACAACCAGGCCGAGGCCACCGCCGAGGTCTATTCTCACGACCCGCGTCTGCTGGAAAAGCTGCGGCGGCTGGCGGAGAAGTACCCGGACCAGATCGTGAAAAAGGACCGCCAGACCTTCACGGTGCCCAAACGCTGCGTGTCGGTGCGGGAGCCGTACAGCGCCGAGCGCCGCAAGGCTGCCAGTGAACGAGCTAAAGCCGCCGGGTACAGACCGCCCATCCCCAAAGCGGGCGGCAAGTGAGCATGGGCGAGAGCGTCTTTGAAGTCGTAAAACAGTCCGTCACCGCCAGAGAGGCGGCGGAGCTTTACGGCATCGCGGTGGGGCGCGGCGGCATGGCCTGCTGCCCCTTCCACGATGACCGCCACCCCAGCATGAAGGTGGACACCCGTTTCCACTGTTTTGGCTGCGGCGCAGACGGCGACGTGATCGACTTCACCGCCCGGCTCTATGACCTGTCCCCCAAGGAGGCCGCCGAAAAGCTGGCCCAGGATTTTGGCCTTTCCTATGACAGCAAGGCCCCGATCCGGCGAAGTTATGTCCGGCAGAAAACCGAGGCGCAGGTGCGGAAAGAAAAACGAGAACACGGCTGGCGCGTCCTGACGGACTACTATCACTTGCTCCGAAAATGGGAGGCCGACTATTCCCCCAGGACGCCGGACGAGGACCCGCACCCGCGCTTTTTGGAGGCCGTCCAAAAAAAAGACTACATGGGCTATCTGCTGGACACCTTTCTCGACAGCAGCACCGAGGAACAGGACCAGTGGATCGCAGAACACACCGCTGAAATTTCGGCCATAGAAGGGAGAGTGAACATCATGGCTGACAAACCCACCAACCGGGAACGGTTGCAGCAAATCACGGCGGGCATCGAGCAGGGTATCAAGGAACTGTTCGAGAGCGAAAAGTATATGCGCTACCTGTCCGTGATGTCCCGGTTCCACCGCTACTCCGTCAACAACACCATGCTCATCTATATGCAGAAGCCGGACGCCACGCTGGTGGCCGGGTACAACAAGTGGAAAAATCAGTTTGAGCGTCATGTGAAGCGCGGCGAACACGGCATTACCATCATTGCGCCCACGCCATTCAAGAAAAAGATTGAGGAACAGAAGCTGGACCCGGACACCAAGGCCCCCATCCTGGACGCAGAGGGCAAGGCGGTCATGGAGGAACGGGAGGTTGAGATCCCCATGTTCCGTCCGGTGAAGGTGTTCGATGTGAGCCAGACAGACGGCAAGCCCCTGCCGGAGCTGGCGTCCTCCCTGTCCGGGAACGTCCAGAACTACGAGGCTTTCATGGAGGCCCTGCGCCGGTCCGCGCCGGTGCCGCTCTCCGTGGAGCCGATGGCCGCCAACATGGACGGGTATTTTTCGCCGGACCAGCAGCGCATCGCCATCCGGGCAGGCATGAGCGAGGTGCAGACCGTTTCCGCCGCCGTCCATGAGATCGCCCACAGTAAACTGCACAACTATGCCAAGGTCCAGAAGGAAGCGGCCAGGGCCAGTGACAAGGAGCCGCCCAAGAAGAAAGACCGCAACACCGAGGAGGTGGAGGCCGAGAGCATTTCCTATGCGGTCTGCCAGTATTTTGGAATCCAGACTGGCGAGAACAGCTTCGGCTACATCGCCACCTGGAGCCAGGACAAGACGCTGCCGGAGCTGCGGGCCAGTCTGGAAACCATCAACAAGGCCGCTGGGGAACTGATTGCGGACATCGACCGGCACTACAAGGAAATTTGTAAGGAGCGCGGTATTGATCTGACCGCCCAGCCGGAACAGGCGATGCCCCAGCAAGCCACAGAAGAAATACCCGCTACGCCTGAACCCAGCGCTGAGTACCGCGAGGCCCTGCTGGTGCTGGACGATACCACCTATCTTCATGTTCAGCCCTGCGACACCGGCTGGGACTACACGCTCTACGACGCCGCCACCAGGAAGCAGCTGGACGGCGGCCAGCTGGATGCGCCGGAATTGCCGTTGTCCACCGCTGCACTGAAAATCTGTGAGATGCACGGCATGGGCGGCCAGCCCATTCAGTATGCGCCTCTGTCCATGATCGAAACTTTGCAGGAGGCGGCTGTCCAGCAGATGCAGGCAGCGGCCCAGGCCGCCGCCCCGGAAACTACCATGCTGCCGGACGCCCCGGAGCAGCACCTGGACGAGTACCCCATGCCGGACCCCACGCTGACCCAGGACGATTTGGAAAAGAGCGGCTATCTGGACGGGGACCTTCTGCCCCTCTCCAAAGAACGGGCCTATGAGCTGATGGCGCAGGACCTGACCGTTTACATGGTTCAGCAGGGCGAGAACCCGGCGATGGCCTTTGACACTGACGATCTGGACGCCCACGACGGTATCTTTGCCGTCACCCGCGAGGAATGGGAGGAAAGCTCGGTTTTCGATGCCAAGGTCAAGGAGCGTATGGACCACCAGCAGGAACGGGAGCAGGCGTTCCTCGGCCACAAGGGCGACTGCTTCGCCATTTATCAGGTGAAGCACACCGATGAGCTGCGGGACATCCGCTATGAAGGGCTGGAGTGGATCAAGTCCATCGGACGCACGGTGCCGCGCGATAACTACGATCTGGTCTATACTGCGCCGCTCACACCCGGCGACCTGAAAGGCAGCGTGCTGGATAATCTTGAATACCGCTTCAACAACGAACACCCTGCCGACTACCGCCACCCGTCTATGAGCGTCAGTGACATCGTTGCCATCAAGCAGAATGGTCAGGTATCCTGTCATTACTGCGACAGTGTTGGTTTCACCCAGGTGCAAGGTTTCTTGCCGGAAAATTCGCTGAGAAATGCGGAAATGACGGTGGAAGATGATTACGGCATGATCGACGGTATCATCAATAACGGCCCAAAGGAGCCGACAGTGGCCCAGCTGGAACAACAGGCCCGCAGTGGTCAGCCCATTTCTCTTATGGACTTGGCAGCAGCCGTCCATCGAGAGGAACGGGAAAAGAAAAAGTCCGTCATGGAGCAGCTGAAAAGCCAGCCCAAGACAGAACACAAAAAGACAGCGCCCAAAAAGAGCGCGGAAAGGGAGCTTTGATATGAACAACTTCACCTTTGAGGAAACGAACCTTCTTTGCATCTACAACACCGGCAGCCGCACCGGGCTGATCGACGCTCTGACGGAGATGCGCGGTGAGCTTTCGCCGGAGGAAGCCGAGCTGCGGGAACTGACGGACAGCGCCCTGGGTAAACTCCAAGCTATGAACGACACCGAGTTTGCCGAACTGGAGCTGTACCCAGATTTCGACGAGTAAAAAACACACATAAAGACCTGATGGGACGGCCTGATATGCCGTCCCATTTCTATTCAACATGAAGGGAGGACAGAAAACCATGCCATCCAAAGCTGAATTTTACCGGCAGATGGCCGAACAGGTATCGACCCAGCTTGTAGGCAGCTGGAAGGAGTGGACGGCTTTTCTCACCACCGCCGCCCGCCTTTATAAATACCCATTCCACGAGCAAATGATGATTTACGCCCAGCGCCCGGATGCCACCGCCTGCGCCGAGTATGACCTGTGGAATGAAAACATGGGACGGTATGTGCGCCGTGGCTCCAAGGGTATTGCCCTGGTGGACGATTCCGGCGTCAAGCTTCGCCTGCGCTATGTGTTCGATATTTCCGATCCCGGCAACCGTGACCCTTCCC